>OLVY01000007.1_pt1 | contig 156869 bp, 138 predicted proteins | sample 1674261 | NCBI WGS metagenome assembly OLVY01 (sample SAMEA103958155, study PRJEB25191) | human gut metagenome | biome: human-associated habitat [ENVO:00009003]; feature: intestine environment [ENVO:2100002]; material: feces | place: Germany | collected 2013/2015
GGTATATAAAGTTTGTAGAATACCAGCAATGGGAGAAGAGCCGAGGAAACTACTGAATTGATTTTAGTTATCTCTTGTCCTACACCTTCAGTCACAGCTTGAAAAGCGGCATTAAATGCTTCCTTATTTTCTGAAGAGACTCCAAAACGCTCTCGGAACAAGGCAGTGAATAAGTCGTTATCAAAAAGTAATTCTGCGCCACTTTTTGACAAGACTTTGGGGAATTTCAATGAATTCCTGAAATGCTCAGCAATTTTTTTAATTTTGTTTTTCTGAGTATTTGTCATACTTGATATCTTTTGTACGGGAAAATATATACATGGTTTACTATTTCGGGACCGCCCGTATCCTCCCAATCATTTTTGAGACGGACAAGTGGATGGACAATCACAAAGTTTCACCGGATTTTCAAACATACTTACTCCAATCTTTCACTCAATTTGAGTTTATTGCTTGATTATATTATGAGGCAGCAGGTCAATTCTTGGGATCTCGTAACCTTCTGAATCCGGATATTCGCCCCAATTACATTTTACTGTAACCAATGGCTTGACTTTGACACCATCCGATTCTATGTTAAGCCGATGTTTGTTCTGTACCATACTTTCAATTATTACCGGTATCAGGACATTAAGTTCCTCCTCCTCAAAGCAACAGCTGCCGGACATCCAGGCCATATCTCCGACATTGAAAGTTTTTTCGTTTTCAAGCCTTGCACCTCCCGGATTATTGGCATCATAGAAATATGACGATATAAATTCGCGGTTGGCGTTGAATACCATTTGAAATTCCGGGGATTCATCGTAATCCTCTGTTTCAAATATCTCGTCCGGAATGCCATCTATTTCAGATTCTACGAATGTAGAATTCACATGTCCGTGTTCCGGTCCGATAATCTGATAGACAATCACGTCTTTGTCAGTTTCCTTATGAGTTTTAAGGGCTGCTTCTGCTTCTTCAAGAGAATAATATTTACCAATCGTATCAAGAGAAACATTATAGAAATGTTGTTTTTCGTCGCGACGTGTCACAATCAGCGATTCTTCTCCTTTTGAAAGCAATCTTAATTTATAGAGGCTTACTTCGGGATATTCCAATTTATTCATCTTCTGGAAAATATTTTTGGCAAATTTAGTGATTTTCGGTGGGTTTACAAAGTAGTTCGTTGTAATTCTCCATACCGAGGATTGATTTTAATTCATCCTCGGTGATGAAGTTGCCAGTGTCTCCGGCACAGGTGCTCCATCTCGAAGTGATTGAAACGATTTTGTTTTCAGGACTGAGTTCAACGGCGATGAGAGAATAACCGAAGCGGTCATGGGGAAAACCGTTGTCCGGGATACAAGGAACGTCCCACCAATCTCCGTTACCACAGAAGTAGAAGCGGTTGCCATTGACAGTATAGGCATTGAATGACTCTTCTGAAATAACGATACACCAAGATGTCATATCGAGATATTGACGAGCCTCAGCATAACTCCCAATATAACTGACTGTATATTCAAATTCGATCTCTGGCTCTTCAATTGGAGTAATAGGTGCCATTCCTATGATTTTACAAACCGTTTCAGGGGTAGCTTCATTGAAAGTGTTGTCGAAAAAGTCAAAACCGGGTGTTTGATCAAGGACCTTTAGAATAAGTCGCACACGGCTTACATCATCGGGATTGTTGATGTCGATAAGTCCCGCAAGATTCCATTTCAAAATACCGATAGCAAATTTTGACAGGCGGCTCTTCAGTTCAGGAAACAATGCAAGATAGTTGTCCACCTCGCTCTCTAATCCAAGCTCGGCAAACCACCATGTTATTTCTTTTCTGTATTGTTCTTCCATAATCACGATGCAAAGTTAATAATGTGGTGCCCTATTTTTCGAGACACCACAAAAAATTTAGAGATTTACGACTATAACACAACGACCGAGTCGCTGGGCTTCTTTGATGGTATGATAAGTTCCCTTGGACTCAGCGGAAGGAAACGCGATAACGGTTGATGCCTCTTTTACGATTTGAGTATTACGCTTCAAAGTCGCATATCGTCCATAAACGTCATACTGCGGAGCGAACTCCATGTAGGGTTTGTGATGGCGGGCCGCGAATAATTTGGCGAAAGTGCCAATTCTTTTTGCGCCACCGGAGATTACCATCTGAATCTCGTCGGGATTGATTTTGTCGAGCAAGAGTTTCTCCCACTCCTGATAGGTTACACCCGGATTTCGAGCGCCAACGATTGCTAATTTCATACTTCTCTGTTTGTGTTGGTACTCTTCTTTAATACGATGAAGGATTTTAATCAAATGCAAACAACTGTTAAATTTACCATATTTATATGTCGTAATTCTTTTTAGTGCTACAGTATAGGCTATGCTACAGCGGTTTACCAATTAAGAATAATTAACAAAAGCCGGAGGTTTATACTGTATCGCAAAATGCGTCACCTTGGATGTAATTTTGCGTTCAAGGAAGAATGTCGTGTTTCTTTTTTAATGCGCAAAATGGTTGCGCAGCGGTATTCTACCTTTGCATCGAAATATTAAAGACAATAGAATATGAAGAAGATAGAAGGATATGACGTAAAGATTTTTACGGACAACATCGAGGAGAATGCTTTGGAACAGATCAAGGAGCTGCTCTCGATTGACTTGTTTTCCGACAAGAAGATACGCATTATGCCAGACGTACACGCCGGGGCAGGCTGCGTCATTGGCTTCACCGGCGACCTTGGCGACAAGGTCATTCCCAATATAGTGGGCGTTGACATCGGTTGCGGTATGCGAATCCTCAATCTCGGCAAACTCTCCGAGATTGAGTTTCACGCATTTCATGAACATATCCGGGGCAATGTGCCTTCGGGAATGATTGTGCGCGAAGATAGGTTCGGTTTCAAGCCGCTTGTCGGTGAGGAAATGGAAATATACCGTGAGGCAGAGCAACTTGTGACCGAACTTCACTGCTACCGTGAACTTAAAGATTCCAGGCGTATCAACAAGGCTATCGGTTCACTCGGCGGCGGCAACCACTTCATCGAACTTGACAAGGACGATGAGGAGAATGTTTACCTTGTGATCCACACCGGCTCGCGCAATCTCGGCAAGCAGGTGGCTGACATCTATCAGGCAAAAGCGGTGAAGCACCTTACCGATGGTGCCGACGAGTTTGAGGAAACAATCAAACGCACCATTGAGGAATACAAGGCAGCAGGTCGTCGGTCTGAATTGCAGAGCGTCATAAAGAAGATGCGCAAGGAACATCAGGAAGCGGAACCACGCCTCCCCGCCGCTCTTTGCTATGTCGAGGGTGAAGGGCGTGAGCACTATCTCCACGATATGCGTCTTTGTCAGCGATGGGCTGTACTCAATCGTAAACTCATATCGCTTTTACTTCTGCGGTTCTTCCCTGGTGTGGTGGTAAAGGAGGAATTTGAATCGGTTCACAACTATATCAGCGATGAGAATATTATCCGCAAAGGTTCTATCTCAGCCGCTGAAGGAGAGCGTTGCATCATACCGCTGAATATGCGCGATGGTTCGTTGCTCTGTACTGGGAAGGGTAATCCTGACTGGAACTGTTCAGCGCCCCACGGGGCAGGACGAGTTTTGAGCCGGACTCAGGCCTACGAGAAAATCACAATGGAAGACTTCGAGGCATCGATGCAGGGTATCTACTCGGAATCGGTCAACGACTTCACTCGTGATGAATCCCCGATGGTCTACAAACCTGCGTCAGAGATAATCGCTAACATCGGCGATACTGTCACCATCGACACAATCATACGTCCAATCTTTAACTTCAAGGCATCATAATGACACAGATCGAGAGTGAGCTCAAAAAGATTGATAGGCGCAAAGATTATATTCAGCCTGTCTTTATTGACAATTTCTGCAACTGCCGAAGCGCTTTGGCTAAAGAATTGATGGCCGAGGCTGCTGTCGAATTAAAGAGATTAGACTGGCAAAATGAGTTTGTCATATATTATTATGGAGACAAGCAATACGTCCGCCTATATCTTCGGATGGCGTACGTGGCTGCTTTCCACATTGATGGAAAATGGGATGAAATCAAGGCACGACTTCCTAAGATAATCCCGTTACTTCTGGCCACCGTTGAGTTACGGAAGGAGAAGAACATCGGTCTCTTTTGGATAGAGAAAGATTTAAAGGATTTGCAATGGGCTCCGTTGGATGCGCCTTGTATCTTCTGTGAAACCTATAAAACCGACAACAATTTACTATGAGCATGAAAACTATACAATCCCCCGAAGGAGTGGCTCTCCTGATGGAAAATCTTTGGCTCCGCCATAAAGCCGGGATGAAGCAGCGACCATGCAATGTCTTTATGGTAGAACTGCCTCCACCGACAGAAGAAGAGTTGGCGGAAGCTCGTAGAACGACACTGAAGAATGACCGTCCGGATGATGACCCCGAGGAACTATATGGCGCATGGATTTAATAGCAATGAATAATGCGGAGCGTTTCAACTGGATGCGAAAGCGCCATGCGTTCCTTAATGACATTGTCAAGTCATATTCTTCTTTAGATGACTTTGCAAAGGATAAAGAAGAATGGTTCGCCTTATTGGGAACAGATTTGACCCGTGTAGAAGATTATGTTTATCTTTACATGTGGCTGGACTATGGAGAATATGAAATGTATTTTGTAATTCCCAACACAGATGGTCATCTTACAGTCAGCGAAGTAATACTTTGGCAGGATGGCACGTGTGCAAATACCTATTTGAATATCTTTAGTTTATATGAAGCTGATGATAATGAGATATTGACTTCAATCCATAATTATGGCGAAGATTAAGATTGTTGATTCTATATTATGATATTTGAGAAAGGTTGTCTCGATATTTGAGACAATGACATCTTAATTTTGCAACAGAAACATAAAAGATATAGTATGAAACTCGCAGAAGCATTGAGCCGCAGGTCGGCTCTTATCGAGAAATCACAGCAACTCCGCTCTCGTCTAAAGGATTGTATCAAAATTCAAGAGGGCGATGAGCCGACGGAAGACGTCGACAAGGTAATCACTGAATTGGACCAGACACTCGATGAACTCCAAAATCTCATCTATCGTATCAACATGACCAACACAAACGCCGTCATAGATGAACGTAATCTAACCTCGCTACTTGCGGAGCGAGATACGTTGTCCATGCGCACAAAGACGTTGTATGACGGTCTTAAACATCTGACTGAAAAAAGAGGAGCGCTATGGCAGAATGGAAGTAAAATACATGCGAATGGTAAACGCAGCGGAATTTCGCAAAATTCATGATCAAAGTGCAGCACGTTTAAGAGACCTTGACCTAAAAATTCAAGCCCTTGGATGGTCAACTGAATTGATTTAGAATTGAAAAAAATAAATATAATCCAGCCAACAGGAGTGAATGATTTGGAGGCGATGCTTTTCGCTGATTTTATCAGCATCGAAATGTCATGACCCTTTGAGCTGACGGGACGCCTGCATAGTACTCGGTTCAGCAAAGAGCATAAGGGCATAGTGCATAGGATTCGTAAGAGCCGCATAGAGTAATACCATGCATCGGTCAATTCTGTTTACTCTCCTTGGCTGGATTTTTCATTTTATTGAGAGGTGTATTGCGAAATGATACAGGTTTTTATTATCTTTGCAGTGTAAAAACTCAAGCCGATATGAACCAACTACAAAAATACACCTGGCTGATCGACACCATCCGCCGTGCAGGGAAGATTTCTCACAAGGATCTTTCCGACCGCTGGGAGCGTTGCAAGGATTTGAGCGACTGCAAGCCGCTTCATCGCGCCACATTCAACCGCTGGCGCGATGCAATATACGAGCAGTTCGGAATAATGATTGACTGTCAAAAAGTTGGCGGTTATCTGTATTACATCTCAAATCCGGAGGATATTGACGAGGACAAACTCAAAAAGTGGATGCTCGACTCCTTTGCAGTCGGCAATATAATCGGAGAGAATCTCTCTTTGAAAGGCCGCATATTGGTTGACGAAATCCCTTCGGGCCGCGATCATCTGACCACAATCCTTGAGGCGATGAAGGAGAACCGGGTCGTGAATATCACATATCGCCCTTTCAAGAAGGAACGTAACTATACATTCCCCATTGAGCCATATTGCGTGAAACTGTTTGATAACCGCTGGTATGTGCTCGGACGCAATAATCGCGATGAAATAAAGATTTACGCCCTTGACCGTCTGGAGAGCGTAGAACCGACATCAACGCTCTTCAAGTTGCCAAAGGATTTTGATGCTACAGAGTATTTCTCGACAAAATTCGGCGTGGTCATTGGATATGATGTCAAGCCGGAGAGAATTGTGATTCGTGCCAACGAAGACCACAAACACTATCTGAAAACCCTTCCGCTGCATCATAGTCAGCGACTTATTGAGGACTATGGCGAGTACGCCGACTTTGAACTCTACCTCTCGCCGACGTATGACTTCATAATGAAGTTGCTCCATGTCGGCGCGATGATAGAGGTCGTTAGTCCGGCTTCTTTACGCAGATCAATGAAAGGCTGGATTTCAGAGATGTATGAACTGTATAAGAATGACTGACAATGCAAGACTTTGTAGCAATAGACTTTGAAACAGCCAATGGCCGACGCTCCAGCGTGTGTAGTGTAGGCATTGTAATAGTTCGTGGCGGTGTGATTGTTGACAGATTCTATAGTCTGATTCAGCCTTCTCCAAATTATTATACATATTGGACTACTGAGGCCCACGGACTCACCCGTCGGGATACTGACGGACAACCGACATTCCCGGAAGTGTGGGCGCAGGTTGCAGACAAAATAAAAGGCCTGCCGCTTGTAGCACACAACCGTCCCTTTGATGAGAGTTGCTTGAAGGCAGTATTTGAGGAGTATGATATGGAATATCCCGGTTACGAATTTCATTGCACCCTTGCCGCCTCCCGTCGCTGTCTTGACATACCGAGCCATCAGCTACATTTGTCGGCAGCTGCCTGTGGTTACGATATGGAAAACCACCATCATGCGCTTTGTGATGCCGAGGCTTGTGCTGCTATAGCGTTGAAATTACTTTAATCATTCGTTTGAATAAATCAGATATAATATGAGACAAAACGAATCTTTTACAATTAGACTAAAAGCCAGTCTATGCCGAGTGTCGCAACATCAAAGCGGCAAGTGTGGGAGCGGTCGGTAAAATCCTTTCACAGCAACGGCGACAAGAACACGGATGAACGGCAGATAGTCTCAGAGGAAAAAGCAGCGTCCCCGATGCTTACCTCGGAGGCGTTGCCGGTTATCGGTGTTCCGCCGGTACCATAGGCGCGATGCGGTCAATGGGTGTTAGTGGCTCGTTCACCGTCCCCTTTGACGGCATACCGCCGAAAACACTGAAGACCGCTCCCTCTCTTGCCGCGTACATCAATGTCAAAACTTCATATAAAGCCATTATAAAAATCGACAGTTGAATATATTTGCCCGTAATATACTATCAGTATATCAATTTTGAAGATATCGTTAAAATGAACCCACGGCCTTCTCAGGCGAAAATCCATTAACTTTGCACTATCTGAACACCTCGTTCAGGCATCGGCAAGAGAGCCGGCGAGACTGACGAATTTTTCGTTACCATCTCGTTACCACTAATCATTAACGACTATCTAAATCATTGATATAACTGCATTTGGAGTGCAAGGAACAAGTCTCTCCAGCTCCACATCAAGAAAGAGGCTGTGTCAAAATAGGCGCAGCCCCATTTTTAAACCTGTTGTAAAACATAAAACAAAGCCTCAACTTTCACAAGCTGGGGCTTTGTCATATCAAAAAGTTTTAGTAACTTTGTGATATATAAATAAATAAGTTTATGAATTCAAAGTTACATACAAAATCCCATATATGCAACACTCGGTTGTTTCTTGCTATAGATCCTTTCTTGATAGCGCGAATAGATTCGAACCCGAGTAGAGGGGTTCGTAATCGCGTAGCGCTTGCGTAACGAAGTGTAGCAAGAATCCCTCCAGCTTTATATTATGAAAAAACACATATGTATTTTCAGTTTGCCAAAAAAAATGGTGGTGGCGTGTAACTTTTCGGGAAAAGCTGCGTCTAACAATATACGATGAAGACAAACGCGACATCAGACGCCAAGGATAAGGAAACACGCTTCAAGGATTTGTTGCGTCAGCATAACACTATGCTGTATAAAGTGTGCTTCCTGTATCACAGTGCAGATGCACCTGTCGATGACCTGTACCAGGAGACCGTGGCCAATATATGGAACGGTATGGACAGTTTTGACGGGCGTGCCGACATCACTACGTGGCTGTATCGTACCGCCATCAACAGCTGCATCTCATGGCACAGGCGCGTCAGTCGCCATCGTGGAACGGTGGACCTCGATCACGCCCTCGAAGTTTTGGCCGATGATGACAGCGAACGTGCCGAAAACCTCCGTGTCCTGTACCGGATGATTTCGCGGCTCGACCCATTGGAAAAGGCGTTGATAACCTTATGGTTGGACGAACGAGACTATAAAGAAATAGCTGACATCACCGGATTGTCGCGTGCCAATGTGGGCACGCGGCTTCATCGTGTCAAAGCTAAATTACAGAAACAATTGCAGGATTAAAGATATGCCCACAAACGATATAGAATTTCTTAAACGACAATGGAACAGTATCAAGCCCTCTGCCGATGCTGCACGTACCCTTTCAGACATTAATGTCAAAGGGCTTGACCGGGTACGTACTCTTACATGCAAGGTCGCACGTCAACATCTGGTGGCAGCTGTAGGCGGATTGCTATTGCCTCCGCTCATTCTGTGGTTGTCCGAGTATATGCCGGTGTCACTATTGCTGATAATATGCTACAGCGCCTTCGGTATATTTTGCTCCGTCATCAATTTCTATATCTATCAACGCATCCGTCGCAGCGACTACGTCAGCTTACCCATAGTCGAGGCGGCCGAACGCGTAGCCGCAATCACTCGTCTTATAGGACGTTTGCGCATTATCAGTATAATTTTAATGTTTCCGGTATTGGCAATGCTCTTTGTGGAGATGGCTGCTGTCGGGGATGTCTATGTGGTTTATGGCGGCATCGTGGGCGCTGTCATAGGTGCTGTTGTGTCAGTCATCTCATGGCGACGCACTAATCGCCATCTCCGTCTCCTGCACGAAATCTTCGTCCAAAGCGACGCCGACGTCGACGAGTGATTCCAATACCGCTCAAGGTGGCAATTATGGCCGGAAGTGAAAAATTACTCGCCGAGGATGGTGGCGACGATGCGACGAGAGCCGCCGTGGTCGCGGAACTCGCAAAGGTATATGCCTTGCCAAATGCCCAAGTCGAGTAGTCCTTCCGAGATTGGAAGTGTGAGCGTAGAGCCTACGATTACTGCTTTGGCGTGCGAGGGCATATCGTCCGGTCCTTCGTCTGTATGCAGGTAGAACGGCGCGTTCTCGGGTACGAGGCGGTCGAATATGGCGGCGAGGTCCAGCCGTACATCCGGGTCGGCGTTTTCGTTGAGGGCCAATGCGGCTGAGGTGTGCTGTATCAGCAGATGCAGCAACCCTGTACGGGGCATAGGTGGCAGCTGCCGCAGGACTTCGGAGGATACAAGGTGGATGCCGCGCGGATAGGGGCGCAGAGTGATATGGGCTTGTTTTATCATGATTCTTGACGTTTTAGTGTTTGTGGTGAGAGCATATGTCACGGCCACGGCGTGGCAAAAGCCCACTCATTTCGGTCATGAAATACCGAGAAGTTCGATGTCGAACACCAGCGTCGAGCCACCGGGTATGCCCGGTTGGTTTATACGTCCGTAGCCCTGCTCGGCCGGGATGTAAATCTCCCGGCGGTCGCCTACGTGCATATGTTGCAAAGCTATAATCCATCCGGGAATAAGCTCGCGCAGACGGAAAGCCGGGGCTACGCCCGAGCGGCTGCTGTCAAATGTCTTGCCGTTGATAGTTCGACCCGTGTAATGGACCACAACCACGCTGTTGCGATTGGGTTTAGGCCCTTTGGCGTTGCCGCTTTTGATGACTTTGTATAATATACCCTTGTCGAGGGCTATCACGCCCGGCTCGGCAGCCTTGTCCTTGAGCCATTGGCGGTTTCGTTCGATGTATTCCTGCTTGGCCATGGGCGCTACTTGTCGCTGTCAAAACGTGTGGCCATAGGCGTTACCATATCCATACGCGTCACGTCCGGACATACCGGGACGATGGATGTGTATCCTTGGGACAGCCAGTACTCGTCTGTGTCGGTGGCTTCGGGCTCTTCGTTGCAAAAACGCCCCGTGAGCCAGTAAAACGGATTTTGATGCGGGTCGATAAATCGCTCGAACTCCTCGCTCCAGTGTCCGCGTGCGGCGCGGCATGTGCGTACGCCCTTGGGGACGATGTGCGCCGGGATGTTGATGTTAAGGGCCGTAAACTTCGGAAGGCCGTGCGCTACGACATCGGCGGCAAGTCGTGCCACTTGCGGTGCAGACAGCGAGAAATCGGCCGAGGGCGAGTGATGCAGCAGGGAGAAGCCTACGGCCGTGATGCCGTTGGTGCATGCTTCGATGACCGCACCCATTGTACCCGAATAGGTCACCGCATTTCCGCTATTGCTGCCGTGGTTGATGCCCGAGAACAGGAAGTCCGGGCGGCGCGGCATCACCGCGTGCAATCCCAGTTTGACGCAGTCCACCGGCGTGCCCGAGACGCTGAATACTTGTGCATCGCCGTAGTCGGCGTGTCGGCGTATGCGCAGCGGCCCGTCTACGGTCAGAGCCGACGACTGCCCCGATTGGGGGCGTGCCGGTGCCACTATGATGACATCGCCCAGGGGCATAGCGGCATCGGCAAGTGCGCGTAAGCCTGCGGCCTCGAAGCCGTCATCATTGGTTATCATTATCAAAGGTCGTTCCATTGTTGTGTCATGTTGTTTCTTTTAGCGTCCGGCGCGGTCGCCGTGTCGATATCGCGTTTTGCGTCTGCAAAGGTAGTCATTTTTGGCGACACCTTCCGTTCGCGTTGTCTGTACTTGGTGGACTTTGGCTCGAATTTGCGATGTGTAGCGCAAAAAAAACATCGTGGTGAGGACAAAAAAGACGTGAGGGAAAAAAACAGGGCGGAGGAAAGGCTGTAAGCGAAAAAAAATTCGTAAGTTTGTAGGACAAAACGAGGGACTTCGGGCGTACAATGCGGCCGAAGCTTTCGGATATATGTTGGAATGTAAGTTAATAATCACGTTAACAGCATAATACTCCCACTGTTATGGCTAAATTGCAGCTATATATAACCCGGTCGATGGGGACGTTCAATTCGCAATTGAATCTCAATCCCAACGAGGATGTACGCTCGTATGTCAATGATGTACGCAGTGTATTGTCAACCGTGGACTATGACGCTAACGAAAAGAACATATTTTACCTGTTGACATCGGTTTCGACCGGAGTCTTCGTCACCATACTGCGCACCATTCCGAAGAACGCCGGCGACCACCTTGCCGCATGGATATTTGTCCCTTCGGATATAGATATAGCGAAAGACGACCTTGTGTCGGTGGTCAAGCAAACCACGCGTACCATTTCGTCTGTGAAGGTGAGCGGCGAAGACGTCGTGGCGCTGCGTGCGACATTTGCCCGCGATTATGCCGTGCGTCGTGATGCGCCTCGGTGCGTGGCCATGAATTCCTCCGGCCAATGGGCCTGGCGTCTCTATGGCGGCGATAACGCTCCCGCCTTGGAGACCTTTCTCGGCGACGGGTTGTGGCAACAATGCTATCTGCCGTATCGTGGCATATTGCTGGTGGACGCCGACTTGCAGTTGACGCCGGTGATTGCCGATCTTACAGACGAGCCTATAGGCGGGACTGCCGCCATACTGCCGCCCGAGAAGAGCGATGACGGCTTTGATCCGTGGGTGTTCGGCATACGTCTTGATGCGCCTGTGCGAGCCACCATAGGTGACACGGTGACGGTGACATGGCGCCGTCAGGGCTTTGACGATGTTTCCGAAACCATAGCGGTGGATGCTGCAGAGGTGACGCCGCGGCAGATTTCGACAGACGATTCACGCAAGGTTATCACCCCATCGTCTTTCAAGGTAACATCGCTGACAACGCATGCGAGGATACTCGATTGCGAGATATTGGTCAACGGCCGATCTATTACGGCCGAAGGCGAGGCCTTTACGCGCTGTGAGTTGTCTCAAGCTTCTGTATCGGTCAATGCCGAGGGCTACTTTCCCTATTCGGGACGTATGGATTTGGCTACGCTGACACAAGCCCTGATACAATTGGCCGAGCGTCGCAAGGTATATCGCTTTGAGGTGCCGGTAAAGTCCAGTGACTTGGGTGCGCCTATCAAATTTGATATTTTGAGCCAAAAAGCGCTTAACGACAGTCCTTTGGAGGGCTACGAGCTGACTGCGGACATACAGGAAGGCCAGAGTCGTACCAATCACCTGCGCTATACCGGTGCCGGGGTGTGGCAACATCGCCATGCCATATCTTTCGGCGTGGGACTGCTGATAGGCATAGTGCTGATGTTGTTGCTTGGTACATGTTCCGGGAGCAAGGATAAAGAAGCCCTGGCACCGGCGGCCAATCCCGACGACACGGCGACAGTGGTGTCGGTTCAAGCTCCGACTCCGGCAGCTCCGACCGTAATTACCGAGGACAATACACAGGAACAAGCCTTGCAGCAGCCTGCAGCCGAGCAGGCTCCTAAGCCTCAAAACGTAAGCACGGACAAGCCTGCAACAAAAGAGCAGATATCCGCTGCCTGCAAATATCTCGATGACAATAAGGTGTGGACACGTGCCGATATGGAGAAGCAGCCTGCGCTGCGAGGCTTGTACGAAGATATGAACAATCTGCGCTATGAGCGCCTTATCGAAGTTTGGGGTCCTAAACTGGCTGAATCGAAGATGTTTGCGGACGTAGCCAAGCATGCCGCCTTGGGCAAACATAAGAAAGAGCGCGTGCTTAAGGCCGGCAATACCTATAATAAACCCGGAGACGAGAGCATCAGCCGCCAAGGCTACCTCAACCGTATAGATCCCTGACGGCCACAGCTGACCATCTGACGCAAAAAGCCAAGGGCATCTACATCGAATGCGTGGATGTCCTGCGTAAGGAAGAGTCGGTGTCAGCACATGCCAACGCCTTAATAGGCAAAACATGGATGGCATAATCCGATGGTTACACAAGAAAAGTCATACTTACACAATACACTAATATGAATAGCACAAAATACATAGCGATTATAGCGGCCCTTGCCATAGCAATTCAAGCACCGGCTCAGACTGCCGCTCCGGTGTCTATGGCCAATTATGGAGATGGTACATCGGTGACAGCCAAGGAAATAGCTCCCGGTATTATCAAGGTGACTCATACACCTTTGGCCAAGCACGGCGCCGAGCGTCCCGTAATCACTACAGCTCCAGTTGTCGAAAACGTAGTAGGGGATATAGGTCCATTCGCCGAAGCTAAAATTTCGAACAATGCGTTGACAATTAGCGCTAAATACAAAGGTTCGGCAATCGTGGACAAAGGCGTCAAAACCTTGCCCGTAGGATCTGACGGCGTTCGGCGTTATGCGCTGACAATATCCACAGCCGAAGGCGCATCGCTATATGGAGGCGGCGAACGTGGTTACAGCCTCAATTTGGCCAATGACACCTTGGTGATGTACAATAAGCAAAACTATGGTTACATTGGCAGCGAAAGCCGCCTGAAACAGATGAATATCTCGATGCCGCTGCTGGTTTCTTCGCACGGATATGCCTTGTTGTTTGATGATTACGGCACCGCAACAATGACCACGGGCAAGGAGATAACCTACACCTTTGAAGACACACGTCCTATCTCGTACTACTATGTGGTAGGTAGGGATGCCTCACTTGCATCAGTGACCACGGCGTTGACAGCGCTGACCGGACGTCAGGAATTGCCGCCGCTGTGGACTCTCGGATACATCAGCAGCCGATACGGCTACCATACAGATGACGAATTGAGCGGTGTGGTCGATTCGCTGCAAACGCAGGGTTATCCGTTGGACGGCGTGGTGCTCGACCTATATTGGTACGGGCGCGAGCAGGACATGGGACGCTTGGAGTGGGACAAGCAGCAGTGGCCCGATCCGGATGACATGCTCGAGTACCTCAAAAAGAAACATATCAACGTGATCACCATCGCTCAGCCCTACGTGCTGCGCAACGGTCGCGGCGTCAACAATTATAACGCTTTGGCGCCCAAGCATATGTTTGTGATGAATAAGGACAGTGTAGATCGTCCGCTCAATGTCACCATCTGGGTGGGGCAGGGAGGAATGTTCGATGTCTCGAATCCGCAGACGCGCCAATGGCTTATCAACCGCTACGGAGCATTGTCTGATCGTGGTGTGAGTGCTTGGTGGGGTGATTTGGGCGAGCCTGAGGTGCATCCCGAAAACGGGCTGCACGCCAATGGTCTGCTTACGCGACAATACCATAATCTCTATGGTAACGACTGGAGTAGTATAGTGTACGAAATGCACAAGGCCAAGTACCCCGACCGCCGTATGATGACCATGATGCGCGGCGGCACCACAGGATTGCAACGTTACAATGTATTCCCATGGTCCACTGATGTGTCGCGTACTTGGGGCGGACTCGAGCCACAGATACGGATAATGCTCAATTCGGGTCTTTCGGGCCTGGGATATATGGGGCATGACGTCGGTGGATTTTCCATTATCGATCAAGAGCACCCCACTGACGACGAGCTGTATGTGCGCTGGATGCAGTTGGGCGTATTCTCGCCGATGTTGCGTACTCATGCACAGTACAAGGCAGAGCCTTACAACTATACCAAATACAGAACGCTGCTGCTCTCTCTTGTCAAAGAACGCTACCGCTGGCTGCCTTACAACTATACCTTGGCGTGGGAAAATGCCTCCAAGGGTTGGCCGCTGGTGCGCCCTCTCGATTTCCATGACGCCACAGCCACGGGACGTTATGACGGTATCTCCGACCAATTCCTTTGGGGACGAGACATCATGGTGGCTCCGGTGATGACGCAAGGCTCGGTACAACGCCCGGTGATTTTCCCGGAAGGCAGCGACTGGGTGGACGTCAATGCGCCGCTGACAGTGTATAAAGGCGGTACGGTGGCCAATTACGATGCTGCCATAGACCGCACGCCGGTGTTTGCACGCGCCGGGTCGTTTATTGTCACCGCCGACTATCCGATGAAATCCACTGCCCAGTATCGCAACACTCGCTACCATATAGACTATTATCCTCTGGCCGGGAAGCAGACATTTTCGACGCTCTTCGAGGACGATATGACCACGCCTACCACGATAGGCCATAATCAAGGGCGCGTCATAAGCATGAGCGGCAACGATACGGGTAAGCAGATAGACGTGGCGCTCAGCGCCCAAGGTGACTATGTAGGAGCCAAGGACCACAAGACCATTACCTTGGTGTTCAATGGTCTGAGCAAGCAGCCGCGATATGTCGAAGCCGATGGACGCAGCATCAGTGTATCGTACGACAAAAAACGTGGCACGGCTACTGTGTCATTTGCGTGGAACGTTGAGCGCCCTATGTACATCGTTCTCAGAAAATGAGCCGCAGTATATCGTGACACATCTAAAAACCAACGAGAAATAAACTAGGGATACGATATGTTTTCAGGAATAGTAGAAGAAGCCGGCACCATAGTGGCCGCACGCCGCGATGACGGCAATCTGCAGCTGACAGTCCGCTGCTCGTTTGTCAATGAATTGTCCATAGACCAATCTGTTGCACATAACGGGGTCTGTCTCACAGTGGTAGACATCGATGGCGATACGTATACGGTGACTGCCATACAGGAAACGCTTGAACGCAGCAATCTCGGGCGCTTGACCGTGAGCGACTTGGTTAATCTCGAGCGGTCAATGCGCTTGTCCGATCGTCTGGACGGACATATTGTTCAAGGACACGTAGATACGACAGCCGTATGCACAGACATACAGAGTGTGGACGGCAGCCGATATTACACGTTTGATTATACCGTGTCGGACGATATGGCGGCGCAGGGATATGTAACGGTCGAAAAGGGGTCGGTGACGGTCAACGGCGTCAGTCTTACGGTCTGCGACAGCCGTCCGCGCAGCTTCCGCGTGGCCATCATCCCCTACACATACGAGCATACCAACTTCTGCCGCCTCGGCGTCGGCTCGCAGGTCAATATCGAATTCGACATAATCGGCAAATACATCGCCCGTCTTGCGTCCTTCGGCAAGTAAACGTAAAGAGAAGCATACAAGCATCTGAAAGCCTGCGCCTATTTTGACGCCGGCTTTTTTGCGTTATCAGACTCTGTCATAGCTATGTTCTCCGAATAACCGCTTTTTTGTATGGTTCGTACAGAAAAACGGGTGGTTCACACATAAAGTCGCGACACTATTGACTTGGGCGACTGCGGCATGCTACCTTTGTGTCGTAACAAAAAAATATAGCGATATGACAGAAGATATGATAGCAGATAAGAGCTCGTATGTGGATCTTGGACTGTCCGTCAAATGGGCGACTTGCAACCTCGGTGCCAATGCTCCGGAGGAGTTCGGCGACTACTATGCCTGGGGCGAAACAAGACCTAAGGAAACATTTACCGATGAGAACTACAAGTATGAGACGGGTATGTTTTATTCCAAGTACAACTTAATGGACCGTCTGATAACTCTTGAACCTCACGATGATGCAGCCGTGGTGGCTCGCGCCTATCCGTGGCGAATACCTACCGTGTTCGAAATGTCAGAGCTGTTGTTTAATTGCAAATGGGAGTGGACGACCCTGAATGGAGTCAAGGGCAATAAAGTCACAGGGCCTAACGGAAACAGCCTGTTCCTGCCTGCCGCCGGGTTTCGCACGGACAAGTTTTTTGACGACAAGTCTGCCAATTATTTGACATCCACGGTGAACCCCGGTTATTTGTTCTCTTACGCCTACACACTCGGTTTTTGGGACGAGCATACGCATATTACCAGCCAGCCGCGCTCTTACGGGTTCTCGGTGCGCCCGGTTTTCAAGTAACCGTGGCTGACGCATTCCGAGAAGGGACGCTTGACTTGATTTATCCCGACTTTAGGCTAGACAATGGGACTGTGTTGCAATAGCTTTATTGTGACACAGCTCTCTTTTTTGAACTTGTCGTCAGAATACTATAGTAACTTAAAATTAGTATCTGCAAGCTCGGATGCGTGACGTATTACGACATCGTCATACATGAGCATTACGATATCCTCTTCGTATTTGCCGATTTGGTCTTTGTTGGTTATACCATTAATATTGTTTATTATCAGTTGAGGGAAATCTACGCCTGCTCCATAAGCATGAATGTAGGCTCCTCCGAAACGAGGATTTACTTCTGATAGATAATATTCGCCATCCTTTATAAAGAAATCCATATCCAGTGGTCCATTGAATGTGAATACATCGCATATCTCGCGGATAAAAGAGAAAAGTTTTGGATCTTTATAGGATATTGTTTTGCTTGCACCACCTATACGGGTTTCTATTTTTCTTTTAGAAAAGGCCGCAACAGCTTTATGCGATATACAGTCCACATATACATCAGCATCGCAATCTCCACCTGTCATCAGTTCTTGTATGATGTAGTCGTGTTGACCGCTATTCCAATCTTCTTCGAGTGTTTGGATGTCGTTGACGCGATGTGCCCCGATACTTGCGCTACCGCAAATAGGTTTCATAAATACTGGGAAATAGATTTCGCCAGCGGCAAGTGCTTGTTTGAATATATCAATGTTGTGAAATGTAAGCGGAGTGCGTATACCCTTTGATGACAAGTATTTAAACATTTCGTATTTGTTGAAGCACAAGTCTGCCGAAGCTTTATTTGGGCATAAGGGTATAATCCCGTTGTCTAAAAAACGTTCTCTATTATTCGCAAGAATAGATATTTCCGGATCGATGAGTGTTGTGATGGCCTTGATGTTTTCTTTCTTGCATATGTCAAGAATTGTGTCAAGATACTTTGGATCTGTTATGCGAGGCACGATATGTCGTTTGTCTGCAAAATACAAGGCTGGTGCTGTCGAACTGTTATCTGTGGCAATAATTAAGCCACGGCCGTTTAGAGTCTTCTTGAAGTCCATAAGCAGGCGACAACGGCGACCTACACTGCAAAAAAGAACGTTTGTCATATTATGTAAGTTGAAGGCTATATAATAATGTAAAACAATAGATGTGTATTGTTTGTGCGATGTCAGAACAGGTGGGCGAAGCGTGTTGTGAGGGCTGTGAAGCGGCTGTCTGTGCGCAGAGGAGCAATGTTGGCCGGGGCATCGGTGTCATCACGCAGGCGGTGCAGGTCTCCGTAACCGCGTGTCAGTGCGGTCTCGAGATGACGGAAGGCTGCATCGGTGTCGGCTGAGGCCGTTGTCTTGTCTTTGGCGAGGGCGGATGCTTGTGCGTAGTAGCAGGCAGCTTCGAAGGCGTGGGCGCCATCGGCGTCAGGTAGGGCAATAATTGTTGCCATGGCTGCATCGGCGGCTTGACGTTCGCCGCAGTGCAGTAGAGCCAACGGGCGCAGCATTGCCGGGTCGGCATTTAGGATGGCAATGGCGTCTGGGTTTGTGGCGGAGGATGCCGCGTCAGTGGCCGTGTTTTTCCTTGCTTGCGGCGTTGTTGTCTCGGCTACGTGTCGGTAGAATCCGGCTGCGGCAACAGGCTGGTTCAGACGTTCTTCGAGCACTGAGGCACGCAGCATATACGCGCGTGCCGCATCGGCGCCTTCGGCAGTCATTGTCGCTTCGCCGAACAGGTCAGCGGCTTGGCTGTATTGTTCTTGCGAATAGGCTGTCAGTCCCAACTCGATGAGTGCCTGTGTATTGTTGGGCTGTAGTGCCAGCGCACGAGCGGCGGCGCTGTATGCATCGACGCGTCGGCCGAGGGCACGCAATATGCGAGCACGCAGTATGTGGTTGTCGGCATTGTCGGGAGCGGCAGCCAGTGCTTGGTCGATGTCTGTCAAAGCTTGTTCATATTGGCCGAGGGCATAGCGGCAGCGTGCCGTTCCGGCGTATATGCCGCGGTAGTCGTTGAGGTTTTGCGTGATGATGGTGTTGTAGTCGGCTAATGCGGCTTTGTAGTGGAAATGCGCTTGCTGTATGTAGGCTCGCAGATAAATAAACATGGCAACTCGCGGAGCCTGTTCGATGGCGCGTGTAATTCCTTCGATGACAACGGCATAGTCGGTATTAGCCATATCTACAAGCAGCTTGGTGGCGCGAGCGTTGGAAGCGTCCGTGCTCAGAGCCAGCATGATGTCTTCGACGGCGCCGCTGCCGTTGCCCATCGAGCGGCGCACGTTGGCACGGCGCACGTATATATCCGCGTTGTTTGGATCAGACGCTACCGCATCATCAAGGTATTGTGTGGCTGTGCCGAGGTTGTTTTCTTTGACTGCTATGCGAGCCAGTCCTATCATGGCTTCGGTACTGCGAGGGTTGAGACGTAGCAGACGGTTGTAGTCTTCACGAGCGGCGGCGTATTGTTCGAGTGTGTAGCGCGTATTGGCACGCAGATAGACATTGACATATGAAGTGGGGTCCAATGCCACTGTGGCGTCAAGGTCGCGCAGTGCTTCGGCGGGTCGCTCGGTTTGCAAATATATATTGGCACGCAGAGTGAGTGCGCGCATGCGTGTCTCGGTGTCTTTCTCGGGGATATATTTGAGGGCGTTGTCCGCATCCGAGAGCGCACGCAGATACTCGTTGTTGCTGTAATATACGTTGGCGCGGTTGAGATATGTCTCGTAGTCCTTTGGGTCTTCGCTGAGTTGTTGTGCGTAGACATTCAGCACGGCTTTGGTCATCGGGTTGTTGATGTCGGCGCGTGTTGTTATGGCCATGGCCGTGATTGCGGCGAGGAGGATTGAAATGTGTCGTGTCATCTGTCGTGTGGTATGAGTGTGAAGATGTCAGAATGCGGCGATGGTGCGTCGTATGGCCAAAAGATGCCGCAATAGCGTGGGCAGTAGGTCCAGACGCAGCATATTGGCGCCATCGGAGAGTGCTTTGGACGGTTGCGGGTGTGTCTCGATAAATATGCCGTTGGCGCCTACGGCTATGGCCGCGCGGCCGAGGGTCTCAATCAGTTCGGGATGCCCGCCGGTGACTCCGTTGTTGGTATTGGGCTGTTGCAGCGAGTGTGTAATGTCCATAATGACCGGGCATCCGCATTGCTGCTGCATCACGGGTATGCCGCGCATATCGACCACGAGGTCGCCGTATCCAAGCATTGTACCGCGGTCGGTGACGGCTACGGCATCGTTGCCGCTTTGTCGGACTTTTTCGACGGCGAAATGCATCGATTCGGGTGCCAGAAATTGCCCTTTCTTGATGTTGACCATCTTGCCGGTGTGTGCGGCGGCCACCAGCAGGTCGGTTTGGCGGCATAGGAACGCCGGAATTTGCAGAATATCCACGTATTCGGCGGCCATGGCGGCTTCGGCGGGCAGGTGAATGTCCGTGACCACGGGAATGCCGAAGGTGTCGCGCACTTTTGCGAGTATGCGCAGAGCTTTTTCGTCACCTATGCCTTGGAACGAGTCTATGCGGCTGCGGTTGGCCTTGCGATAGCTGCCTTTGAAAACGTAGGGTATACCCAGCTCGGAGGTTGTACTCAGTATCTTTTCGGCAATGTCGAGTGCCATTTTTTCGCCCTCGATGACGCAAGGGCCGGCCAGAAGGAAGAATGTTGTGCCTTTGGCTGCTGTCGGGGTCAGATATTGCAGTAATTCGTTGGCGTTCATTAGTGAATTTGGTTGATGATATGGAAGGTGTCGCAGGCGACGAGTGCGGCTGTCTCGGTGCGCAGGCGGTTGTCGCCCATGGTGACAGCTCTGCATCCGGCGTCGAGGCATTGTTTTACTTCTTGTGGGGAGAAATCCCCTTCGGGGCCTATGAGCAGCAGCGTGCTAAGGCGCGGTTGCAATGCCTTTGAAAGGAGCGTCCGCTCGGTGTGAGCATCGCAATACCCGATAAAGCGTTGCTGTGCCGTGGTTTGCCGTAGCAGTTGGGGTAGCGGGGTCATTTCGGCGATGTTCGGCATGATAGCCTTAAGCGACTGTTTCATAGCCGAAACGGCAATTTTGCGGAGGCGTTCTACCTTGATTTCGCGACGTTCCGACCGAGCGCATAGCACCGGGACGATGTTGTCTACTCCGATTTCCACCAGTTTTTCGACCAGCCATTCGGTGCGGTCTATATGTTTGGCCGGTGCGACGGCTACGGTGATGTCCGCAGGCCATACGCGTTCGATGGTAACGGCGTCATCGATTGCTACGACTGCGCGGCGTGCGTCGCCTGCTACGAGGGTGCATGTGTAGCGTGTGCCGCGACCGTCCACGACATATAATGTGTCGCCCGTGTGCATACGCAGCACGCGTACGGCGTGTGCGCTGTCTTCGGGCGGCAGCGTCAATGTTTGCTGTATGTCGGGCGCGTAGAACTGGATCATTCCCGTATGTGTCGTTGGCCGTTAAAGCGCGATGTCCGAGACATTCGGACACCGCACCTTATTGGCTGTTAGATATTGTTGACTGTTTTTTCTTCGACTTTCTTGGGTGCTTTGAAGCAGAAGTAGAACATGATAAATACGGCTAAGGCGTATGCGGCAAAGATGAACCACGAGTGATGCCATCCGTCAATCATGGCTTGTGTTCCTACTTCTTGTGTCATAACGTATTTATTGACTACAAATTCGCCGGCTATAAATGTGCCCAGCGAAGCGCCGATACCGTTGGTCATAATCATGAAAAGACCTTGAGCGGATGAGCGCAGCTTGGGGTCGGTCTGTTGGTCGACGTAAATACCGCCGGAGACGTTGAAGAAGTCGAAGGCAACGCCGTAGACGATGCAGGACAGCACAAGGAAGATGACGCCGGGGAAGTTGGTGTCGCCGATGCCGAAGAAACCGAAGCGTAGTACCCAGGCAAACATTGCAATCAGCATTACGCCTTTGATGCCGAAGCGCTTAAGGCAGAAGGCTATCATCAGAATGCACAGGGCTTCGGAGCATTGCGAAATCGAAATCAGGAATGTCGGGTTGTGTGCAAACCATCCGTTGAGCAGTCCTTCGCTGTATTCGGTCACTTTGCTGAAGCTTTCGATGAAGGTGGTGCCATAGCTGTTGGTGATTTGCAGCGATACGCCCAGTAGCATCGAGAATATGAAGAATATGGCCATGCGGCGTGTCTTGAATAGGGCGAAGGCACGCAGGCCGAGGGCATCGGCAAGTCCGCCACTGGCGCTCTTGTTGACCGGACATTTGGGCATGGTCAACGCGTACAGAGCCATGATGATGCCGAAAGCGCCGGTGGCAAAGAATTGGGTGTAGCTTTTTTGCAGTGTGATACCGTCTATTTCCACAAAATTTACCATCAGTTCGGCCACGATGAAGCCTACAGTTCCGAATACTCGTATGGGAGGGAAGTCCTTGACCGTGTCCAGGCCTCCTCTTTCGAGGGCATTGAAGGCCACCGAGTTGTTAAGTCCTATTGTGGGCATATAGAAAGCCACAGAGATGGTATACAGCGTGAATATTGTGCCGAAGTCCACATAGCCGACCAGCTGTTCGTGGGTCATTTCGATCCATCCATCAGGCAGTACCGACATGGCATAGTATCCGGCGGCAAACATAAATATGGCGGCTATGAAGTGGCATAGAGCCAAGGTTTTTTGTGCCGGTAGCCAACGGTCGGCAACGATGCCCATCACGGCGGGCATAAACAGAGACACAAGTCCCTGAACCATATAAAAGAGAAATATTTCCTGGCCTAAGCCTACGTGATACAGGAACATGCCCATGGATACGAGGTACGTTCCCCATATTGCAAACTCGAAGAAGCTTAGAGTCGCAAGTTTGGCTTTTAAAGTGGAGCTTTTCATTGAAGCGTGTGTGATTTTTGGTTGATTGGTTTATTGTATGGTTTTTAGGTTTGTCGTTTATTTGTCCTTTCGGCGTTGGCGAAGTATGGAATTGATGCGAGCGGCTTCCTCGTACTCTTCGTCGCGAGTCAGCTGTTCGAGCAACGCCTCGAGCTGTTCATCGGACATTTCGTCCGGGTCTTGTGATTCTGTTTTTGATGCTTGGCGAGTCCTGTCTTCCGGACCTTTATTGAGGTCTTCGGTGATACATTCCTCCAAGGACAGACCGGCACGTTCCAAGATTTCGGGGGTGGTGTATATTGGAGCTCCGACGCGCACGGCTATGGCTACGGCATCTGAGGTGCGAGCGTCCAGTACGGCTTCCTTGCCTTCGCGGTCGCGAAAGGTTATTTCCGAGGAGAAAATTCCATCTTCGAAGCGGTAGATGAACACATCTTCGAGCTGTATGCCAAAGGCTTGGCCGAGAGAGCAGAATAGGTCGTGAGTCATGGGGCGCGGCGGAATTACGCCTTGCATCTTGATGCCTATGGCCTGTGCTTCGCTGGCCCCTATGAGTATGGGTATGCGTTTTTCGCCCTCTTCGTCGGCAAGGAGCAGTGCGAAGGCTCCGCTGCGTACGGGGTTGTAGCTTATGCCCATTATTCTGAGTCTTATTCTGTTGTCCATGGTTTTACTTTGTGTCAATGTTGTCGGTGATGACGCTTGCGCCGGTGATTATGCCCGAGCCGAAGCAGCGGTGGCGTTCCTTGTCGTAGATTACGCAGAACTGGCCGGGTGCTATGCCTTGGACTTGGTGCGCGGCACGTACCACGTAGTCGCCGTTGGGGGCCAATGTCATTGTTGCATCCGTAAATTCAGGCGTGTGTCTGTTTTTGAAGGTTATGTCAACGCCTTTTGCCAGGTCTTCGGGAGTCCATGGGCATCCGGAGATGTAGTGCATCTCGGTGAGTGGCAGCGTATCGCCGTATTGTTTGGCGGTGTCGTATCCTCCGGAGACGTACACGACGTTGTCGTGGGCGTTTTTGCGTACGACATACCATGGGCCTCCGCTGAGTCCCAGGCCCTTGCGTTGTCCTATGGTGTGGAACCAAAATCCGCGATGCTCGCCCAGCTTGCGTCCGGTTTCGATTTCGACGATAGGTCCGGGGCGCTCGCCGAGGTGCCGGCGTATGAAGTCGTTGTAATTTATTTTGCCAAGGAAGCATATGCCTTGCGAGTCCTTGCGCATGGCGTTGGGCATGTGTACGTCGGCGGCTATGCGGCGTACTTCCTCTTTGGGTAGGTCGCCTATGGGGAACATCAGGTGGTTCAGTTGTTCGTAACTTATGCGTGCCAGGAAGTCGGTTTGATCCTTGACCGGGTCGATGGCTGTGCCCAGCCATTTGTGACCATCGGAATCGGTGATGACGGTTGCGTAATGGCCGGTTGCGGTCATGTCGTAGAGGTGTCCCCAGCGTTGCTCGAAATATCCGAACTTTATCATCTTGTTGCACATCATGTCGGGATTTGGCGTCAGCCCTTGGCGCACTGTGCGCAGGGCGTATTCCATGACGTTGTCCCAATATTCTTGGTGCAGCGATACTATATCGAAGGGCAATCCGAAGCGGCGTGCTATGAGCGTGCACATCTCTATGTCCTCGTCAGCCGAGCAGTCGCCCTCGCCGTTGTCCAGACCTATGCGTATGTAGAACAAGTGCAGGTCGTGCCCTTGTTCGAGCAGGCGGTAGACGGCTACGGCGCTATCGACGCCTCCGGAAATCAGTACGGCTATCTTCATGTGTGTGCCGGGTCTTGCGTGCGAGGGTTATTCGGATTTATTTTGCTCTTCATCGGTATTGCCGGCGGGTTTGTCGCTGTCTGCGGCCTGTGCGCTGTTGACGATGCTGCGTACAAGCGCTTGAAAGGCCTTGAGTACATTGTCGGGCTTGACGTCTTTGGCTTGCACCACATGTTGCTTGTCTATGTAGTATAGCATGGGCATGGTGGGCATGGCGAAATAGGTGTCTGCATCGGCGTAACTGCCTTTGACCCACGTATCGGGCATATCCAAGGCCTCGGCACGCCATTGGTCGCTGTCCTCACCGGGATATATTGCCACAATTTTCAGTATGCCTTTTTCGCACAGCCAGTTGATGGCGTAATCGGCACTGAAGCGAGCCTTGGCCAGTCGGCAGTCGGCACAGTCCGGGTCGAAGAACATCAGCAGGATGTGCGGCGCGTCCACTTCGCCGAAGTGTCCGATGGAGCCGTCAGGACGTACAAACTCGAAGTCGGGTACGGTGCAACCGACGCTGCTTGACGTCAGTGTTGTGTACTGGGCTTCGAAGCGTGCGCGTTCGGCACCCTTGACTTTTTTGCAGTCCACTACGGCCTTCACGAAAGGCAGGTAGAGCTCATCACTTTGGTATTCGGCGCTGTCAGCATAAGTCCAGCGCTCGGCTATGCGTGCCAATTCGGGCAACTGCTTGGGTGCCGATTTTTCCACGCCTGTAAGCAGCCGATTGATGGCGATGTGTACCGTGTCGGCAGTTGCCAGCGGTGTCAGTGCAAAAAATTGCCCCATGGTGTAGTCCAGGCGCTCCTTGGATGAGAATATACTCTTGAAATTGCAGTTTTTCCAAAAATTGTCAAGTATATAGTTGGCGCGTTGGTCCATACGGACAATTTCGCTTGGCGGCACGGGCATCTCGACGAGTAGCTGCGGCTCGGCGGCATAAGACGCCGGCACAGCGATTGTGGCGATGACGGCTATGGTTGCCATGCGACGCATACTTTGTGCATATTTGTATATGTTCATGACGTGTGTCTAATTCTGTCGTTTGGTTACAATTTACAAATTTACATACTTTTGTCGAGATGCGGAACTCTTGGCGGAGGAAAAATTCCGTAACAAAGTGCGATTTGGCCAAATATGAACATGTCTTCTATAGCGTGTTCGATATAATCGTCGTAAAACGTGCATGAAGACACGGCCATGTCATTCGTCCTGATAAATCGATAGCTTTTGCATTGGATGCAACGTAGTTTTTCGGACCGTCGTTGGCGGCCGCAATAGGCGTGTTATGCGATGGTGTGTATCCGGAGAGAGGAAAATCACTTGATGCCGCGAGCATCAAGGGCGGCGCGGTATCGAGCGCCGTTGGCCTTGTGTACGGCGTAATCGGCGGTGAAATTGTGGTATCCGCTGAAGTCCTCGCGTGCGCACATATATATGTAGTTGTGTTCCGGTGCATACAGGACTGCATCGATGGTGGCACGTTCCGGCATACGTATAGGACCCGGCGGAAGGCCTTTTTTGAGATAAGTGTTGTAGGGAGATGGTGTGCGGAGCATCGGTCCGGTGATGCGGCGTAGGGTGGGGTCGCCCATGGCGAATTTGACGGTAGGGTCGGCTTGCAGCGGCATATCTATTGCCAGACGGTTGAGATATAGGCGTGCTACCTTGGGCCTTTCGTCGTCTTTGGCGGTTTCTTCCTCAACTATGGACGCCAGGATGGTTACTTGTGTGGGCGTGAGGTTCAAGGCCTTAGCCTGCCGGCATCGTTCCGAGGTCCAAAAGGCATCGCGCACTGTGGTTAGACGCTTGATGAGCTTGGCCGGACTGTCGGTCCAAAATGCCTCGTAGGTATCAGGTACAAATGCGGCGATGTATTGCTCGGGCGTGTCGTAGCCCATGACCGGAAGCACTTCGGCGCATCCATTGATGAAAGCTAAGGAGTCCCAAATCATTTTGGCACTGATGCGCGAAGCTAAGTCGCCGAGCGTCCGTATATTGTTGAATGTTAGCCTTATGGGCGTCTGAACGCCAAAGCGCAAGCGGTTGACTACCGACCACGCGCGGTCTCCTTCGGTGATGACGTACGAGCCGGCGGCGACTTCCGGGTTTCCGTTACGCCATCTCCAAATCCGTGCTACAGTGGCACCGTAGCTGCCGAGGCTGTCAGTAAGTATTTTGGAGACGGCTTCCGAGTCGGCACCTCGCGGTATGTATATGCGCACAGGTTGTGCGCCATCGTAGGTGCGTGCTACGGTGACCCATGCCCATGCGCCGACGAGGACGATAAGCGCAGTTATGGCTGCGGCAGTATATAGTAGAACCTTGCGGCAGCGCGTGCCTTTTGCCGTCTTGCCTTTCAAAAATTCCTCTTTGTGTGGTGCATCGTTTGTCGTTGCGCTTTGACCGGTCTTTTCCATACGACAAAGTTAATACTTATCGGCTTAACAACTTAGCAAAAAAACGCTAAAAGTTGGATACATGTCTCGTGCATATGGCGGTGGCGGATTATTTTCTGCTTGTGCCGTTTGTTGTGACAAATTGCCCTTATGAGTATTGATAATAAGTGGGGTAGGGCTTTGGAATGTAAGCTGACGGGAGAATTGTGAATGATTGGGGGGGTTAAAGTTAGTTAAATCATTTGGCTGTCTCGTGAGAAGTGTATACCTTTGCACCACTGAAACATCGCGGAGTAGAGCAGTGGTAGCTCATCGGGCTCATAACCCGAAGGTCGTAGGTTCGAGTCCTGCCTCCGCCACCAAACATCGAGAGGTTCATCATATGATGGGTCTCTCGTTTTTTTTGTGCGTTTTTTTGTGCCAATGGCTGTGCATCACAAAAAATATAACTATATTTGCCCCGTGCAAGCACTCCGTTGCTACATACAACCGGGTCAACTGTGCAGTGCACGTATACAATGCGAAAGATAAACCTATAATAATACAAACACTATGAGTATGAAGAAGCACAACTTCTATGCCGGTCCTTCGATTCTGAGCCAGTACACTATTCAGAACACGGCAGATGCAATCATCAATTTTGCTGACACCGGATTGTCCATTTTGGAAATATCGCACCGCAGCAAGGAATTCCAGGCTGTTATTGACGAAGCCTCGGCTCTTGTCAAAGAGCTTCTCGAAATCCCCGGAGGTTACAGCGTGCTGTGGCTTGGCGGCGGCGCCTCGATGCAGTTCTGCATGATTCCTTTCAATCTGTTGCGCAAGCGCGCCAGCTATCTTGACACCGGCACATGGGCACACAAGGCCATCAAAGAAGCGCGCCTCTTTGGTGAAGTAAATGTCGTGGCCTCAGGCGAAGGCGACAACTACACTCGTATACCCAAGGACTTCGTCGTACCTGCCGATAGCGACTACTTCCACTATACGTCCAACAACACTATATATGGTACCGAGATACGCAAAGATCCCGATGTGCCTTGTCGTATGGTGGCCGATATGAGCTCGGACATCTTCTCGCGCGCCGTAGATGTCTCCAAATATGATGCAATATATGCCGGGGCGCAGAAGAACCTCGCTCCCGCCGGTGTCACCATTGTTATTGTACGCGATGATGCTCTCGGACATGTAGATCGTCCCATCCCCACGATGCTTGACTATCGCACACATGTGGCCAAGGGCTCGATGTTCAACACCCCTCCCGTACTTCCCATATTCTCTGCTCTGCAGACCCTGCGCTACTATAAAGACCTCGGCGGCATCAAGGAGCTCGAGCGCCGTGACCTTGAGAAGGCTGCCATGCTATACGAGGCCATAGACAGTAGTCGCATGTTCACCGGCACGGTCACCGATCCGGCTGACCGTTCGATTATGAACGTATGCTTCGTGATGAAACCCGAATACAAGGAACTCGAAAAGGATTTTGTGGAATTTGCCACACAACGCGGTATCGTAGGTATCAAAGGTCACCGCAGCGTCGGCGGCTTCCGCGCCTCGCTGTACAACGCCCTCCCCATCGACAGCGTCAAGGTGCTCGTGGACGCTATGGCCGACTTCCAAGCCGTACATTGATACGATGTAGTCGTTCAACCAAAGACAACAGTACAATGAAAGTATTATTAGCCACCGAAAAGCCCTTTGCGGCAGCCGCAGTCCAAGGCATCCGCAAGGCCATCGAAGAAGGCGGACACACGCTCGCCATTCTCGAAAAATATACAGACCGCGCCCAATTGCTTGAGGCTGTCAAAGATGCCGATGCGCTCATCGTGCGCAGCGACATTGTCGATGGTGCGCTTATGGATGTCGCACCGCAGCTGAAAATTGTAGTACGAGCCGGCGCCGGATACGACAATATCGATCTCAAAGCTGCTACAGCCCATAATATTGTGGTCGAAAACACCCCCGGACAAAATTCCAATGCCGTGGCCGAATTGGTCTTCGGGCTTGCTGTAATGGCAGTGCGCAATATGTACGCCGGCACGTCGGGTACCGAGCTTAAAGGCAAACGCCTTGGCATACATGCTTTTGGTCAGGTAGGCCGTAACGTTGCCCGTATCGCCAAAGGATTTGGTATGGAGGTGAGCGCTCTTGATCCGTATTGCCCGGACAAGGTCATCGAAGATGCCGGAGTACACCCGGTACATTCCATCGAAGAACTATATGCAAACAATGATGTAGTGTCGCTGCATATACCAGCCACCGATGAGACACGCAACAGCGTGAATAAGCACCTTATCGAACTTATGCCCAAGGGCGGACTACTGATTAATACTGCGCGTCGCGAAGTCATTGACGAGCCATCGTTGGCCGAGGCCCTCGAACAGCGCCCTGATATCAAGTATGTGGCCGATATCGCCCCCTCCAATGCTGACGAGCTGCGCCAACGATTCCCCGGACGTGTGTTCTTTACTCCCAAGAAAATGGGTGCACAGACTGCCGAAGCCAATATCAACGCCGGCATTGCCGCTGCACGTCAGATAGTGGCTTACTTTGCCGACGGTACCGACCGCTTTCGCGTCAACTAATCGAATCACACATATCCGAAAGGATGTGTGATAAGTTTCGAACATAACGCTTACCCCCCCCCTGTCACAAAATGCTGTGGCGGGGGGGGTAATAGTTACATGACCCCTTATGAGGTAATCATACAGCGGCATGCGTAAGCAAGCAAACAATGCAAGCATTGGTCCGTTTGGGGTTGCTGTAAGAAAAAAATAATTTTGAAATGCACGTCCGAATATTGCACACATCAAAATCATTTAGTACCTTTGCACCCACAAAACGACACGTGCGACCGCGTGTGATATACGGAAAGATGCCGGAGTGGTCGATCGGGGCGGTCTCGAAAACCGTTGTGCCCTTGCGGGCACCCAGGGTTCGAATCCCTGTCTTTCCGCAAAGAAGGTCCGGAAGCGCAAGCTTTCGGACCTTCGTGCGAAGAAAGGCGGGATGAGAACCCTGATGGGTTCGTTATCGCGTAGCGCTTGCGGAGCAAGAAACCCTGGCTTTCCGCAAAAAGATACCGGATAAGCCTCCTTGAGATACCATTACTATACATATGACATGAATATGTGTATCGGGTATGTGTTTGTGCGTCAATAGCTTGTATATGTTAATATAATTTAGCAAATATTTGTACCCAAATGATTTTGTGCAGCACTTAAAAAAGCAGTATATTTGCGCAATAAAACACGGCTTCGGCATTCGTGCCCAACCCGTAGATACATGAAAAAAGAGATAAAACAACAACCGCATTAAGAACTATTCGCTATGAAACAAAAACTATGTCTGACCTTAGCCCTCGGTGCAGTGCTTATGCTGGCATCCTGCGGCAAAAAGCTCGGTCAATTCAGCCAAGACTATTTCAACGTCAACCCCAATCCTCTGGAAGTTGTCGGTGAAAAAGTTCCCGCAACCATCACCGGTAACATTCCCGCTAAGTTCTTTGTAAAGAACGCTGTAGTTACTGTTACCCCAGTGCTTGTATACAATGGACAAGAAACCACTTCCGTTCCCTATACCTTCCAAGGCGAAAAGGTACGTGGCAATAACCCCGTAATCTCTTACGAAAACGGTGGAACAGTTACTATCCCCGCAGCTTACGCTTATACCCCCGAAATGGCTAAGAGCACCCTAGCACTTGACTTCGTAGTTACACAGGGCAAAAAGCAATATGTATTGCCGCGCGTCAATGTGGCCAACGGCATCATCGCAACTGCCGCCCTCGCCGACCCGGCAACCGTCAATCCCGCTCTTGGCAAGGACGCATTCCAGCGTGTCATTAACGAAAAATACGCTGCCGACATCAAGTTCCTTATCAATCAGGCCAACATTCGCTCCTCCGAGCTGAATACCAACGCCATGACCGAGTTCCACAACTCACTGATGGCAGCCAATGGCGACAGCACACGCGTCATCAACGAAATCAACATCCAATCCTATGCATCGCCTGACGGTGCTTACGACTTCAACGAGCGTCTGGCTCAGAACCGTGAAGACAACACCAAGGGTTATGTTTCGGGTCGCCTCAAAAAAGACAAAATCACCGAGTTCGGCGAACTGACCGCTAACTTCACTGCCGAAGACTGGGAAGGCTTCCAGAAGCTTGTCAGCCAGTCCAACATCCAGGACAAAGACCTCATCCTCAGCGTTCTGTCTATGTACAAAGACCCCGAAGAGCGTGAGCGCGAAATCCGCAACATCTCCACAGTCTTCGAACAGCTGGCCGAAGAAATCTTGCCGCAACTCCGCTACTCGCGCATTACGGCGTCCATCGACGTAATAGGCAAGAGCGACAGTGAAATCAACAAATGCTTCGACAACGATCCTTCCAAGTTGTCCATCGAAGAGCTGCTTTACGCTGCCACCCTCACCGATGACAATGCCCGTCGCATGAGCATCTACGAAACCGCCACACGTCAGTATCCTAACGACTACCGTGGATGGAACGACCTCGGCCTCACACAATACGTGGCTCGCGACTACGACAAAGCCAAAGCATCCTTCGAGCGTGCAGCCCAACTGGCTCCCGCCGGTGCCGAGCCCAAGCTCAATCTCGGTCTCGTCGAAATGGTTAACGGCAACTATCGCGCTGCCAACCAGTACTTCGGCAATGCTGCCGGTGCTGAATCTCTGGGTGATGCCCTCGGCGTATACTACCTGAAGCAGGGCGACAACGCTTCTGCAGTTCGCGCCTTCGGCGACTCCAAGAGCAACAACGCCGCTCTTGCTCAAATCCTTACCAAGGACTACACCAAGGCTAAGAGCACTCTTGCCGGTGTTAACAAGCCCGATGCTACCACATATTATCTGATGGCAGTTCTGGGCGCTCGCACCAACAACGAGCAGATGCTGACCTCCAACCTGCGTCAGGCTATCAAGCTGGACAGCAGCATGGCGCAGCGTGCAGCCAACGACCTCGAGTTTGATGCTTTCAATATCTCCGGTCTGACAAAGTAAGCACCTCCAGTCCATAAGGACGTACACCATAGCGGCGCATGCCTCCCATCATCGGACGGCATGCGCCGCTTCTTTTTTCGACGTTCATTCAGTTCGCATTTTTGACCTATAGCCGTGTTTACGTAACAATTAGTCGGGGCACTGCGTCAGCAGCGCCCCGACTAATTGTTTTGGGGAAGTGTGTAAGGCTTTGTAATCCGGTTTACGGTATAGGATGTTGCCGAATACTATATATGATTGAGCCTCGGATGTATCATGTTTCGTGGTGTGTCAGCGTTTGTCTGCGCACATATTTATTTATAATGGTGAGTGCAATCATGCGGCTGCCTTCATGCTGCATGGGTGTGCGTACGGCTACTTGTTGCGGGCGGCACGTTTTTCGAGCTGCTTTTCGACGGCTTCGACGGCTACATCGAAGGCTTCCTCGAAGGTGTCCGCTGTTTTGCTGGCTACGATTTCGCCATTTTGGGGAATGGCGACACGGATGGTTACTTCCTTGTTGAGGGCGGTTTCAGGCTTGATGAGGTTGAGGTTGACATCGAAGGTGTCAATCTCGGGGTTACGACGTCCGATGCGCTCTGTTTTCTTGTTGATAAAGTTTACGAGGCGGTCTGCAATCTCGAAGTGGATGGCTTTGATACGTACGTTCATGGTTCTTCTTTTTTAATGGCACGCGGATGTGCCTGTTGATAATTTTGTTGTAACTCTCGGTATGATATATGTGTGTACAGTTGCGTGGTGGCCAAAGAGGCGTGTCCCAGTAACTTTTGTACAGCGTCAAGGTCGGCGCCACCATTGAGCATATCGGTGGCGAAAGAGTGCCGCAAGACGTGAGGGCTGCGCTTTGCGCTATGCGCTACGGGATCCAATGCCTTGTGCACTATACGGTTAAGAAGGCCGTAATATAGTGGCTCACCGCTTTCGCGCACCATCAGTGTCGGCGTGTGGCGTGTCCCGGTCACTTGAGTCCGCAGTAGACGGTAGGCGTCTATGGCTTCGGACAATTCCGGCGCTATGGGTATGATGCGTTCCTTGTTGCGTTTGCCGATGACGCGCACTTGGGATTGGGCGGTGTCGGCATTGTCGTCCGTGAGGGATATCAGTTCGGCGGAACGCATTCCTGTGGCATATAGTAGCTCTACAGCGAGTCGGTCGCGCACTTCACGGAAATTGGCGTGGTCGATGGGCGCGTCCAGCACGGCTTCTGTGTCTTCTGTCGGGACAAAGCGAGGTAGCACCTTGGGGGCGTGTGCCAGCTCGAGGTCGCGTGTCGGGTCTGCTGTATATCCGTGGTAGCGTGCGAGATAACGGTAGAATGTACGTACACATGACAGCCTGCGTCGTATTGTTGTCTGGGCCAATCCACGTTGTGTCATATCGGCGAGCCATGCGCGAATGTCCGATCGCGTCACGGTTGACGGGTCTACGAGGTCGGTGTCGTCGTCTGTGTCCCAGTCTACGCCTGTCAAGAAGCGTGTCCAATCTTTCAAATCCTTCGAATATGACAATACGGTGCAAGCTGAATGATTCAGCTCACACCGTAGATATTCTAAAAAGGATTTCGTCAGCATATCTCACATAATGATAAGCATCTGAAGCCGGGGCTTGATGCCCTTGCGCCTTCTTATCGTATGTGCGAATTTACTGCTTCCTTTTGTCTTTTCCAAATAAAATCGGAGAAAAAACTTTTGCTCTGTATTCGTTCCCCCTTTCCGGTATAAGTTTGTGGCCTGACGTTCAAAGACTTTCTGGTTTAAAAATTATTTGGTTGCCGGCCTTGCCTTTTTTGTCTGATGGAGGCGAGATTTGTCTACGTGTTTACGCTGACGCTTCTCGGAGCGAAGACGGATGATTAATCCTCGACGCTGCGAAGTTTCTGTACGTAAACAGCCTTCATCATTTTCTTGCGGTTGACAACCGAAGGTTTCTGGAAGGCTTGACGTGCACGGAGTTCTTTGACAACGCCGGTGCGCTCGTATTTACGTTTGAATTTTTTGAGAGCTTTCTCGATGTTTTCGCCTTCTTTTACTTGTACGATGATCATTTGTGTTAGGTTGTTATTTGATTTATAGCTTTTAGTGTCTTTGTTGTTTGCCGAAAATCCGTGCGTACCGATGACGATTGAGCTTACACGGGCTTTTAGCGGGGCAAAATTACAAATCTTTTCTGATACGGCCAAATTTTCCGAGTGCAACTTTTTATATTTTACTTAAATACAGAAATACGGGATATTTGAATGCCGGAATATTGGGGCTGCGGTTGTTTGCGTCTGTCGGCAGACAACGCGGTTAGCGGTATGAGCCAAAGATGTCATCGGCAGAGCACGAGTATTTGTCGCACGCTTCGCCAATGTCTAAATCTTTGGTGCAATATGACAACGAAATCGGCGTGTATGAGAAGAAGCACTCTTTTGAGACGAAGCCTCCGCGGTATTCCCGGGGCATTTGTTTTGTAGGATGCCATCCTTTGCCTTCATATATTAAAACGGTATATGTGCCATTGGGAACGTAGATTGCGACGGTGTCGCCTGCGGCAATGTATGTGTTGCGCACTATTCGGCCGGCGCGTTTCACGAAGACTATGGCATCTGTGTGCGCTGTCGTGTCGTTCTTGACCGTAATCTTAGAATTGTTGTTGCCGTCTAAGGGAGAGTTGGCATAAGGGGTATATCCTGTGGGCATATTATTATCGGCATATTTGGCGCTGTCCGAGAGCATATGTTGATTTTTTCGGTTGTCCGTGACTCCGGGACAGTAAATGGGGTATTCGGTCGTGTTTTCATCGTGGTTTTCGATGCACAACTTGAGGCACACAATTGCTAGAATAAAAAGGGCAAATAACAGCCGACTCATATTTGTTGGAATGATGTTGAGAGAGAATAAGATGATGTGAAAATCTGTTGGATCTTGAGTCTGTATTCTTTTTTTTTGAAAAGAAGGTGGATTGTTTTTATGTTTGTTTGTGGTGTGATTGGATGTTGCTTGATTATGCGAATAGCAGAGCCTTGGGAGGGCAATGTTGTTCGGGCAAATCCACAAGTGATTGCAAAATTACAAAAAATAATGGTTATGTCGGCATATGTGTGTAAAAAATTTTTGCATTGACATTTAAGTCTGCCAAGATTTGGGGAAAAACCGACTCGGGACAATGGTCGAACTTGTACTTGATGGATTCTTGGCAGTGTCTATGGATATGATGCGATGTCTTTCAGAAGGTATTAAGGTTATAAATAATGTTAAATTAGGCAAAATTAAGCGTTAAAATGGATTAATTTTAGTACTTTTACGCTCAAATCGTGGATTCCGCCATTTGGGCAGTGCGTGTGCCGGTCGGGCTAAGCGATTTGATAAATTAGAGCAATAACAACATCCTATAACTTAAACCTCGAGAAACAAAAATGAGAACATCCTTACGCCTTATTGCTGCGGCTGTATCAATGCTGACCATCGGAGCCGATATGTCCGCATTGACTACAGACGAGCCCATCACCATCTCCGGCAAAGAGTATACCCTGCGCACGTATGTGCGCCGCGACATAGGCCCGGGTACAACGTATACACGTTACAGTGTCATCGGTTTCCCGCTCAATGTCAATGTGATTACCATGGATCTCGACAATCCTTACAATACGCTTGAGACCATGCAGGCCAAGGATCGTACAAACAGCACCGAGACGTTGGTGTCGGCAGCAGCTCGCTACACTTCGTCCGAGCATAAGGTGATTGGCGGTGCCAACGGCAACTTCTGGTGCGTAAGCTCGCAGTACCCATCGTCAGACTTTCTGGTAGGCACGGTGTTCGGTGCTGATGTGCGCGACGGCAAGGTCATCACCAATACGGTGGTGGTCAACGATCCGTGGTGCGATGTCTATCAGACGCCTATCGTCGGGCTTGACAAAGACAAGAAGTTATGGCTCAAGCCCATGGGCTGGAAAGGCACCATAAAGAGTGACAAACTTGATGCCACTGAATTCACGCAGGTCAACCGAGTGGTACACGATGGCCAGATGTGCATGTATAACAGCTACTTCGGCCGTGACAAAGCATTCCAGCCTGTCGAAGGCTATGCCAATGGTAATACCTGGCACTGGCGCATCATCGAAGGTGTCAGCACCGAAGCATATCTTGACCTGTGCGAGGGCGAGCATTGGAAAGTAGGCGAGGATATGCGTTGCGTAGTGCGCAAGGTTGTGCCCAATGCCGGAACCGGGAAGTTGGGCGACTACGAATTGGCTTTTGTGGGGCGCGGCGCCTGCGCCGAGGCTCTTAACAAGCTGAGCGAGGGCGATATAGTCACTGTCAATCAGGGATGGACAACGTATGATACCAATGAAACTCCACGCCTGTATAACTGCATACAAGGTTTGTCCAATATCATCAATGACGGTGTCAATGATGATGCAGGCAATGCCTTGGAATACAATTCCAAAGTGTACTCGCGCACCGGATACGGCTCGTCTGCAGACGGCCGCACTTTGTACGTGATGGTTATAGACAAGTCCACCGACTTCGATTGGGGACCCTCGGCCGGGTGCACCACGGCTGACATGGCCGACATTGCACGCCACCTCGGATGCGTCACCATGTCCGTAGTCGATGCAGGCGGCTCGGCACAGCTCTTTGTGCAAGACCGAGTAGTCAATACCACTACCGAGACAATACCCCGTGCTATCGCCAACGGCATGTTCTGCGTATCCACTGCACCCGAGGATAAAACCGTGACACGCATAGCATTCAACGATGTAGACATCACTGTTCCCACTTACGCCACCATAATTCCGCGTATTCTCGCCTACAATAAGTACGGCGACCTTGTAGACGAGAACTTCTTTGACGCACAACTGAGCTGTGACGCAGCCATTGGTACTTGCGAGGGCAATGCTTTTATTGCCGGTAGCACTCCCGGTGTGGGCACGCTGACAGCTACTTATGGTGACTGCACCATATCCAAGCAAATAGAATTGGTAAAGGCTGACGTCGCATTAAAGCTTGGCAATATCCTCATTGATGACGTTCGCGAGTATTTGCTCGAAGTTGTCGCCACTGCCGACAGAGAACAATATAATTACGATCCAGGCGAATTCCAATGGGAGGTGGCCGATCGCAGTATTGCCGACATTGATGTGCATGGAATGCTTCGCGGTATCAAGAACGGCACCACCACCATTACCGGTACGCGTGGTGACCTTGAGATTACGGCTACAGTCAACGTGCAGATACCCGAGTCTGATGCCGTATCGCAAGACAGCTGGGACAATTGGAAGCTCTCGGGCTTTGGCGTCAAGAACCTAAATGTGACGGCTGATGGCGACGTGACATTCAATGTCAACAGTTTGCGCAACTCCTATGTGCAGTTCAAGAAAGACTATGACATTTTCAGCTGTCCGGACAGCCTGACAATCAATTTCTATACATCGGCCAAGTTCAATTCGGTAACCTTCTGTGTACGCTCCGCCGGGTCCAAGAATATTAATATAAAAATAGAACCGGCCGAAGGCGACAACTATTTCCAGCCTACCGCTACCGAGGCCAGGGTGACAGGTGCTGACGGCGTGACTCGTCGCTGTCGCATGTATGTCTCGGCCGGAAGCTCGGAGATGCAGATAGTTCTTCCTATGAGCGCCCTGGGCGAGCCGTCTTATGTCGGTATTTATCCCATCAATATGCAGTTCGTTCGTTTCGGTCTGCTTAGCTCGGCTCAGGACAATCTGGGTACGCATACCATGCGTGTAGGACGTCTGGTGGCACATTACAACCGCAATAATGCAGTCGAGGATGTTGCTGTTGACGGCAGCGCAAGTCCTGCGTTGACTATCTGGCCCAACCCGGTTGACGCCGGTGGCAACATTAATGTAGGCGGAGTGTCAGGCGTTGTGCGTGCCGACATCTATAGTCTGGCCGGAGCGCGTATATTTTCGACCGGTGATGCAGCGTGCATCAATGCGCCTTCGGTCCCCGGCGTGTACTTGCTGCGTGTCACCGGAGCCGATGGCACTGCCGCTGTAGCCAAACTCGTTGTCCGTTGATACGGATGACGCCCGTTTATCGATAATAGTATGCAATGAGCAACGCCATATGCGTATGGCGTTGCTCATATATAAATACGAATATAATCAGATGAATGCAGGACAATGAAGCCTTACGATGTATATCAGCTTTCTACTGCCGCTGTGCCTACTCGCGAGGATACCGATTTGTTCCTCGAGCATTTCAAACATGCCTTGGGATGAAGTCAAACAAGGTTAGTAAGGATACCGATAAATCTTTAAGGACATACTACGTACACTATAAGGCGTGACTGAAGAAACAGTAATCGGCGCACGAAAAAAACGCATGAAACATGCTTCCCGAAAGCCAAAATACTAAAACATAGGATAAACCTCTAAATCAAAATATGAAACATTCTCAAATCTGTACTCTTATTGTGGCGCTGCTGAGCTTTGGCGTCACGGCCGGTGCCGCCAATTCGTATTACGTGGGAAATGCCGCAACGTCAGGGACGTCGGTGTCTTATCGTGGAATTACGTACACCTCCGGTGTCAATGCCTTTGCCGACTTTAAGGCACTTGTATCGGCACGCCCTGCTCCCGGCTCCACTGTATATGTCGATGCCGGTATCTACGGTGATGCGGTTACTATAGACGTGCCCGGTCTTACGCTGTTAGGCGCAAATGCTTATTGTGACGCGCGTTCGGCCAATCGCACTGCTGCCGAAAGTGTCATTTCCGGAGAGCTCAATGTCACGGCGGACAATGTCACAATCAACGGTTTCCGCTTTACGGGCGCCGGCTGTGTCTTCAATAGTACGGCTACTAACGTCGCACCGATGTCCGGGCTGACGTTTGTATACAATGTAGCCGATGGGAGCAGTCTGCCTCGTGATAATTCGAAGTCGATATTTCATCTGGGAGCCTACTATACCGGGAAGGACGCGGCTGAGGCTGCCGCCATTGGGCGCTATCGTAATATCACGGTCGCACACAATGACTTTAACGGCCGTCGAAGCACGGCCAACCAGCCTTATGTCGTTTGGATTGCCGGATCGACAGGCTCAACAGTCGTTGAGGACAATCGGTTTGACGGCGGCGGCACTTCCGTGTCTCTGATCAATACCACCGGGAAGGCTCGCGTGGATGGTAATGTGTTCACCAATGTAGGGGATACGCTTGCTGCGGCCGGCAGCGCCAAGGGCGAGTTTTGCATCAGACTGTTCTATGTCGGCGTGGACGATGCGGTTACAGACGTCAGCGTGTGCCGCAATAGTTTTGATAGGTGTCAGGGACAGTCTTCGCTGTATCCGCTCATACGTTTTTTCAACGGCGACAAGTCCAATGCCGGCGTTAAGCCCAAAAACACCATCGTCCGGCTTAACTACAACAGTTTCAAGCGCAAACCCAAGCACAGCTCGCAGACATACAACTACGTGTTTTATGCAAACAAGGACTACACGTCCGGGGCGATTGTCGATGCACGTTTCAATCAATTTGACAACAGCGAATATGCCATGGGTATGATACAGCAGCCGTACGAAAGCACGCAGACGCGCTATTTCGGCGGCAGCACCGCCATATTCCATTTTCCGTCATCGTACGGCACCACCGTGGACTATTACAAAGACCCGGTGGGTAAGGACGTCAAGGCATTGCAGCTGAAAAGCAACCGCGTGGCACAAAGTTTCGACGTCGATGATACCACCGGAGACATATACTTCGTACAGATATGCCCGGCTTCGCAGGCTTCGGGCCGTAATCTCAAAGGCGAAGAGCCGTTGTGCGTTACGCGCTATTACAAGACCACGGACGGGACTATGCGCAAGCAGTACATGTACTTGGAATATGCAGGCCACGGTTCCAATATGGCGGTGTGCCGTATGAAGGATGGCAAGTTGTACATTTTCACAGGAGGCAACAGCCTTGATCCGCCGGCGGCCACGAGGGTCATGAGCCGTGCATGTTGCATTTTCCCTTTTGTAGCCGGCGCCACAGCCGACCTCTCCAAGACGTCCTTTACATACAACAACAAGACTTATAAGGTACGTCGGTTTACCAACCACTTTAACCGTAGCTGGCAATATCCCACCGTTGACCGCGACAACCGACTATATGCCGAGCGCCAGAGCAAAAACAAGGTCGTATATTTCGCTGTGTATGATTTGGATGATGTCTTTGATAATGGGAACAAAGCACGCCCCATCAAGGTAATTCCTTTCCCTTACGGATGTAACCCCACCACCACGGGGGCGTTGGCCGGCTTTGACAAAGGCTTCCAAACCTGGTCGCCTCAGGGATTTACCGTCTATGGCGACTATATCTACCACTTTGAGGGCGTGGGACAGGATAATTCGGATGCCATCACCTATAACGGCAAGAAAATACCCACGGTGATAGTACATGTGCACAATTGGCGCATGGACCGCTTTGCCTATCGTAAGCCGGTTCTGCGCAGTGCTGTGATAAGCCAAAATAGCGGCGAACCCGAGGGTGTCAAGCTGCACCGCGACAAGTACGGACGTCCGCACATGTTGATGGGTATCGTCAGTGGCAAGGCCGGGGCGCGTCGTGCCAATATCTTCGACTTTGCGCCAAATACTGTCGAGGGTTTCGCATACACCATAGACAAGGCTTCGACTACTTCGGCGACAGCGGCACTGGCGTTTACGTGCCCGGCGCTTGGGAATACGGATCGGCAGACATTGACTTTGGAACACAATCGTCTTACCGCCGCGCCGCAAATTGTAATCACCGGCCCGGATGCCGACTGCTTCAGCATTAGCGGATCTGTCGGTCCGCTTGATTCGTCGTCGACGCACGAAATCACATTCACGCCCAAGAAAGGACAAGACAATTATAAGGCAGCCGTGCGCGTTTCGTCGCCTAATGCCGCCGACCTCATAATATCTTTAACCGGCAAGTGTTCGGATAGTACAGGTATTCTGGACCTTAACGCTGACTATACCGCCGGCGAGGTAGTGTATTATGATCTCCGTGGCGTCTGTTTGGGTGTCGAATTGCCCGAGGTCCCCGGCGTGTATATCGTACGTCGGGGTTCCAAAGTCTCCAAGGTATTAGTCCGGTAAACCCGAACTGTCCGATAAGATGTGACAGCAACTGCGGCCGATCTGCTATGCTGCCTGTGTTTTATTTTCTTCGACTTCGAGTAATCGGAGGATAGAGTTCTTCGAAGCCAATCAAAGACACGAGAGCCGTCATCCTTGCGGATGGCGGCTCTCGCTATTTGGATTTTGTGTAATCGTAGAAGATTAGTCCTCGTTGAGGTTGATGCGCTTGAAGGCAACAGCAACCAGGCCCTTGGTCGAAGCTTCGAGGTACTGGCCTACGGAAAGCTTACCGTCCTTGACGTATTCCTGTTCCAGGAGGCATGACTCTTTGAAGAACTTGTTGAGGCGACCGTTGGCGATGTTTTTGATCATAGCCTCGGGGAGGTTTGCAGCCTTAGCCTCAGCAGTTTCTTTGGAGATCTTGCGAGCCTTGTCAGCTTCTTCCTGAGTGAGCCAGCCTTTGGCCATGTTCGATTCGATATGGTCTTCGCTGTCTACGAGGTTGGGGTTGATGCCTGCTTTGTGCAGTGCAGCGTCTACGGCTTTCTTTACGAGTTCTTCCTTTGTTTTCTCGATGGCTACGGAGAGTTCCGAGTCAACGATGTTTTGAGGAACGGCCTCGCGATTAACAGCCACGGGGTTCATGGCTGCAACCTGCATAGCCACGTCGCGCATCACCTGTGCATCAACGCCTTCGAGGTTGAAGGACACGATGGTGGAGAGCTTATTGCCAAAGTGGTTGTACGAGGTCACGGAAGCGCCTTCGAGGTATTCGTAAGCGGAGATTTCGGTCTTTTCGCCGGTCTTGCCGCTTTCTTCAACCACGAGTTCGGCCACGGTGCGGCCGTCGATGGTGAGAGCCTTGAGCTCGTCGATGCTCTTGACTTTATTGTCGAGGGCGAGGGCGAGGAGCTTCTTGGTCAGCTCGACGAAAGTGGCGTTCTTGGCCACGAAGTCGGTCTCGCAATTGAGAGCGACGATAGCTGCGAAGTTGTCCTTGACATCTGCGAGGACGCAGCCTTCCGAAGCCTGACGGTCTTCGCGCTTGGCGGCGATGGCCTTACCTTTTTGACGCAGAATTTCGACAGCGGCATCCATGTCGCCGTTAGTCTCGGTCAGGGCTGCCTTGCAGTCGCTGAGACCTGCGCTGGTCAGGTGGCGGAGTTTTTTGATGTCTTCGATTGTAACTGCCATTGTAGTGGAGTGTTATAATTGAATAACTATTTACTTAAAGATTGTTGTAGATTACTCGGCAGCGGGAGCCTCAGCGGCTTCAGCGGCGGGAGCAGCCTCTTCGGCAGCTGCGGCCACTTCGCTGCGGCGTACGCGGCGACGTTCGCGTTTGGGAGCTGCGCCTTCTTCGGCACCTTCGCCGGCGGCTTCGGTATCTACCTTCTCGGCTTTACGCTCTTCCAGACCTTCGGCCATGGCAGCGCATACTGCGTCGAGAACCACTTCGATGCTCTTGGAAGCATCATCGTTGGCGGGGATTACGAAGTCGATGTTCGTGGGATCGGAGTTGGTGTCGACCATAGCGAACACGGGGATACCGAGACGGTTGGCTTCGGCTACGGCGATGTGCTCCTTGAGTACGTCTACTACAAAGAGTGCGGAGGGCAGACGGTTGAGGTCGGCGATGCTGCCGAGGTTTTTCTCGAGCTTGGCGCGCTGACGTGTAATCTGCAGTTTCTCACGCTTGGAGAGGTTGTCAAAAGTGCCATCCTTGCTCATCTTGTCGATGGAAGCCATCTTCTTGACGGCTTTGCGGATGGTGGGGAAGTTGGTGAGCATGCCGCCGGGCCAGCGTTCGATGACGTAGGGCATGCCTATTGCGGTGGCTTTGTCGGCCACTACTTGTTTGGCCTGTTTTTTTGTGGCTACGAACAGCACTTTCTTGCCGGATTTGGCTATGCTCTTGAGTGCTGCAGCAGCTTCTTCGATCTTGGCTGCGGTCTTTACAAGGTCGATGATGTGGATACCGTTACGCTCCATGAATATATAGGGAGCCATAGCAGGATTCCATTTTCTTTTGAGGTGACCGAAGTGGCATCCTGCTTCGAGGAGTTGTTCAAATGTTGGGGTTGCCATGATTTGATGGTAGGTGTTTGTTTACGTTCTTTTTGGTAATTACAACCCTGGGGTAGGGAACGTGTCCATCTCCGGGGTTTAGATACTAAACACGGGGCTCCGACGTCGGGCATTGACGCCGTCTGTGGCGTCGGGGCTATAGGGTCAGGCGGCTAAGCGGCTTGCAGGCATCGTGTGGTACCCGCGGCCATACCGCCGGAGGACATTAACGCTTGCTGAACTGGAAGCGCTTGCGTGCTTTGGGGCGACCGGGTTTCTTACGCTCGACAGCGCGGGGGTCGCGAGTCACGAAGCCATGCTTACGCAGCAGTGCTTTGTCTTCGGGGTTAACCTTTACGAGAGCGCGGGCGATGCCCAGGCGCAGAGCTTCGGCCTGTCCTTTGTAGCCACCGCCATCGAGGTTGACGTGGATGTCATAGTTGGCGAGTACATCGAGCACCATCAGGGGTTGCTTAACGATATACTGCAGAATGGACGAGGGGAAGTATGTCTCTAAGGAACGTTTGTTGATTGTGATGACGCCGGTGCCTTCTTTGAGTATCACGCGGGCGACGGCGGCCTTACGGCGGCCTAATGCATTAACTGTTTCCATGCGTCGTTATTTCATTTTGTTGATGTCTATAAGTACGGGGTTTTGAGCCTCGTGGTCATGCTTCGGTCCGTTGTAGACATGGACGTTGGCAAGCAGGGCACGACCCATGCGATTCTTGGGCAGCATGCCTTTGAGTACGCGCAGGAACAGGGGGTGTTTGCCGGGCTTGATGTGCTTGTTGTAAGACTTTTTCATCAAGACCTCGGGTGTAGCCTCACGCTGACCGCCGGGATAGCCGGTGTAGTTGAGATAGATGCGGTCTGTCATCTTCTTGCCGGTCAGGACAACCTTGTCGGCGTTGATAATGATTACATAGTCGCCGCACTCTACGTGGGGCGAGTAGCTGGGCTTGTTTTTGCCGCGCAGAATCTTGGCAACTTGGGAGCAGAGGCGACCAAGTACCTGATCGGTGGCGTCAATCACTACCCACTTGCGCTCGACGCTTTGGGCGTTGGGCATAGATGTTTTGTAGCTTAAAGTATCCACTTTTAAGATTTTGTTTAACAATTAGTTAATACGGTCACAGCCATCGTCGGCACTCGGCCAAAAGTGCCGCCGGACTGCGCCCAATTGATGCTTTTTGGACATAATCGGCCTGCAAAGGTACGCATTTTAATCCGTTACACCAAAATATTTTAATCCGAATTTTTCTGCGCCCGTTTGCAGCCCCATTTTGCCGCCGTTCAGAGACCCGATTTTGGCAAATTTCGGCACAAGACAAAAAATCCGATATATAGATTTTTGTCTTGTGCCTTTTTCTACCAATTCATTATTCCTAACTCGCGGAATAAGAACGACACGTGGATCAGCTCAGATTTTCAGCTTCTTGCGACCCTGCGGCGATACAAGGATGTAGATGCCGTGAGGCAGCGCATCGGCGGTGATTTCCGCTTCGCGCATACCGCTGCCGACCCGCACGCCTTGCAGGTTGTATACTTCGTAGACCGCGTCCTGCGTGTCCACGCTAACATCGTCAACGCCGTTATATGATATATACAAAAATTCCTCCCATTTGTCAGCTGTTTTGTATTTATTGATAGATTCTTCCGGGACAAGCAACCGGCAAGCTGTTTTATCAACACCTTCAAATACCTGATAACCACACACAGGCGGCTCAATGGCCAGAGATACCAGATTTGTCAGTCCGGAGCAGCCGTAGAAGGCAATCTCGCCGATAGAGGTGACTGAGTTGCCGATGGTCACGGAAGTTAAGCCGGAGCAGTCGGAGAAGGCTCCATAGCCAATTGAAATGACAGCGTTGGGGATGGTCACGGAAGTTAAGCCGGAGCAGCCGCAGAAGGCTTCTTGGCCGATAGAGGTGACAGAATTGCCGATGGTCACTGAAGTCAGCCCGGAGCAGCTGTCGAAGGCGGATTCGCCGATGGATTTGACCGAATTGCCAATGATCGCTGAAGTCAGACCCGAGCAGCCGTAGAAGGCGGATTCGCCGATGGAAGTGACGGAATTGGGGATGGTCACAGAAGTAAGTTCCGAGCAGCCGTAGAAGGCTCGGTCGCCGATGGAAGTGACAGAATTGGGGATGGTGGTATTCTTACAACCAACGATTAATTTGTTCGTGGATGTTTTTATGATTGCATTACAATTGTCGCGTGAATCATATGTACCATTATTCTTGTCAACTATTACGGAATTGAGTCTGGAGCAATTACCGAAGACTTCTTCTCCGATGGTGGTGACGGAGTTGGGGATGGTCACGGATGTCAGCCCGGAGCATTGGTCAAAGGCGCGGTCGCCGATGGAAGTGACGGAATACGTTGTATTATTGTATGTTATAGTTTCGGGTATAATAATATTGCCACTATAAACGCCATAATAGTTACTTACCACACTTGCTGTTTTATCGGTCTTATTAAGATTATAGTATATTCCATCAACTTTGCAGTCGTATGCGAGGGCGGAGAAGGAGGAAAAGAGTAACCCGAATAGGGCTGTCAAGATAAATAATGTTCGTTTCATATTAGGTTTTTGATTTTGGTTAGTATTGGTTGAATGTCTGCCCTATGGCCATACCGAACACCGAGATGGTATAAGTGACACTGTCGCTTGGCATTTCGGCATAGTCTTTTAAGAACATTTATTTTGCGCCTTAGGCTTTGTGCTTCAGTATTTTATATTCTCAGCTTCTTGCGCCCTTGCGGCGACACAAGGATGTAGACACCATGAGGCAACGCATCGGCAGTGATTTCCGCTTCGCGCATACCGCTGCCAACACGCACGCCTTGCAGGTTGTACACCTCGTAGACCGCGTCAAGCGTGTCCACGCTCACATCGTCCACGCTGCTACACTCGGATATATACTTAAATTCCTTCCAATCCTTGGCGGCCTTGTACTTATTGATTGATTCCTTGGGGACAAACAACCGGCAAGTCTTTCTATTAACGCCATCTCCAAATGCAGAGCTATATCGGCCAATGCCACATGTAGGCGGATTGACGGCCAGAGAGACCAATTCTGTCAGCCTGTAGCAGTAGCGGAAGGCGTGTTCGCCGATAGTAGTGACTGAATTGCCGATAGTCACGAATTCCAGCTGATGGCAATCTAAGAAAGCATTCTCGCTGATTGAGGTGACGGAGTTGGGGATAGTCACGGAAGTGATCCCGGATTTGTAGAAGGCGTCTTCGCCGATAGAAGTGACGGAATACGTTGTATTGTCGTATATTATAGTTTCGGGTATAATAATATTGCCACTATAAGCGCCATAATAGTTACTTACCACACTCGCTGTTTTATTGGTAGTATTAACAGAATAGCTTATTCCACCAACTGTACAGACGAATTTATCTGCAAGGACATGGGAAGCGGAAAAGATTAATAGGATGAGTAGGAGCGCCGGGCGGATGATTGTGCGCTTGAATGGAACGGTGATGGGAGACGAGGATTTGTGTCGGGAAGCCGGATGTCGCATCACCGATGGTTCGGTATGTGCCGATTTATCATTTTTGAGGGGTGTGAGTAGTGTCATAAAATACTTCGATAACTTTTTGAGTTAGTTAATGACCCTAAGAAGTCGAATCGTTTAACCAGTTAAACAAATAACTGTTTATCAATATATTTAAGCGCATAGAATTGGCCGGTAGCTGGTCGTCAACAGCTTTGATGCCATTTTACGACATTTAAAGCCATGCTGATTACCCGGCTACTCGACCAAGTATGAGAGACCTTCTTGAGAGGCTTCTTTACATCATAGGATTTCCTTGATTGCTTTGTTCCACCAATCCCATGAATAACCCGATGAAGGATGGTATATCCATATAGCCTTGATTACATGTCCGTTGTCAAGAGTATATGAGCCTTGCTTCAAGGGATATCCGTCTACCTTGATTTCATCGCCCTTTTTCCAACCACGCGAAGGCATATTGTCCCACATACGGGTCACGCCCCATACGATTATGGCATCCGGCTGAAGTGTGTTAAGAACCTCATAGAACGCATCTTCCGATTTGTCATAATCCTCCGGGGTGCCGGCTTTACGCGGTCCGTCCACGGCCGTTTGCAGGTAATTGTAGAACGCGAGCGAATTCCAGATTCTTGCCGATTCTTCCGGCGTAGTTTCGTGACCGACGAGCGAACGCTCAAATTTTCGGAACGTTCCTGTCCAGCTTGCGGTTTTACCATCCACTAACTTTTGGATGAGATTTTGCGTAAAATCCGGGCAATCTGATTCGTTGACATCTTCACAATCCTCGCAATAGTGGCTTTCGCCTATGACGAGAATCTTTTTACCGAACTCGTTTCCATCATGGTAGTCTTTACCGACCCATGGTTTAAATCTGACGTTTTTCATTGAAGTCTGAAGGCGCCGCGGTCATCCTCTCGTTGGCGATTGATAATATACAAAAAAAAAGCGTAGGAATCTGTATCTGTTACCGTCCTACGTTTCGAGGCTTCTCGCATTGCCCTTTAGATGTCGGACGGCAACGCAGAAGCCCACGCTCGTATATGCAATCAATGCGTCCGGCCATATTTCTCTCGAAATACACTGCCGAAAGCAAGAAAATCACATATCCACGGGCATCTACCGTTGCTCAATCCTTGACATAGATATGAAATTTTGCGAGAATTTCTGATAGTCAAGAATCAGCGCGGATAAACGCTTTCTAATTATGTCTGTCGACCCACCCGCTTAGCCCTGACCGGGCTTCTGCGATGCGGTCTGCACTGCAAAGTTAAACACTGTTTTCGTCCCTGCCAAATATTTTGCCAAGTTTTTGAAGTTTTTGAATACCACGAAGAGAACACGAAGAGAACATTCAGGCCCATAGGGTCAAAGCGGTTTCGCCAAGTGATGTTTCAATTTTTTTTGAACCATGATAATATCCTGTAGCCCAATGTAGTTACAGCGTTTATAGCATCCGTTTTGACCTATACACCAAAAAACGGTGTATAAATAAAAAAGGAGGCCGAAGCCTCCTTTTTATTTATATCTTGCGATTTTTCAGTCGTCCAGAGGGTTGGGTTCGTCGGGATGGGTGTACCAGCGGGAGTACAGCAGGTAGTTGTGCGCGATTTTTTGGTTGATTTCGCGGCTTTGTTCGGGGTCAACCTTTTTGATATACTTTGCCGGAGCGCCGGCCCACAGTTCGTAAGGACCTATCTTGGTATTGGACAGGACTACGGCGCCGGCGGCAACGATAGCGCCTTCGCCTACCACGGCGTTGTCCATGACCACGGCGCCCATGCCTACCAAGGCGAGGTCGTGTATGTCCGCCCCGTGTATAGTGACGTTATGGCCGATGGAAACATCGTTGCCGATGGTGATGGTGGATTTGCGGAAAAGCGTGTGCAGTACACTGCCATCCTGAATATTGACGCGGTCGCCGATGGTGATGGTATTGACATCGCCGCGCAGGACGGTGCCAAACCATACGCTGCATTTTTCGCCCATGGTGACATCTCCTATAATGGTGGCGTTTTCGGCCAGAAAAGTGTCTGCGCCTATCACCGGAGTGTGTCCGCGCAGTGGAATGATTAATGCCATTTGTATATGTTGTTCTGATTTTTTACTTCTAAGGGGTTAGTTGCGCGTCAGTGGCCGGGTTTTCTTTTCGAGCCAAGTGCGCTGAGCGCTGTTCAGCATCGGAGTAAGGCGCGAGCACACCATACGGTGGTAGTCGTTGACCCATTCGATCTCGGCATCTGTCATCATGTCCACATCAAACAGCGATAGGTCGAAGGGACATAGCGTCAGCGTCTCGAAGCGGTAGAACTTGCCGAACTCGGTGGTCATGGCCTCGGTGGTTAGCACAAGGTTTTCGCAACGTATGCCATGGACATTCTCGCGGTAAAGTCCGGGCTCATTGGATGTAATCATACCCGGAGTCATCGGTGCCGGCACATAATTGAGACGAATGCTCTGCGGCCCTTCGTGCACGTTGAGGAAGTGGCCCACGCCGTGTCCGGTGCCGTGCAGATAGGTCAAGCCCTGCTTCCACAAGAATTGGCGTGCGAGTATATCAAGTTGCATGCCGACAGTCCCTTGCGGGAATACGGCGGTAGCCAAAGCGATATGGCCTTTCATCACCAGGGTGAAGTCGTGGCGCTGTTCGGCCGTGCTCTCGCCGATAGCTATTGTGCGCGTGATGTCCGTGGTGCCGTCAAGATACTGAGCGCCGCTGTCTATCAGCAGCAGACTGCCGCGATGTATCTCCGCATTGGACTCCTCGGTGGGGTCGTAGTGGACGATGGCTCCATGCGCACCGAAGCCGGCAATGGTACCGAAGCTTTCGTCAAAAAACAACGCCTGAGCCTGACGTGCTTGGCGGAAGATACGTACAACGTCCAATTCGGTCAGGGGCATATCATTGTCTATATGTCTTTCGATTTCCATAAGAGCCGACACAAGTGCTACGCCATCGCGCTCCATAGCGGCACGCACTCCGGCCAATTGCACTTTGTTCTTCACGGCTTTGAGCATTCCGGCCGGCGAAGTAGCCAATACGGCACGCGCGCCAAGGGCATTGGTGACTGCTACGGCATTCTTATCCGGCTGTGCAAGCACGCGAACATCTGTCGGCAGGGCTGCGATGAAGGGCAGAACATCGCCGTATCCGGCGACAGACACCCCGGACTCAGCGAGGTGGGCACGAACGGCCTCATCCAATTTATTCTCGTCTACGAACAAGGTGTTGCCCTTGGGTGACAGATACAAGAAAGACGTGACCACGGTAGTGTACGGCACATCGTGTGCACGAATGTTCAGCGTCCATACAATTTCGTCAAGTGCGCTGGTGAATATAGCGTCTGCGCCGAGGTCGGCAGCCGCAGTCAGTAAAGCGGCAATTTTGTCGGCAGCACTCTGTCCTGCATACCGGATGTGGTGTACAAAAACCTTGTCCTGGGGCAGCGCGGGACGATCGGGCCACGTGTCGGCTATAGGGTCGAAGTCTGTCTTGAGTTCGATGCCGCGAGCGCCGAGGGTTGCAGCCAGGCTGTCGGCCTCGGTACGGCTGAACAACATTCCGTCCACGCCTACAGTGTTGCCTTGATGCAGGTTGTGCGTCAGCCACGTCAGGATGTCCGGAGTTTCGGGAAGGCCCTCCTTCATTAGCAGGATTTCGGTGCCGTCAAGCTGCTGCGCCGCCTGTATAAAGTATCGCGAATCGGTCCACAGCAATGCCTTATCCGCAGTGACTACCATGGTGGCGGCACTGCCTGTAAAGCCGCTGATGCGACGCAAAAAAGCCCAGTGGGCGCCTATATATTCGCTCTGGTGGGGGTCTGTCTTATTGATAATGGCGGCATTGACGCCGGCCTTGGCCATAAGTCCGCGAAGGACTGTGAGCCGTTGAGCTATCTCTGTTTTCATAAAGCCGATAGTATTGGGTGTATTAATTGTCTATGCAGTTGCGGGTATGGCGGCCATACCGGCCGGCGACCTTGTTTTTGAGGTTACAAAAATAATCCTTTTTTGCCGTTTACACAACACCACCGGACAAAACTGCCGATAGTGGTGCCGGGAACACGCGGACGCAGGCGTGCCAATGTTCGCGCCTGCGTCCGTATCCGGGTAAACTATTGTTGCGCCTTATGGCTATATCAGCACATGCTGCAACTCACTTAGAATTGTATATGACGCTACGAGTGCCAATATGGCCGTAATGGCAACAATGACAACGTCCACCGTCGAATGGCTTCGTTCCTCTGTCGGGAAAAGGCGCTCAACTTGCGCACTGCTGTTGAAATAGCCGAGCCATAAGATGCTCACGACGATTTTCACAACAAAGAAGATTACAGCAGGAGAATATTTGAAAAGTTGGATACTTCCAAACATCATACACGTGGTCTCTACCAACGTGATGAGTAGCAATGATCTGCACAGAAATACCACATTGCTTCCGACGCGGCTGATGCACACTAATGCATAAATCGCCAAGCCGACCTTGGCTATGTTGCTGAGTAAAAACGGCGTGGGAAGCGACTCGGTCAGCATGGACACGATAGCCCTTACTATCGACAACCACATCATAAGGACAAAGAGGTAAAGCCATCCGCGAATTTTGAGGAGCCGCTCGGTTTCGGCTTCCGGCTCCATGTCCGGGTCGGGACGGAAGTCTCGGTTGTAGATTTCTCCTAACATCGGTGGCGGTGTGCCGTCCGATGTTTCAGTCGCACTGCCTCCGCCAAATTCTTCGGGGACTTCGTCAGACCACAGGGTCTCTTTGCAATGCGGACATATTTTCGCGTCTGAAGGGATGGCTGTCCCACATACCGGACAGATTATTTGTTTATCTTTATCCATATCTTTATTGTGTTGTTTATTGTAATTGTTGTCAATCCTTATTGCGCCATAGCGCCGTCTCATAGTGCTATGCCATGGCCGGCAAGGCTGCGGATGAAGCTCGAAAAGGTGTAGGCGTATAGATAATGGTTGAAGTATACGACTTGCACGACACAGATTGCCAAGAACAGTATTGTATCGTAATAATGGCTGCGGCGGCTTCCTAATGGGAATATGCGCCATATTTGCAACGAGAATACCACGTAGACAAGGAAAACCAGAACCGCTGTAATACCAAATGCACATAGGTATATCTTTCCCACATCACCGATTTTGCCGTATACATACAAATACCCGATAGTCAAGAATAGGCAAAGCAAGGCATAATATATCAACAAGTACACCCCGTTAGGCTTTGCTTTACACACCGCGAACAACGTATATGCGCTGAAGAAAGCCATAACGCCGTTATAGATGGTGTATATTGTTCCGAATCGTGGTATCTTGCCAAAAAACATCAAGAAGTCATAGCCATACCGGAATGTCGATATGCATAGAAGTGCCAAGACTCCAATCATCACGCCATGGAACAGCGTTCCATTCATCGACTTTCCGTTCACTATCAATGCGACATGTGATCGGGCAATTGCAGCGTTCTGTGCAGCGGCTATATCTTCTGCCGAGGCTGATTCTGCGGCATCTTCCGCGTCAGGATCTGCGCATGTCGCATCGGCCGACTCCCCAATCTTGTTGCATCTCGGGCATTTTTCATCTTCGCTCGCAAGCGGTGTACCGCATGCCGGGCAGGTGCATTCCGACCCCTTTTTTCTGTATGTCATAGCCTTTAATCTAATGTAATTACAAAATTAGCGCATTGCTGCGTCATTTACAATATTCTTCATTCTATTTGTGAGTAAAAGTACGGCAATTACGAACAAAATGCCGTTGTTACTTGCCGTTTAGGTGGAAGTAGTAGTCGCCTTGGGGCATGTGGCATACAAACGTTTCGGTTGCCATACTCTTGGATATGCATTTTGATACGAGATGACACCGGCCATCGTGGCGTATGCGGTAATACGCGCATGCATCGACATACAATACTTCGAACGTGGCCCGTATCAGGGAGCCTTCACTGTTTTCCAGCAAAACCGGGCCGACCACCGTCCACGACGGCTCTTCAAGGTTCGGCGTAAAAGACATTGACGATGCTCGCCCCGTGATGGCGGCAACAAGTGCCAGCGCTGCCAGACTGATGTAATTCTTGGTCTTCATAATGCTTCGTTTTTAATGTGGTTATGCTTTTAGATTTGGTGGAAGTCTGCTTACCCGAGGGCTTGTTTCCTCCTTTCGCAAGCAAAATTACGCTCCCGGAAGAGCGTTGTCAATACGTAGGCGCGCTTCCTGTACGAACCCCCGGCTTTTTTGTGTGAACCGTGCATTTTCGGCCGTGGCAGCGCCGATATACGGGCTTTGACCGGGCGCCTTGCCCTTGAGGGCGGGCAAGCCCTGCTCCAAGGCCCTTCCGAAATTTGTCAAAAGATTTTTTCGTGCAGATATTGTGTATATCCCAAAAAGTGCTTAACTTTGCAGTCGCAAACCGCACGAGCATGGTACCTTGGCCGAGTGGTTAGGCACCGGTCTGCAAAACCGTTTACAGCAGTTCGATTCTGCTAGGTACCTCATATGATGAATCCCGCTGTCGTACGGCGGGATTTACTTTTATTACGAAACGCTCCCTCTATGCAGCCACCGGCTCATAACATAAACAGCAATGCTGCCCGTGTGCTCTACGCACAGGCACGCCGTGCCATGGGCCTCGTGCTTCTCGTTATTATATTGTTAATGAGTAGTGCATCTTTGCATGTCTATGCTGCTGATTATAACTATAATCCCATGTCAGGTCCGCCACCGGCCATCGACCACAAAGACATAGACATGGATATCAATGCCGCATTAGAAAGCGATACACTTGTATACCTCGTGACGGTTCTGCCCGGGAAACATACCGACGAGTTCGAAGGCCAAAGCGCAATCCGAATTATCACGCCATCCGGCGATACGGCCTACACATGGGGGACGTTCGGTTCTAATGCTCCACATTATATATATCAATATCTCGAAGGCAAAACGACTTACACCGCCGTTTCGATGCCTTGGAGCACATTCTTGAGCTCATACGTAAGTCGAAGCCGTGGAGTTCTTTTGCAAGGCCTCGTATTGGATCCGGTTCAAATCCACCGTCTTATGGACATACTCGAAGAGAACCTGCATCCCGAAAACCGAGACTCACGCTACGACTACTTTTTAGACAATTGCGCGACGCGCTCATTGTCCGCCATCGAAAACGCGCTCGGATTTGAGCTTAGACTTCCGGATGAATATTTAGGCAAGTTTAATCCGGAGAAAACCACCTATCGCCAAGCCCTGCGTAGCTATCACGCCGGTTATCCGTGGTATCAATTCGGCTTGGAACTTGCACTGGGCAGCGAAATTGACCAACCTCTCGGCGACGGTGGCGAACGCAAGTTGACATTTACACCATTATTGCTTGCGGGATTCATTGGAAACTGCGTCATAGACTACGCAAAAGCGCATGGAGTCCCTGTTGTATTGGGTACAGTATTCTTAGACGGAGGCACATCCAAGACTTCAGTAAAAGGTGCTAATGCTATTATTAATAGTATATTAGAAGGAGACTGCGACAAGATAACACAAACAGCATCATCGCCAACGCCATGGTATCTAAGTCCTTTGGTCGCCTCTCTGGTACTACTCGTGATCTCATTTTTCGTAGCTCGTAAAGTAAAACGCGAGCTTCGGCCCATTCGCGGCTTTTACACAGTCTTTTATGGAGTTATCGCTATAGTAGGAACCATCTTGACTTATCTTGTCTTTTCGGATCACTATGCCACCTCTCCAAACTGGCTGCTTTTGTGGCTTAACCCGTTTGCTATAATCCCGGCCATATTAATCTGGAACAAACGCATGGAACTTATTGCAGATGTAATTTTTTTAGTCCGTTTGTTCCCGACACTGATTCTAATCTTAATATGGCCATGGATTTCACAACGCACAGACATTGCAATCTGGCCGTGGTTTATTTCGGATTTACTCCTCACTTTTGCCCGAATGGAACGCGCAGAAGAGCTCACAGAAACACCCGAAGATGACTCCAACAAAGGCGAAGACTCCGAGTGCCGTGAAGAAATAATTAAAGGAATAAAACGAACAAATAAATTATGGGGATTCAAGACCAATGGTTACACATACATCATAGAGAATTCTAACTCCAAAGAATCCCGAGAATCGAGTTCTAAAATCAATGAAGCATGAGGCAACGCACAAAAATACATAGCCATGCGGCTGCAAACTTGATATGCAGATGCGCTGCCGGTATTTTATACGCACAGGCACGCCGCGCTATGGGCCTCGTGCTTCTCGTTATATTATTATGCGGAACGGCTGCGCACACGGCTATGGCCGAAAACAGGTTGACTCTCGATTGGAATTTAGCGGAAGACTGTGACACCACCGTATATCTTGCCACATTTTTTCCCGGCAAAGAAGTCTACGAACTCGAAGGTCACTCGGCACTGCGCATTGTCACTCCGTACAGCGACACCGCCATCACTTGGGGTATGTTTGATTTCAACGCCCCGCATTTTGTATACCGTTTTGTCAAAGGCGAGACGGACTACAGCGTTGCCGCCGTACCCTGGGCACCATTTCTATATAGTTATGTACGCCAAGGGCGCAGCACTGTACTGCAAAAGCTGAATCTAACCCGAGAGCAGATTCAGCGCCTTATAGCACTGGTTGAGGAAAACCTGCGCCCCGAAAATCGCGTCTACCGCTACAATTATATCGAAGACAATTGCGCTACTCGTCCGCTGCAAATCATCGAAAAAGCCATCGGCCAAGAAACGGACTTGGGATGGACCGGCATATATAGCTTTGACCTTGGTGACGGGACTACATACCGTAACGTCATGCGTCGATACCACGCCAACTATCCGTGGTATCAGTTCGGCATCGACCTCGCGCTGGGCAGCGGCATCGACCAACCTGTCGGAGGGTATCGTAATAGACGCGGCCTTGCCTTTGCTCCCATATTACTAGCCGGGATGCTTGAACACAGCACCTTCAAAGCCGACGGATTGTCCAAATCCGACTTGTTCAAATTTGGCATATCAAACCCTGACGGATATGATATTTCGATTGTAACGAAAACCACCATCATTGATGCCGACGGGCAGCAAGTACCGGAAGACCAAACTATCAGAGGCTTTCTTTTGGATAATGACCCGAGACACGACACTCCGGATGAATGCTTCGCCGTTCTCCCTCCCACCCCATGGTATCTGACACCTATGGCCGCAATGCTGGTGTTGCTGGCAATATCATTCTTCGTAGCACGAACCGTGTCCTTCAAATGGCGCCGTATGCGTGGGTTTTATTGCCTGTTCTTCGGCGCAAATGCCGTTGTAGGCTTTATCATTGCATTCCTGGTGTTCTGCTCGGAGCATTACGCCACCTCGCCTAATTGGCTGCTACTATGGCTAAACCCCTTCGCCATTATTCCGGCCATATCAGTCTGGAAATCAAGTCAAGACAAAGTCACTCTTATATATATGGAGTTACATCTGTTGGCTATGCTTGCCATGCTGCTTATATGGCCTTGGATAGCACAAACGGCCAATGATGCATTCTGGCCTTGGATAGCCGCCGACTTCATCCTCACCTACGCATGGATATGGCGCAATGCCCGGATGGCAAAAGCGACAAAACAGCAGATCATCGAGTACGAAGAGTACAACCGACAACGCGACCGAAAGCAACGTCGGTGGTGGCCCCGGCGCTCACGAAAGACCGATTATATATACGAAATACGAGAGTCACACCCCAAAAGCAACCGTAAATAAGATATGACACAACGCCCGCGAATGCTAAGCTTTGTAGCCGCCACTATGGTGTCGACCGCCCTGAGTGTTGTCCTCGGGGCTAAGCAGCCACGTCTTGTGTTGGGCGTATTTATCGAAGGCCTGCGCATGGAAACGCTGCAGGACCTTGCCCCATACTTCGGGCATGACGGTTTCAATCGCCTGTTGCGCCAAGGCGCTGTCATCACCGATGCCGATTTCGGGCCGGGCTTGGATGCCGCCTCGGCGACAGCGCTGTTACTCACCGGTGCGGCTCCGGCAGCTAACGGCATACCGGCCGCCATGGTATACGATGCGGCCAAACTCCGCACACGCAACGTCTTTGACGATGGCGTAACCATGGGCAACTATACGGATATGACGTTGTCTCCTGCAGCTTTGCAGGTCTCCACCATCGCCGATGAGGTTAAGGTAGCCGGCAACGGCGTAGGCATGGTATATGCCATAGCCTCCGATGCCGCATGCGCTGTCATCCAAGGCGGACATAGTGCCAATAGCGCCGTATTTGTCAACGATGTCACCGGCAATTGGGCCACCTCGACCTTTTACAAGGAGTTCCCCGTGTCCGCATCTATGTCCAACCGCACAGCCCCATTGTCGGCGCGTTTGGACACCATGTCTTGGACTCCGATGCAAGCCTCCGGCAACGCCGCATGGATGCTGCCCGAGCACCTCAGGACATACCCCTTCCGTCACACCTTCAAGCGCAACGATCCCGATCGCTTTGCTCGGTATCTGACTACGCCACTGGCCAATGCCGACATCGTGCGCCTCGCCACACAATACGTCAGCACCTATAAACTGGGTACCAGACAGTCCACAGACATGCTGACCCTGTCGTGTACACTCGAACCATTCCCGGGAACGCGTACTACCGAGGCTCGCTATGAGACCATAGACGCCTATATGCGTGCTGACGCTGCGCTTGCCTCGCTGTTTAAAGCTGCCGAGCGCAACACAGCCGACAACGGCGGCATGGTCATTCTGGTGGCCGGACTTCCGCCTCGCCAATGGCGTCGCCCCGATGATGAAACGTGGGGGCTGCCGGACGGCACATTCTCGACGCGCAAGGCCATGTCGCTACTCAATATGTATCTCATGGCCGTACACGGCACCGGGCAATGGGTCAGCGGATATCACGATGGTCGGGTGTATCTCAATGCCGACCTCATCAAGCAGAACAACAAGGATATAGCCGATATGCGTAGTCAGGCCGCAGCCTTTCTGCAGCGCATGTCCGGCGTCCTTCAGGCATATACCATAGACCAAATTATCACCGGGACAGCACCTGTGGACGACCCTCAAGGCCTGCGGCGAAACACCACCATCGCCTATGCCGGTGACGTCTTTGTCCAAATCATCCCCGGATGGAAGCTCCAAGATGACTACAACCGCGCAGGCACCACTACGCCGCAAACGGCTGCCGTGGCGGCTCTGACCACGGCCCCGGTATTCATTCTTGCCCCGGAAATTCCGGCACAGACCATAGGTGTCCCCGTGGATGCACGGCGCATAGCGCCTACCGTGACGCGCCAATTGCGCATACGGTCACCCAATGGCGCCGGACGTCCGCCCCTGTCACTACAAAAATAACGATACGACGGACGCGGATAGACGCCGGGCGAGCGCAGCGCTTTTCGGTACTGACTGCCTGACAATTCCGCCAAAAATCCCTATATTTGCAAAATATTTGGCCGCGCACGTGCCTCACGTGCGCTGCTATACATACGATATATCTGAATAATAATATCTTAACACCACTATACAAATGTCATTTACAGGCTTTCTAAGCAAAATATTCGGTGACAAGTCCTCGCGCGACCGCAAACTGTTGCAGCCGCTTGTTGACCGTATCAACGCCATAGGCCCGGATCTCAAGCCGCTGACCAACGATGAGCTGCGAGCACGCATAGATGCCGTGCGTGCAGACATCGACGGCGCTACAGCCGAAGATCGTAAGGCCATCGAAGAAGCACGCACTACCATCGAGACGTTGCCCGTGGACCAGCGCCAACATCTTTGGGACGAAATCGACCGCCGCGAAAAGAACATCCTCGACACCCTCGAGAAAAAGCTCGATGAACACCTGTGCGAAGTCTTCGCTGTCATGCGCGAAACCGCCGCACGCTTTGCTGCCAATGCGGATGTTGTAGTCACCGCTCGCCAGCTCGATCGCGACCTTGCCGCACAAGGCCGCGACTTCGTCACCATCGATGGAGACAAGGCCATTTGGCACAACCACTGGATGGCCGGCGGCAACGAAATCACCTGGGACATGGTGCACTATGACGTCCAACTCATGGGCGGCATCGTACTCCACCAAGGAAAAATTGCCGAAATGGCCACCGGCGAAGGCAAAACCCTCGTGGCCACGCTCCCCGTATTCCTGCGTAGTCTCTCGCGTCGCGGCGTGCACGTGGTCACCGTCAACGATTATCTCTCCAAACGTGACTCCGAATGGATGGGCCCCCTGTACATGTTCCACGGCTCGACCGTAGACTGCATAGACAAGCACGAGCCCAATACCCCCGAGCGCCGCGCCGCATACAACTGCGACATCACTTTCGGTACCAACAACGAATTCGGCTTTGACTACTTGCGCGACAACATGGCCATGGATCCCGAGGACATGGTACAGCGCAAACACTACTACGCTATAGTCGATGAGGTCGACAGCGTGCTCATCGACGATGCCCGCACACCTCTGATTATCTCCGGCCCGGTGCCCAAAGGCGATGACCAATACTTCGATGAATTTAAGCAAAATGTCAAGAATGTAGTGCAAGCGCAGCAGCGTCTTGTTACGCAGATACTTGCCGAAGCCAAGGCAAAACTCGTGTCTGAAGACAAGGATACCCGCAAAGAAGGGGCACTGCTGCTGTTTCGTGCATTCAAGGGCCTGCCCAAGAACGGTGCACTTATCAAATTCCTCTCCACCGAAGGCATGAAAAACATCCTCTTGGAGACCGAGGCTCACTACCTGCAAGATAACGCCCGTGAAATGCCCATCGTCACCGATCCGCTCTACTTTGTCATCGATGAGAAAAACCGCTCGGTCGAACTCACCGACAAGGGCATCGATGAACTGACACGTGGCATCTCCGACCCACAATTCTTTGTGCTGCCGGACATCACAGCCCAGCTCTCCGATTTGGAACACATCACCAACCCGGAAGAACGCGCCGAACGCAAGGATACACTCATGCAAGACTACGCCGTCAAGGCCGAGCGCGTACACACTGTCACCCAATTGCTCAAAGCATACACCCTCTTCGAGAAAGATGTTGAGTACGTCATCGATGACGGGAAAATCAAAATCGTGGACGAGCAGACAGGCCGTATCATGGAAGGCCGACGCTACTCGGACGGCCTGCATCAGGCCATCGAAGCCAAGGAGGGCGTCAAGGTCGAGGCAGCCACGCAGACTTTCGCCACCATTACCCTGCAAAACTACTTCCGCATGTACCACAAACTCGCCGGCATGACCGGTACGGCCGAGACAGAGGCCGGTGAGTTCTGGGATATATATAAGCTGGATGTAGTCACCATCCCCACCAACAAGCCTGTGGCTCGTATCGACATGAACGACCGCGTATACCGCACCAAACGCGAAAAATACGCCGCTGTCATCGATGAAATTGTCCGCCTTGTCGGCGAAGGGCGTCCGGTACTTGTGGGCACAACTTCCGTCGAAATATCCGAGTTGCTGTCCCGTATGCTACAAATGCGGCGCATACCACACAACGTGCTCAACGCCAAACTTCACCAGAAAGAAGCCGAGATTGTGGCTCAGGCAGGTCGAAAAGGCACCGTTACCATAGCAACAAACATGGCAGGCCGCGGTACCGACATCAAGCTGACCCCCGAGGTTAAAGCCGCCGGAGGTCTCGCCATCATAGGCACCGAACGCCACGAAAGCCGCCGTGTCGACCGTCAGCTACGCGGTCGTGCCGGTCGTCAGGGCGACCCCGGAACTTCGGTGTTCTACGTATCCTTTGAGGATCAATTGATGCGTGTATATGCCAACGACCGAATCATGAAACTCCTTGACACTTTTGGATTCAAGGAAGGCGAGATGCTCGAACACAAAATGATCAATAACAGCATCGAAAAAGCCCAGAAACGCGTCGAGGAAAACAACTTCGGTATACGTAAGCATCTGCTCGAATACGATGACGTAATGAACAAGCAGCGTACGTACATATACACACGACGCCACCACGCCCTCGTAGGCGAACGCATAGGCATAGACATTTCAAACATGATCTATGATGCCATCGAGAATTTGGTCAGCAACTACGAGCAGGCCGCTGACTTCGATGACCTCACCGTCGAGCTGATGCGCATACTCACCATCGAGCCCCCGTTTACAGCCGAGGAATACGCCAACCTCGAGAAGGAAGACCGCATCGAACGCCTGCATGCCGCAGCCATCGAGACACTCGATCGCAAGAGCCAGCGCATACGCGAAATCGTTATGCCCGTCGTCAAAGCCTCCGTCGAAGAAGGACAAACCGGTATACGCGCTATACCAATTACCGACGGAAAACGCATTTTCCGCATACTCTTTGACATCGAGGAAGCCAATCGCACCGATGGGGCATCGCTTGTCAAGGAATGGCAGAAGAAGCTGCTGCTGCTCACTATAGACGAATTATGGAAAGAACATCTACGCGAACTCGATGACCTGCGTCAAAGCGTGCGCAACGCATCCTATGAGCAGAAAGATCCGTTGGTAATCTATAAAGTAGAGTCCTTCCACATGTTTGAACGCATGCTGGCCAATCTCAATGCCAAGGCAGTGTCCACGCTGATGCGCGGACAGGTATACATACCCGAGCCGAGGCCACAGCAGGAGCAGCCCTCCGCACCCGAAATGTCTCGCGCAATGCCTCAGCAGCGCGCCCCGCGGCCCAACTACCGGACTTCGCGAGGAGACTTTAAGACCGCATCCGCCACCCTGCCCAGCGAAGCCAATGCAGCCGCTGCCGCCGAAGCCGCACAACGGGCTGCCGCCGCACAGCGCCAAAACGAGCCGCAGCGCACCATGCCTGTCAAAGCAGGCCCGCGCATTGGTCGTAACGATCCATGTCCCTGCGGATCAGGCAAGAAATACAAAAACTGCCACGGTCGCAATCAGTAACGTAAGCGATGGCGCAGACATCTGCTGCCGCTGATATCGTCTGACAACAATCGGCGAGGCGCGCCCCATACAGGACGCGCCTCGCCGATTGTTTATTTCGAATTCTCCGTCAACGCGGTCTCGAAGTTCTCCGTATCCGGAATGCTCCGAAATGATGGAAGGCAATACGTTGTCACAGCTTGAAGAATCTGGCCATTCCGCCTTTAACCGGCAGGTGCAGGATGATGAGCGATACGGCCACCGAAAGCACACATATCAGCAGCGGATATGTGATATATGAACCGAAGCCGAGGTCGTGCAACGAAGTGAGTTGCTGAATAATGATATAGTGTATCGTGTACACGGGCATAAATAGGGTGCCGGCAGTGCGCAGGACGTAATTCCCTCCCCATTTGCGTTGTATGGCCCAGCAGAATACCGCAATGTAGAATAATAGCGATATGGGCGACCCTGCAAAGGCGAGATTTGAAGTGTCATGTATTACCGGTTCAAGGAAGTAGCGTTGTGCGGCGTTGAGCACGGCGGCGCATATTGCAATCCGGCCCCAATGCAGGCGAGGAGCCGGGTAAGCCCTTAAGACACCGCCCAAGGCGAAAAAAAACATCCATTTCCACATTTTAAGCGGCTGGAGTAGGGTGCGGTCGCTGTATCTTAAATTCGTAAATTGGGCGGCGAATAGCAGTATGCAAAATACGCCCAGCAGGGATACCGACCATGCAAAAGCGCGGGTGTGACGCGCATAAAAACGGTGTATCAACGGCAGCAGCAGATAGATGACGGTCATAGTCCACAGAAACCAAAATGGCGTGAACGGCCCCCGGAGCATAAATGTATTTACGAATTCGGAGGCGCAATTCTTTACTTGGGCGTAGTCCCAATGTATGAGCGCCATCACAATCCAGTATAGTATGCAGACTGCAGCGATATAGCGCACTATCGCCCAAATCTTGTGAGCGACGTATTTGTAAGTCGTTCCCTTGCGTCCCAACAGCAGGTAACCGCTGACCATGAAAAATAGCGGTACACCGCCGGCGGTCAGTGAATGGCAGATGGTGGACATAGGCAAGTCCTGCTTGTAAGCAATCAGAACATTGATAGAGTGCGATACCACTACCGACAGCATCGCTATCAGCTTGACGGCGTCCAGCCCGATTATACGTTTGTTCGAAATATTTATATTCATAGTGGACAAGGGGCTTTGAATATTTGTCATAGCCGAAAAAAGTATTGTGAGTGGTGCGAGCGTGTGTATAGGTGTCGCACGCAATTCGTATCAGAATGTAGTCTGCGGGCTATTGTCTATAGGTTTGCCGTCATAGCTTTCCACAATATAGCATGGGCGGCGCTTGGTCTCGTTGAATATGCGTCCGAGGTACTCTCCGATGATGCCTATGGCAAGGAGTTGGCATCCGCCGAGAAAGAGGATGGCGATGATTAGGGTGGGGAAGCCTTGGACATCGTCGCCCACGGCTATGGTTTTTATAAGGAAATAAAGGGCGTAGAGCATTGCGGCGGCTGCGCTGAGCAGTCCGATGACTGAGGCCAAACGTAGCGGCGCGGTGGTGTATGATGTGATACCCTCGACGGCGAGGTTGCATAGGCCGCGTAGGTTGAAGGATGATTGCCCTCCGTGTCGCTCGAGGTTGGAATAGAGTACTTCTTTTTTGCGGAAGCCTATCCATGCGTACATGCCCTTGGTGTATCGCTGGGTTTCGCGCAGGCGGCGCAGCGCATCCAGAGCACGGCGGTCCAGCAGGCGGAAGTCGCCTACATTTGGCAATATATCGACGCGCGTCGAGCGCTGCAACATCTTGTAATAAGACATAGACAGTCGGCGACGCAGCCATGACTCTCGGCCGCGGCTGAGACGCTTGCCATAGACATCCTCATAGCCTTGCTCCCACCAGTATACCATCTCCGGGATTGTCGCCACCGGGTGTTGCAGGTCTGCATCAATGATGACGGCGGCATCGCCTGTGGCGTAATCGAATCCGGCAAGCATGGCGTTTTCCTTGCCGAAATTGCGGCTGAGATTGAGGTAGCGGAAGCGTGGATCGCGCTGATGCAGCTGCGCCATGATTTCGAGCGTGCGGTCGCGGCTGCCGTCATTTACCATCAGGACCTCCCAGTCGTAATTGTCCAGCGGTTTGGCCTCGGAATCCTCGGGCGTGTATCGCGGCATCAGACCATCCATTAGTGGCAACAGGGCGTCATATAGCGCTTCGAGGTTGGCCTCCTCGTTGTATGCCGGAACGATGATAGTGATTTTACGCATAATTGCAAGGTGTTGTATTAAGTGTGGGCGATGTGCTGCCGGCGTCCTTTATGCGGCACGCCGCGCCCCTACATTGGGATGTAGGACGCGGCGTGCGCTCGTGAGTGTGTTGCGACGTGATGCCCGCTGCTTATTTCTTGTTGCGGTTGCCGTAACGGCTCATGAATTTGTCGACGCGGCCGGCTGTATCGACAAGTTTCTGCTTGCCGGTGAAGAAGGGGTGCGATGAGCTGGTGATTTCAAGCTTCACCAGAGGGTAGGTTGTGCCATCGACATCGATAGTCTCTTTAGTGGCCACGGTCGAACGAGTGATAAAGATTTCGTCGTTGGACATATCTTTGAATACCACTTCGCGGTAGTTGGAGGGATGTATGCCTTTTTTCATTTCTATAGAATGTTTTATTCGGTTGTTGTATGTACACTTTTTGGCCGCTGGTAGGACGGCCATAGTCGTAATGGCTTGCAAAGGTACGCATATTTGCCAATATGGCAAAATTTTACGCCGATAATTTTTCTCAAATTTTCTTAGAAAGAAGAAAGTGAAAGAAGAAAGGTAGAAAGAAGAAATGGTCAAAGGGATAATAATCTTATCTTGGTAAGAACTTGTCCATATGCCGTTGTCGTTGCGTTCGGGTGCGACTTGGGCGGTTTATAGGGTATACGGATGCCATATGTGGTTTTATGATCGGTTGCACTTGCCCGAGAAATCTCGGGGATTGAATCGGACGAAGATGTCTGCATCACGATATGCGGCTCCAGTCGGCGGTACGATCGAGGACGGCACGCAGCTCCTCGGCAAAGGCGGCATTTGCCGGATTGGAAAGGTCGGGGTCGTCGGCCAATAGTTTTTCGGCGGCATTACGTGCCATTTGGATAATCTGGCCATCGGTGGCGAGGTTGGCTATATGCAGGTCAAAGGGTATGCCGCTTTGCATGGTGCCTTCGATGTCGCCCGGGCCGCGCATACGCATATCCGCCTCGGCTATTACAAAGCCGTCGGTGGTTTGTGTCATCAGCTCGAGGCGCTGTCGGCTGTCGCGGCTTAATTTGGTCGGCGCCATCAGCACGCAGTAGCTTTGGTCGGCGCCGCGGCCTACGCGTCCGCGCAATTGGTGCAATTGGCTCAGGCCGAAACGCTCGGCGTTTTCGATAATCATTGTGGAGGCGTTGGGCACGTTGACGCCCACTTCGATGACGGTTGTGGCGACCATTATGCGAGCCTCGCCCTCGACGAATATCCGCATTTGGTAGTCTTTTTCGTCCGGTTTTAATTGTCCGTGAACCAGAGCAACCTTGTATTGCGGGAATGTCTCGCGGATGATGTCGTAGCCTTCTTCGACGCTGCGCAGTTCCAGCTTGGGGTTGTCGTGTATAAGGGGGTGTACAATGTATGCTTGGCGGCCTTGGCGTAGTTGTGCAGCCAGGGCTTTCATAACTTGCAGACGTTGGGTGTCATAGCGTAGCACTGTTGTCACCGGCTTGCGTCCGGGTGGCAATTCGTCTATGACGGATACATCGAGGTCGCCGTAGACGGTCATGGCCAATGTGCGCGGTATAGGCGTGGCTGTCATTACCAAAATATGCGGCGGCACATTGTTCTTGGACCACATACGCGCACGCTGGGCTACGCCGAAGCGGTGTTGTTCATCGATGACGGCAAGGCCGAGGTTGTGGAATTGTACAGTGTCTTCGAGTACGGCGTGTGTGCCTACAAGGATGTGTATGCTGCCGTCCAGCAGCCCCGCATGTATTTTGCGTCGTTGTGCTGCCGGTGTCGATCCGGTCAGCAGTTTGATGTTGACGCCTATTTGCGCGGCCATGGACGTCAGTGTCTCGTAATGCTGCCCGGCCAGAATTTCGGTGGGCGCCATCAGGCATGCTTGGTATCCGTTGTCGAGGGCCAGCAGCATGGTCATAAGAGCTACGAGTGTCTTGCCGCTGCCCACATCGCCCTGCACCAGACGGTTCATTTGATGGCCGGTGCGCATATCGGCGTGTACTTCGCGTATGACGCGTTTTTGCGCCTCCGTGAGGCTGAAAGGCAGGCAACTGCCATAGAAGGTGTTGAAATATCGACCTACGCGCGGCATCACATGCCCTATGGATTGGCGGCGGTGGTGGAGGTTTCGGCGCACCATATCGGCCTGTATGTACAGCAGCTCCTCGAATTTCAGACGCTCGCGAGCGCGTTGGAGTGCGGTGCTGTCCGTGGGGTTGTGTATCGTGCGCAATGCATGGTCTAAGGACATCAGTCGGCAATCATCAATCACGGAAGCCGGGAGCGTCTCCGGTATGGGTGGCGTGGCGGACAGCAGTGTTGTAATCCATTGATGAAATTGGCGTGACCCGACATTGCGTTGCCGCAACTTCTCGGTCAGCGGATATACGGCGTGCAGGCCTTCGGCGAGTGTTGCCGAGGACGCTGCATCCACTTCGGGGTGCGCCATATTCCACATGTGGGTGCGGCCGTAGATTGTGGGTTTGCCGAAGATGACGTATTCGGTACCGATGTTGTACATCTCGCGGATGTTGCGTATGCCGCGAAACCATACAACCTCGATGGTGCCGGTGCCGTCGGTGAATATTGCCGACAGGCGCATCTTGGCTCCTTCGCCGATGGTATTCATGGACACGAAGCGGCCGCGCAGCTGTACGGCCGGCATCTCGCCCGTAAGGTCGGCGATGCGGTATGTCTTGCTGCGGTCTATGTAGTTGTTCGGGAAATGTCGCAGCAGGTCGTAGGCCGTGCGTATGCCCAGCTCGGCGGTCAGCAGCTCGGCTCGCTTGGGGCCTATGCCTTTGACGTATTGTATCTCGATGCGGCGCAGGGGGTTCATCGGCGTCCGGATAAAATCTCGGCGGCACGTTCGATATCACCGCTGTAAGTGATTTTGATATTTTCGGGGCTGCCCGGCACAAGCGTCACCGGTGTGTCAAAGGCGGCTTCGAAGACGCTTGCATCGTCTGTGAATGTCGGCGAGTAGGGCGCTGCGTATGCTCGGCGCAGCATCTCCAAATCAAAACCCTGCGGGGTCTGCACGGCGTAATAGCGGCTACGATCGACTGCATGGCTGGTGCCGTCGGCATTGAGGCATCGCAGCGAGTCGGTGACGGCAACCGCAGGAATGGCCGCAAGGCGCTCGGCCGCCGCCTCGGCAACGGCATGTACCACTTCGGGCGGTACCACGGGGCGCGCTCCGTCATGCACCAGTACGATGTCGCCGGGCGTTGTCGGAGGTAGACTCGCCAGCCCGTTGTGCACCGATTGCCAGCGCGAAGCACCGCCGCATACGATCTTCAGTGATGCATACAGCGGTGATGACTTGCTCAGCTTTTGCCAAAGTCCGAGGCAGTCCTCGGCGATGACGATACGGAGATTTTCGGGCCGACATATCGCCAGCATGGCATCTATGGAATACATCAATACCGGACGCCCGTCCCGGCCCATGGGCAGGTACTGCTTGGGCATAGAGCCGCCGTAGCGGCTGCCGGAGCCTCCGGCAACGATGATTCCATAGGTGATGCCTTGCATTGGTTGTTGAGCGAAATATAGATTGTTATGAGTTGTGTATATAGTCGGTCAAGACGTATTTTAGGCATATAAGATGCTTGAGCGCCTTACCAGGCAAATATGGGCCGGTCGGACATCATAGCGTTGACCTCGGCACGGACGGCGGCGATGACGGCGGGGTCTTCGGGCGCACGCAGTACGCGGTCTATCATTTCGGCCACGGGACCCATTAGGTCCTCGCGTACGCCGCGTGTGGTGATGGCCGGGGTGCCCAAGCGTATGCCGGAGGTCTGGAAGGGCGAGCGGCTGTCAAAGGGTACCATGTTCTTATTGGCGGTGATGTCGGCCTCGACGAGTGCACGCTCGGCTACCTTGCCTGTCAGCACGGGGAATTTGCTGCGCAGGTCCACCAGGATGCAGTGGTTGTCTGTTCCTCCGCTGACGATATTGTATCCCATATCCACAAGGGCACATGCCAGAGCGCTTGCATTGGCTTTCACCTGCTTCTGATAGTCGGTGAAAGACGGTTGTAATGCCTCGCCGAAGGCTACGGCTTTGGCGGCAATGACATGTTCCAGCGGTCCGCCTTGCACGCCGGGGAATACGGCGGAGTCCAGCAGTTGGCTCATCATCTTGGTGACACCCTTGGGCGTTTTTTTGCCCCAGGGATTTTCGAAGTCTTTGCCCATGAGTATGATGCCGCCTCGCGGTCCGCGCAGTGTCTTATGGGTGGTGGATGTGACGATATGCGCATATTTTACGGGATTGTCCAGCAGCCCGGCAGCTATCAGCCCGGCGGGGTGAGCCATATCCACCATAAATATCGCGCCTATTTCATCAGCCAAGCGACGCATACGAGCATAGTCCCATTCGCGGCTGTAGGCACTGGCACCGCCGATAATCAGGCGCGGACGCTCGCGGCGTGCCACTTCTTCCATTTGTTCGTAGTCCACCAGTCCGGTTTCGGCGCTGACGTTGTACTCAAGCGCATGGAACATCAGACCGGAGAAATTGACGGGGCTGCCGTGCGACAGGTGGCCGCCGTGTGACAGATTGAGTCCCAGGAATTTGTCGCCGGGATTGAGAACGGCCATGAATACGGCCATATTGGCCTGTGCACCGCTGTGCGGCTGCACGTTGGCGTATTCGGCGCCGAAAAGCCGTTTGACGCGCTCTATGGCCAAGGTCTCCGAGCGGTCTACCTCCTGGCAGCCGCCGTAGTAGCGGTGGCCGGGATAGCCCTCGGCGTACTTGTTGGTGAGGCACGACCCCATGGCGCGCAGCACCTGCTCGCTTACGAAGTTCTCGCTGGCAATCAGCTCTATGCCTTTGCGCTGGCGGCGGTCTTCAGCGGCGATAATCTCAAAAATCTCTTTGTCTTGTTCCATATTCTCGGTTTTATTTCGGGGATAATATATAGGTATAGTCTTGTTGTATTGCATATTCGCCTGCGGCGTCGCAGGCTTCGGTATTGCGACTTGCACTGCGGCGTTAGCGGCTGTTGGCAGCATTTGCGCCGCCGGACTTCCGTGCCACAAAGTTAATAATTAATCCCAAATGCCGCAAAACCGTCGGCGAATAGTCTGAATGTTTCGAGAGCGACTCGGATGTGATCATTTATTGCGTTGTGAAATATTACAAAAATTCACATTCGCGAACATAGATTTTGATAGGAAAAGAGAGGCGAAAACGTCATCGAGCAAAAACATGTTGTAAAACATGTTTTTGTGTAATGATTTGATTTACAAAGCGCTGCTGGGGGTATTCGGGCGCTGAATAGTGCTATTTCGGAAAAAAACGCGGACAAAAAGCCGCTATTTCGCGAAAAATGTTTACCTTTGGGATGTCACGATGAAAATCGTTAACACCCTCTAACAACTGACCACCTAAAAAACCACATCTGCAACAACAGACACCACAAAATCCACGTATGGAAAAGACCCTCATCATCCTAAAACCGTCGGCAATACAGCGCGGACTCAGCGGTCAAATACTCGACCGTTTTCTACGTAAAGGACTTATAATAGCCGGCATAAAGATGATGCAACTGGACGAGGCGATACTGCGCGAGCACTATGCACACCTTGTCGATCGCCCGTTTTTCCCGACGTTGGTACGCTCGATGATGGCTACGCCCGTCATAGTAATGTGCCTTGAAGGTAAGGATGTGGTGTCGTGCGTGCGTGCCATGACCGGCGCCACCAATTGTCGCGCTGCCGCTCCCGGCACCATACGCGGCGATATGGGTATGTCCGGCCAAGAAAACATCATTCATGCCAGCGACACCCCGGAGAATGCAGCCATCGAGATCAAGCGGTTCTTCCGCGATGGCGAAATCTTCGAGTACACTCCCGCCGTCCTCGGCAGCATTTACGCTGCCGACGAGATGGCTTGAGGTGATTGACAATTGCGCAGAGGGCGTCAGGTTCCTTACGGCAGGCTCTGACAGCCGCGCCGTCCTCTCCCGCGACAGTCGCAGCGGCGGCTGTTTCTCCATTTCCTCCGACACCGAGGCTTGCGGTCCACTGCAGCCGACCGGACCTCGGGTGTTCATCACATCATCTAACCACACATAACTTGCATCCGCCTGCGGACGTTTCTCTTTGTCAGCGCACCGACCGACACTCCGCAGTCACAACGGACTTATACAGACCAATGAATAGCATAGCACGCATTATGACGTTTGTCTCCCTTGCCCTCGGTACAGCCGCGGTGGCTATGGCTCAGACATACCGGCTGCCGGGTCAGCATACCAAGCAGACTTCCGACCTGCTGGCCAATCAGGCCTCGGCCACTCACTCCATCTCGATAAATCCCACTATTGATTACCTCAACTTCAGTACTGAGGACGAGCCCGAGGGCGATATCTACGAAGAAGGCTGGAACTCGAACCGCGTCAACTGCTATGCCAATGTGCACGTACCACAGACTGCTGTCATCGATGTCTCCAACTACTGCATGCCCCACAACGGCCCCATTACCTCGCCTTACGGCTACCGTCGCCGCTTTCGTCGTATGCATAAGGGTATAGACATCGGTATACATATGCGCGATACCATATATGCAGCTTTCGACGGACGTGTACGCATCACCAACTTCGAACGTCGCGGATACGGCTATTATATCGTGATACGCCATACCAACGACTTAGAGACCGTCTACGGCCACTTGTCGTGTTTCCTTGTCAAGCCCGAGCAGTATGTACACGCCGGTGATCCCATAGCACTTGGTGGTAATACCGGTCGTTCTACCGGACCGCACCTGCATTTCGAAACCCGATATATGGGTTATGCAATTAATCCGGCAGGTATCTTTGACTTTGCTAACCAGACAACCCATACGGATACGTATGTCTTCAATAAGAATACATATCAGAATGCACGTAACTTCTCGCCCGCAGCCAATGCCGAGTATGCTCGCACGTACAACGCCATGCGCAGTGCCAATCGCGCCCAGGCTTCGACTCCTTCGCGTACCAAGCATTCGTCCGGGACATCTTCGCGCTCGGTGACGGTCAAAAAAGGCGATTCGTTGAGCAAGATAGCCGCGCGTAACCATACCACCGTCGCACGTCTTTGCCGCGCCAATGGCATCAAGGCCTCGACCAAGATACGTCCGGGTCAAAAGTTGAAAATCAACTGACACCGCGCCGTCATAGGCGGTCGGCAACAAATTAGGCTCTGATAAATACAAAGGCATCTCGCAATTTTCGGCGGGATGCCTTTTCCTATACTTATGAGAGTGTGCCGAAAGCGTAGTATTGTCTTTTAAAGATTGGAGGCAGGATCCGGGTTGGCGGCCTTATAATCTTGAAGCTGTTGGATGTAGCTACCTTGAGTCGCTAATGACAGTTGAGAAATAGCAGCTTTTAAACCTTTATTGTTACTTCTCTTCTAAAGCCAATTCGGGTGACCCGTTGTCAAAGTCTTGAAATGCCTGTGAATTCTGCCGGCACTCAGGCAGCTAACAGCAATATCATCCCTTGTAGACGTGGGGTATAGCAGCAATAGCTTCTATAGCAATAATAGTAACAATAGCTCCAATAGTCGCAATAGGCAGTGGCTGAGCCGGTTTTTGCCTATTCGAGCTATTGAAGCTATTGACGCTAACCTCTAAGCGTGTGTGGGGAGTTTACTTGACAGCCACTTTGTGGGTGGTGCCGGCTACGCGGACAATGTAGAGTCCGGAGGCGGGAGCGGCGATGGTCTTGGCGGTGCCGCTGTAGACGGTCATACCTGCCGTGTTGTACACTTCGACAAGGGCATCGTCGGGTGCTCCGGAGATGGTGATATCGCGACCGACCGTGCGCACTGCTACGCCGCTGTCGTCTGCGGTGATGTCGTCTACGCCGGCAAGGATGATAAAGTCTTTCCAGTATTTAGCTGCCTTGTACTTTTCTATAGAGACTTTGGGTACATATAGCCTGCACTCTGCCACATTTACGCCTAAGAATGGGGATACTTCGCATACGGGAGGCTCGATGGCTTCTACATAAAGTTCTTTCAGTGAAGTCTGATAGAAAGCAGCACGTTGGATTCCGGTCACTGACCCGGGTATGGTCATCTTGGTCAGGTTGGAGCAGTATGAGAAGGCGTGGACACCAATAGAGGTCACGGTGTTGGGAATGACGGTTGCAGGATTGCCATATAACAGTTCGTTGTCTGCGGTTTTGATGATAGCGTTGCAGTTGTTGCGCGAGTCGTAAACCTTGTTGTCGTCCTCCACATATATGAGCTTCGCCGAATAGCAACCTGAGAATGCCTGATCATCTATGTTTGTCACCGACTTAGGAATCCATATATATTCCATATCACTACACCTATAGAAGGCTTTCTTACCTATCGCGGTCAAGGTCGAGGGGAAAGACACTTTCTTGATAATTTTGTCATCTAAGAATGCATACGCACCTACCTCTGTGATGCCTTCGCCTATATTCACGGTATTCACCTCCCCCCAATCCCTTTCTGCGACCACGTTACTATATTCATACATAGCACCGGTGCCGGTGATGTGCAGTTCGCCGTTTAGGCGAAGCCATTTAGCAGAATTACCGCATTTGCCATAGGGGCTTTCTTCTATGTAGTTTGAGAAATTCATCCATTCATTCTTAACCTTATACATTTCCGCTGTTCCCTGAGGCACATACACCTTGATAGTTCTGGTGGGAAAGCCCCAAAAAGCTGTTCTCCCTGCTGTCGGCGGTGTAGTAGCAGCTACTACAAGTTCCTTAACTTTTGTGTTGTAGGAAAAAGCCGACTCTCCAATGGTCTTTACCGATGCCGGCAAGTATATGGCAGTCGATTCGGCTTTCCTGAAAGCGTTCTCTCCGATAGTAGTCAGCCCTTCGGGAAGAATCAAACTTGCAGGGGCACCTATCCCATTGAAAGCTTCAGCACCGACAGTAGTTATGTTTTTCGGGAAAACCGTATTTGTGCACCCTATAACCAGTTCGTTGGTGGCACGCTTGATGATGGCGTTGCAGTCCCCGCGCGAATCGTAGGTCGTGTTGCCCGAAGCTACGCGGATTTCTGTCACTGCGGAACAGTCCCTGAAGGGATTGCCAACGATGTTAGTCACCGAAGCCGGAATGTAAACTGCCGTCAGGTATTTACTGCCGAAGAAAGCTCCAGAAGCAATCGTAGTTATATTTTCCGGTATTAAGGTACTTCTACATCCGTAAATAAGTTCGTTGGTCTTGGTCTTGATGATGGCGTCGCAGTAGTTACGCGAGTCATAAACCTTGTTGTCCTCGTCAACTTCTAAGTATCGCAAGCTCGGACAGTTGCTGAAAACTTCGTTGCCTATACTTGTCACCGAAGCCGGAATAAACACCCTCTCGAGAGCCTCACAGTCCCCGAAAGCGTGATCCTCGATAGTCTTAATCGTGTTCGGCAGGACTCTGCTCTTCATATTGACGTTGTTCCAGAATGCGGAGTTGCCTATCGAGGTCACTGTATTCGGTATAGTACTGAATGCCGTGCCGAAATGCAGTTTGTTGGTGGCTTTTTCTATAATTGCGTTACAGTTGTTGCGCGAGTCATACTTGCTGTTTTCCGGCGCCACCTTTATGACTGAAAGAGCGGGACAGTTCATAAATACTCTCTGCTCAATAATGCTTACTGACGCCGGTATATATATCTCCTTAAGCTTTTGGCATTCAATAAAGGAATGTCGTTGAATCTTCCTAATGCCTTTTCCGAAGCTTACAGTTGTCAATTGCGAGTTTGAGAACATATTCACGCCTATAGATGTCACCTCGTCGCCTATAACGAGATTCTTGATGAGCTCTCTTTCCCATCGCTCGTTTTCATCCGCATAGTAGTTATACATTTCACCGCTGCCGGTAATGGTCAGCGTGCCGGCATCGTCAAGAGTCCAAGTGAGATTTTTACCACACTTGCCGCTTGTGAGTGCGGCAGAACTTGCGATGCCCGATAGCAGCAACATTGCTGCCACCAAGAACGTTTTTAGGACGAGTTTTTTCATATCCGTTTTATTTGATGGTTAAACTTGTTTTTTCTTTTTGGTTCCCGGAAAAACAGGGGCGCTTTCCGGCATGGCTTTAAGGTTTAGTTTGCGGTCTCCCGAAGGGGAGGGGTTTTTACAAGGCTGAAACCGATTCGCAGGGCGTAGTTCGGTTTTGAAAGGCTTATACCGTAATTGCTGTCGAAATCGCATAAAAGCTCATACTAAACGACAGTTACTGATATGCGCCTCGAATATGTTTGCAAGTTAGCAAAAACCTTTTTAACAGCTCACCACTTTTAGGTTAAAAAACATTAAAACCGTCTCTAAGCGGCATAGAGTCTCACAAATCACATACAGTCCTCATGTATCATAAGAGGGGGGGACAAATGCGATAGCTCCAATAGCCGCAATAGGCGGTGGCTGTGCCAACCTTTGCCTGTGTGGGCTATTGGAGCTATGCGGGCTATTGGAGCTGCTAAAGTTTAGCTCTTAGCGTGGGGGGAGTTTACTTGACAGCCACTTTGTGGGTGGTGCCGGCTACGCGGACAATGTAGAGTCCGGAGGCGGGAGCGGCGATGGTCTTGGCGGTGCCGCTGTAGACGGTCATACCTGCCGTGTTGTACACTTCGACAAGGGCATCGTCGGGTGCTCCGGAGATGGTGATGTCGCGGCCGACAGTGCGCACTGCTACGCCGCTGTCGTCTGCAGTGATGTCGTCTACGCCGGCAAAAATATTGAAGTCTTTCCAGATGTCAGCAGTCTTGTACTTTTCGATAGAGCCTATGGGGACATAGAGCTTGCACTTTGCTACCTCGACGCCGTAGAACGTGTTTGGAGTGCATGCCGGAGGCTCGGTGGCTTCGACGTGGAGTTCATCCAGTTTTGTGTAACGGAATGCGGAGGCTTTTATCTTAGTCACAGACCCGGGTATGGTAATCTTGGTCAGATTTGAGTAGAGCGTAAATGCAGCACCTCCGATAGTGGTCACGGTGTTGGGTATGACGGTTACGGTACAGCCTGCCACCAGTTCGTTGTCAGCGGTCTTGATGATGGCGTTGCAGTTGTTGCGCGAGTCGTAAACCGTGTTGTCGGCCTCCACATACATGAGCTTCACCGAAGAGCAACCGCCGAATGTCCCGGCTTGTATGCTTGTCACCGACTTGGGAATCCAAATGCTCTCAATGCTTCTACAGTACTCGAAGACACCACGACCAATCGTGGTCAATGTCGAGGGGAAAGACACAGTCTTTATGTTGCGGCAATTAAAGAAATTATAGTTGCCTACCTTAGTGATGCCTTCGCCTATGTTCAAGGCTGTCGCCGTACCCCATTGCTTTTCTGCGGTCTCGGTGCTTGTAAAATCATACATAGCACCGGTGCCGGTGATATTAACAGCTCCGTTGAGCATGGTCCAAAAGGCTTTGTCTCCACACTGACCACCTCGGGTGCCTTCCTCGATAGTTTGGAAATTCTTCCAATACTCGGCAGCTTGATACTTCGCTTTCGTATCCGGCGGCACTATCAACTTGGTCTTATCGTATGTATACGAACTGAACGTGGTTTTTGTTATCGTTGGAGGCGTAGTCATACACGCAACTATTTCCTTAATGTCGGAGTTCCATGCAAAAGCAGAATTTCCGATTGAAGTTATAGACGGCGGGAGATATAGTCCTGTAATATTGGTGCCTCTGAAGGCGTTGTCACCGATGCTCGTAACCGTTGGTGGAATTATAACGTCTTTCAAAGAGCCGGCTTCATCAAACGCATAATTCGCAATGCTCTTTATTCCATTGGGGATTACTGTGTTGTAGCAACCGACTATCAGTTCGTTTGTCTTGGTTTTGATGATAGCATTGCAGTTGTCACGCGAGTCGTAGACACTGTTTTTTTTGTCTACCGTTATGGAACCCAACAATGTACAATTATGTATGGCTCTCTCCTTGATAGTTGTCACTGATGCCGGAATATAGATGCTCTCTATGTTGATACCATCGAAAGCATACTCATCAATAGTGAGTATGTTCCTGGGGATGATAGTGCCGGAACATCCGGCAATCAAGGTCGCGGGCTGAGTTTCGATGATGGCGTCACAGTCGAAGCGCGAGTCATATCGCGTGTTCTTTTCGTCCACATTGATATATTCCAAATTCTCGCAACCCATAAAAGGGTTGTAACCAATAAGTAGCACTCCGGCAGGAATAAAAGCACTCTTTAATGCAGTACAGCCGGCATATGCAAAAGGATGTATTTCCTGCACAGCATCATGCAAGCCAAGTGAGGTCAGTTTGGTGCGTCCACGAAAAGCGGACTCTCCAATAATTTTTACAGTACTCGGAATTACGGTTTTGTTGCCACCCATAATCAACTTATTGGTAGCGGTTTCGATGACTGCATTACACTTGTTGCGCGAGTCGTATGTTGTGTTTCCTACATCGACCCTAATCACTTCTATGTCAGAGCAGTCCCAGAATGCTGAAGTTCTGATTTCCTTCAGTGTACTTGGCAAATAAACCGTTGTGATACCACTATTACGGAACGCATTACCCTTAATGGTTTTGACTTGAGTACCGGCCAAGTTTAGTTCTTTAAGATTTCGGGTATAGGTAAACATCGCATAACCAATCGAAGTGAGACCTCCCGGGAATTTTACAGTCTTGACTTTACTGTCTACCCACGCATTCGCCTGATATTGAGGATCGTGTGCGTCATACATATCTCCGGATCCCGTAATCACCAGGTTTCCCGCATCATCCATCGTCCAAGTGAGGTTGTCACCACACTTGCCGAAAGATGCCGCGTAAGATACGATGCCTGACAGCAGCATTATTGCCACTGCCAAAGCCTGTTTTAAGAAAAGTTTTTTCATTTCCGTTTTGTTAAAGGGTTAAACTTGTTTTTCACTTAGTTGTATTTCCGTCAGCAACTCCGAGGTACTACTCCCGACGTTCGGCCGACACCGCTCTCGATGTCTGACCTTAAAATGCTGTCAGGGAAGTGCTTATAGTGCTGCTGTCTTCTGATTTACGGGTGCAAGTTAACGATATTCCATTTAGCAGCAAACAAATATTCTGTTAAAAAAATATTAAAGCAAAACAGGAGACAACCGGGTCTGTTTCTGATAAAATGCTATGCTTCCTATATCATCCATTACAGTCATCTTCATCCACAAAAAAAGGCGATGCATTTGCATCGCCTTTTTTTGTGTAGCCTCTACCGGGAGGCACTATATCAGAATTGTGACTGTGGGTCAAGGTTAGCAGCTTCGATGTCCTTGAAGTAGCGGTATGTGGCAACCTTGAGTTCGTCGCAAGCCTCTTCATCGGCTACGATGATAGCCTTTTGGTGCATCTGCAAGGCGGAGATAGTCCACATTTGGCTGATGCCGCCTTCTACGCCATGTTTGAGGGCGCGTGCCTTGTTGTGGCCGTTTACGATCAGCAGGACGCTACGAGCCGACATGATGGTACCGACGCCTACGGTAAGGGCGGTTTTCGGAACGAGGTTGACATCGTTGTTGAAGAAGCGCGAGTTGGCGATGATGGTATCGTGTGTCAGCGTTTTCATGCGAGTGCGCGATGTCAGCGACGAACCGGGCTCGTTGAAAGCGATATGTCCGTCGGGGCCTACGCCGCCCAAGAAGAGATCGATGCCGCCGTAGGAAGCAATCTTTTCTTCGTAGCGACGACATTCGGCCACGGGGTCTTCGGCGTTGCCGTTGAGAATATTGACGTTCTCGGGGAGGATGTCGATTTGGTTGAAAAAGTTGGTCCACATGAAGGTGTGGTAGCTCTGTTCGTGGTCGCGAGGTATGCCGCAGTATTCGTCCATATTGAAGGTAACAACATTGCGGAATGATACTTTGCCTTCCTTGTTGAGGCGGATGAGGGCGCGGTACATGCCTAAGGGGCTGCTGCCTGTCGGGCATCCGAGAACAAAGGGGTGTTCGGCTGTCGGTTTGGCCTCATTGATGCGGGCGGCTACGTAGTTGGCTGCCCATTGGGATACGTTTTCGTAATTCTTTTCGATGATAAGTCTCATGGCTAAGTAGAGAATTATATGATTTGTGAGAAGTATTCTTTTACGTGTCTTGTAGTCGAGCTTGGTCGAGTGGCTGAGCTATGGTCAGAAGCCTCGCAGACCCATAATTTGGCGTACTTCGGCCAGGGTCTTGGAAGCGCGTTCGCGTGCGCGTTCGGCACCGCGAGCCAAAACCTGACGCAGGTACGCTTCATCGTTGAGGTATGTGTTGATGCGCTCGCGTATAGGCTCGGTGATACGCGTAAGGTCTTCGGCAAGTTCTTTTTTGAGGTCGCCGTAGCGTATCGAGCAGTCTGCATATGCATCGCGATATTTCTGCACCACTTCGGGAGTCGAGGCAAGCTCGAGGAGCGAAATCAGGTTAGCTATCGGCTCGCACATCTGCGAGTTCGGCTCTTTGGGGCCTTCGTCGGTGACGGCACGCATAACTTTTTTTCGCAGTGTCTTGGGGTCGTCGATGAGGTATATGCAGTTGCCTTCGCTCTTGCCCATCTTTCCGCTGCCGTCCAGACCGGGGACTTTGATGGGCTTTCCGCCGAAATCGAAGTTTTGCGGTTCGATAAATTCCTCGACGCCGTAGAAACTGTTGAAGCGGCGTGCAAAGCGGCGTGTCAGTTCAAGATGCTGCTCCTGGTCTTTGCCTACGGGGACATACTTTGCTTTTTGTATCAGGATGTCCACGGCCATGAGGGTGGGGTAGGTGAGCAGTCCGGCGCTGACGCGCTTGTTGCTGTCGCCGCCGAATAACTGGTGCTCAAAGGCCTCGTCCTCCTCCTTTGTCATGCTCGAGGCGTCACTCCCGGGGGCTGCCAGGCCCAATGCCTTGCGGGCCTTGTCTTTGAAGGAAGTGGTTCGCATCAGTTCACCCACGCCTACATGCATATTCAGCAGTAGGTACATTTCCGGAATTTCGGGTATGTCGCTTTGGACGAATATAGCGGCCTTGTCCGGGTCTATGCCGGCGGCCAGATATTGTGCCAGAATGTTTTTGACGTTGGCGTGTAGCGCTTCCGGATCGGTGTTGGTGGTCAGGGCGTGCAAATCCGCGATGAAAAAAAAGCAGTCGAAATCGTCCTGCATCTTGACAAACTTGCGCAGGGCACCAAAGTAGTTGCCAAGGTGCAGGTTGCCGGTCGGACGAATACCGCTAAGTACGATGTCTTTGCTCATATATATATATAATGTATTGCTATTTGTCTATGTGTGCGTTTTATTCCACAAAGGTAGCTATAAAATGGGAAACGGCCGTCAGGTACGGGCAAATATTTGGCATAGGACGGCACAAAACGTCGAGGATTAAAAAAAAATGTGTACATTTGTGGGCTTACTTGTATACACAAGTTGACGATATAAAATACATATATACACCTATACATCAAACACAACCATATTCCCTATGAAACCTTACGTAGTAGGTATAGACTTGGGCGGAACCAATACCGTATTCGGCATCGTCGATGCTCGCGGCGTGGTTATAGCCTCGTCTTCCATCAAAACATGCAAACACAACACCGTAGACGGCTTTATCGAAGATCTTTATGTCGAACTTACCCGACTGATAAAGGCCAATGACGCCGAGGGCAAAATCCACGGCATAGGTATCGGCGCGCCCAATGCCAATTACTATACCGGCATGATTGAGGATGCCGTCAACCTCCCCTGGCCCACGCCCATACCGCTGGCTAAGCTGGTCAGCGAAAAATTCGGCATACCCGTGACCATCACCAATGACGCCAATGCTGCCGCCATAGGCGAGATGACCTACGGCGCCGCTCGCGGCCTCAAGGACTTTATAATGATTACCCTCGGCACCGGCGTAGGAAGCGGCATAGTCATCAACGGCCAGTTGGTATATGGCCATGACGGATTTGCCGGCGAGTTGGGCCATGTAATCATGAAGCGCAACAACGGTCGTCTGTGCGGCTGCGGCCGTACGGGCTGTCTCGAGGCATACTGCTCGGCCACGGGTGTGGCACGTACAGCGCGCGAGTTCCTCGAAATACGCAAGGAGCCCTCATTGCTGCGCAACCTCCATATAGAGGAAATCACTTCCAAGGACGTGTATGATGCGGCCATGAGCGGTGATGCACTTGCCAAAGAAATATTCGATTACACCGGTGACCTGCTGGGTCAGGCCTTCGCCGACATGGTAGTGTTCTCCTCGCCCGAGGCATTCATACTCTTTGGCGGTCTCGCTCGCAGTGGCGAACTGTTGCTGCGTCCTTTACGCGAATCACTCGATCGTAACATCATGTCCATATTCAAGGGCAAGCCCAAAGTGCTACCCAGCGAACTCAAGGAAGCCGATGCGGCAATACTCGGAGCCAGCGCCTTGGGATGGGAAGGCAAAAATGAAGACTGAAAATTTTTACACAAATAATGTTAACGTATAGGGAATGAATCGATGGCAATGCGTATCTTTGCGCAAACTATGTCGGGCAAAGAGTTGCCATAACGACATAAAAAATCGATTACTCATCCCAAGACAAATGTTACAACCGATTATGAAGAAATTTCTGACACTTATCATGGCTGCAGCCGTGTCCGCTTTTGGCGCCATGGCACAAGCTCCCGCTACGCAGCCCACGCAGAATACCTGCGCAAAGACCGAAAAGTGTGAAAAAGGCCACAAGTGCTGCAAAGGCGACAAAGCCGCAAAAGCACCAAAGACCTGCAATGTAAAAGAAAACGGCGAAAAGAAGTGCTCCGACAATGTCGGAGGCGGAAAGTGCACCAAAGGCGAAGGCCAAAAGTGCTGCAAAGACGCTAAGGGCGGAAAGTGCACCAAAGGCGAAGGCCACAAGTGCTGCAAGGACGCTAAGGGCGGAAAGTGCACCAAAGGCGAAGGCCAAAAGTGCTGCAAGGACGCTAAGGGCGGAAAGTGCACCAAAGGTGAAGGCCAAAAGTGCTGCAAAGACGCTAAGGGCGGAAAGTAAACACTGAACCATACATGATACCTGCGGGTGCCTGCCATACGGCGGACACCCGCTTTTGTTACAAGTACGTCGACCGGGCCGGCCTGCCATTGCGTCTGCGCGGCTATGCGCTGAGATATTCATGTTTCGGTTAACCCATTGACGGACGTGCATTGACGGCCGTTGCGCTATCGACATCGCCGCATTAGGGTTGTCCCAATTGAAAAAAAGTTTGTAACTTTGCAGGCAAATGCACGTGCTGCATCCCGCAGGGGCTGTGGCAACGATAGTCATCCTATTGAAAAAGACTGCATTATATATCATATCAGCGGTGATGGCACCGGCGTTGTGGTCGGCAGTGGACGGGGTGTGTGCGGCTTTACGCTCGGACGCCACGTTTTGTGCCGATATCCATGACACAAAAGCGGACACGTCCATGGTGTCCGCGCAGGCCGTAAGCCTTACCCCTGTATCTGTCTTGCGCCCTCCGCACAAGACAGGTTTATTGTTGCCTGACAGTACGACCGAATTATATGCTACCTTCCTGGTTGATAGTGCAGTACGCACATCTCATGCCGATACGACGGTTGTAGATACCGCGGCGGTGTCTCACATAAGCGACAGTCTTCCCCGGCGACCGCGCCGTGTGGTACGCCGCAAGGTTGATCTGGACAACGCCGTGGCCTTCGCCTCTAAGGACTCGATGGTGATGATACGCCGCGACTCGGCAATAATGTACGGTGAAAGCACTGTGTCGTACGGCGACTTCAAACTTAATGCCGCTGAAATCGACATGGACTTGCGCGACAACACCGTCTATGCCGTCAGTACTACCGACACTGCCGGCGAGGAAATAGGCAAGCCTGTATTCACAGAGGGTGGAACAGATTATGCGGCGCACAACATGCGCTACAATTTCAAGACTCGTAAGGGTATACTCTACGATGTGCTCACGCAGCAAGGCGAAGGTTTCTTGCAAGGAGGGGTGACCAAAAAAGACAGCGCCGGAGTGTATTACTTTCAGAACGGAAAATACACTACTTGCGATGACCATGATTGCCCCCACTTCTATTTTCAAATTACCAAGGGCAAGATGCATCCCGGCAAGAATGTCGTGACCGGACCCACCTATCTGGTACTTGCCGGTCTGCCATTGCCGGTGGCTGTGCCCTTCGGATACTTTCCATTTACAGAGACCTACTCCTCCGGCGTGATATTCCCGACTTTTGGCGATGACTACAACCGCGGTTTCTACTTGCGTGATGGCGGCTACTACTTCGCCATAAATCAAAATATGGACCTTGCACTCACCGGCGAAGTCTATACTAAGGGGTCGTGGGGTTTGTCGGCCAGGTCGCGTTATGTCAAGCGTTACCGTTACTCCGGCAGCTTCAATATCTCTTACCTCAAAACCATACTCGGAGACAAGGGTCTGCCCGACTACTCCAAGCAAACCAACTTCCAAGTTCTGTGGAGCCACTCGCAGGATGCCAAGGCTAATCCCAATATGTCGTTGTCCGCTTCCGTCAACTTCACCACCAGCGGATACACGCGCAACGACCTCAACTCCTACTACTCCTCGGCCTTCACCGAGAACACTAAGAGTTCGTCCGTCAACCTCACCTACCGTATCCCCAACAGCAAATGGTCGTTCTCGGCCGCACTCAACCTCTCGCAGCGCACCCAGGACTCTACGATAAGCGTCAGCTTTCCAAACCTGACCGTAACCATGAGTCAGTTGGCTCCCTTCAAGCGCAAACGTGCCGTGGGCGCCGAGCGCTGGTACGAAAAAATCAAGATGTCCTATTCGGGACAATTGCAAAACTCCTTGACCGCACGCCAAGACCAATTCTTCAAAAAAAGCCTGATTAAAGATTGGCGCAACGGCATGAAGCACACCATACCCATTAGCGCCACTTTCAGCGTCTTTAAGTACATCAACGTCACCCCCTCGATGTCCATCACCGATCGTATGTACACCTCCAAGGTGCGTCGACAGTGGGATCCAAACGCCGCCGTCGAGGTGTGCGACACCAGCTATTCGTTCTACAACGTGTGGGATTTCAATGCCTCAATAGGTCTTGATACGCGTATCTACGGTTTCTTCCAGCCTATGAAATTCCTTGGCGATAAGGTCAAGATGATACGTCACGTGATGACCCCCTCAATAAGCTTCAGCGGTGCTCCCGACTTCGGCTCCTCATTCTTCGGATATTATGGCAGCTATGACCGCCCCGGGCCTAACGGCGAGATACAACAGGTGACATATTCACGCTTCCCCAACGGCCTTTTCGGAGTCCCCGGACGCGGCAAAACCGGGTCGCTTAGTTTCTCTTTGGCCAACAATTTGGAAATGAAGGTCAAGAGCGACAACGACTCTACCGGAGAGAAAAAAATATCGCTAATCGAGAACTTTACCATATCCCAGTCCTACAACTTTGCAGCCGACTCGCTCAATTGGTCCAATATCAACACCTCGATGCTGCTGCGCATCACCAAGGGCTTCAATCTAAACCTTGCCGCCGTTTGGGATGTGTATACCTACCAACTCAACGAATACGGCAATCCGGTACGTGTCAATATCCCGCGTTGGAAAGCCGGTAAAGGAATAGGCCGCCTTTCCAGTACAGGCACATCTTTCTCGTATACCTTCAACAACGACACCTTCAAACGCAAGTCCAAGGATAAAAACAAAAACAAAAACAGCCGAGACAACGAACCGCCACCATCGCCGGACGACAGATATGCTTCGGCCAACGGGGACGATGGCGAGGACGAGAACCTCGGCGCCGAATTCGACCGCGACGGATACATGAAATGGACTGTGCCATGGAGCTTGAGTGTCAACTACTCCATAGGCTACTCTTACGGCGATTTCAACAAAGAAAAGATGGAGTATAACGGCAAGATTACGCAAAACCTAAGTTTTAGCGGCAATATCAGGCCGACAAAAAACTGGAACTTCTCGTTCTCGGCCTCCTACAACTTCGACACCCACAAATTGGCATATATGAACTGCAACATTTCGCGCGATCTCCACTGCTTTACCATGCGTGCCAGCTTTGTGCCCGTGGGACCGTACAAGAGCTACAACTTCCATATATCAGTAAAAAGCTCACTGCTCTCCGACTTCAAATATGACAAGCGTTCCTCTCTGTCAAATGGTGTCACCTGGTATTGATCCGGGATGCAACAAGACACAGCAAGACGCACAGGCCTAAGACAATACAAGCAAGCGACAAATACAATAAACAACATATAACACAAAACATCATACCATGTACAGGACCAAAACCTGCGGAGAACTCCGCATCTCCGATGCCGGCAGCCAAGTGACGCTTGCCGGATGGGTGCAGCGCGTACGCCGTCTCGGAGGCATGACCTTCGTGGACCTGCGCGACCGCTATGGTATCACCCAGCTCGTCTTCGATGCCGCAGACGATGCCGCCCTCACCGACGATGCTTCGCATCTCGGTCGTGAGTACGTCATCCAAGCCTCCGGTATCGTGCGCGAACGCACCAGCAAAAATCCGCATCTGGCCACCGGCGACATCGAAATCGTTGTGACCACGCTGAAAGTACTCAACTCCTCGCTCACGCCACCTTTCACTATCGAAGACCAGAGTGACGGCGGCGATGACCTGCGTATGAAATACCGCTACTTGGATCTGCGCCGTACACCCGTACGCCGCAACCTCGAGCTGCGCCACCGCATGACTATGGAAGTGCGCCGCTACCTCGATTCGCTCGGATTTCTCGAAATCGAGACCCCCATGCTTGTAGGCTCGACCCCCGAGGGCGCACGCGATTTTGTGGTGCCTTCGCGTATGAACCCCGGACAGTTCTATGCACTGCCACAGTCGCCACAGACCCTCAAGCAACTTCTGATGGTCTCCGGCATGGACCGTTACTTTCAGATTGTGAAGTGTTTCCGTGACGAGGACCTCCGTGCTGACCGACAACCCGAATTTACGCAGATAGACTGCGAGATGTCCTTTGTAAGTCAAGAAGACATCATACAAACGTTCGAAGGCATGGTCAAGCACATTTTCAAGGAACTTCGCGGCATTGAATTGACCGACCCCTTCCTGCGTATGCCTTGGGCCGATGCAATGAAGTATTATGGCAGCGACAAACCCGACTTGCGCTTCGGAATGCGCTTTGTCGAAGTCGACGGTATTCTTAAAGGCCATGGTTTCGGCGTGTTTGATAACGCCGCATATATCGGTGCTATCTGCGCGCCCGGTGCCGCTTCGTACACGCGCAAACAATTGGATCAGCTTACCGACTATGTACGTCGTCCGCAAATCGGCGCCAAGGGCCTCGTATACGCACGTGTCGAAGATGACGGCAATGTCAAGTCCTCCGTCGATAAATTCTACGATCAAGACACCCTGCAACAGCTCAAATCCGCTATGGCTGCCAACCCCGGCGATTTGATACTGATTATGAGTGGCGATGATGCTATGCGTACGCGCAAGCAATTGTGCGAGCTGCGCCTTGAAATGGGCAACCGTCTCGGACTGCGCGATAAGGACACATTTGCCTGCCTTTGGGTGGTCGACTTCCCCATGTTCGAGTGGTCGGACGAAGAACAACGACTTATGGCCATGCACCATCCTTTCACCCATCCCAAGGACGAAGATATTCCCCTGCTGGACACCAATCCCGCCGCCGTACGCGCCGATGCATACGACATGGTAGTCAACGGTGTAGAAGTAGGCGGCGGCAGCATCCGTATACACGACAGTGCACTCCAAGCCAAGATGTTCGAAATACTCGGCTTTACGCCCGAAAAGGCACAGGAGCAATTCGGCTTCTTGATGAACGCCTTCAAGTACGGAGCACCGCCTCACGGAGGTCTCGCCTACGGCCTCGACCGCTGGGTATCGCTTTTGGCCGGCCTCGACAGCATCCGCGACTGCATAGCCTTCCCCAAGAACAACAGTGGCCGCGATGTCATGCTCGATGCACCCGCTGCACTCGACCAAAAGCAGCTTGACGAATTACAACTGCAACTTGCACCTCGCAACGAAACTACAGACCGTAAAGATGCTTAATGCAGAAATTATTGCCGTAATCGAAGAATTAGCCCCTCGTTCGCTCCAGGAATCCTGGGATAACACCGGGTGGCAGGTGGGCAATCCGTTGGCCGAATGCACCGGTGCGTTGCTTTGCCTTGACGTCACTCCCGAGGTGGTGCTTGAGGCGCGCGACTGCGGATGTAACCTTGTCATCAGTCATCATCCGCTGATATTCAAGGGTTTGAAACAAATCACCGGGGCCACGCTTCAGCAGCAGGCCATACTGCATGCCATCTCTGAGGGCATCAGCATCTACTCGTCGCATACGGCAGTAGATAATGCACGCGGAGGAGTCTCCTATGCCATGGCCGCCAAACTCGGCGTCCGCGTCCTCGGGACGCTGGCTCCGCGTATGCCTGCGACGTGGCAGCAGCTCAATGTTATCGTGCCGCGCGACAAAGCTTCGGACTTGCGTGAAGCGCTGATAGACGTTGGTGCCGGCGCTACGGCAGACCCACGCTATGACAGCTGCACCTTTACCATCGGAGGACGCGGCAGCTTTCGTGCCCTTGACGGGGCATCTCCGGCCGTGGGCGACATCGAAGCGCTCGAAGACGACACGGACGAGGTGTTGCTGCAGATGCCGGTACCCGTGCGGCTGATATCAAAGGTATGCTCCACCATAGCTCAGGTACACCCCTACGAAAGTCCGGCCTACCACTTCGTGGCACCCGCCGATGCCGATCATGACGCCGGATGCGGCGTGTACGGCACGATAGAGACAAGACTCGAGGCCGAAGACCTTGCCGCATTGGCCAAATCCGCCTTCGCCTGCGAACGCGTGAAAGTGTCCCACTACGGCTTTGGTGACAGCAAAATACGCATATCGCGCGTAGCATTGTGCGGCGGCAGCGGCGGCGAGTTCATACCCGCAGCCATAGCCGCCGGGGCGCAGGCGTATGTCACTGCCGACATCCGCTACCACGACTTCGTGGACTATGGCGACAAAATACTGCTCATAGACGCCGGCCACCACGAGACCGAACTATGCACAAAAGACATATTTTATAACGCAATAAGCCAAAAATTCCCTACCTTTGCACTATTCAAATCATCGGTAGAAAAAAATCCAGTAAAATACATATAGACAATGGCAAACGACACCAAAAAAGAAGCCGCCGCAAACACTGTCGAACAGCGTCTCAAATCGCTCTACCAGTTGCAAACCGTTCTGAGCGAAATAGACCGTATCAAGACTATCCGCGGCGAACTACCCCTCGAAGTCAAGGACCTCGAAGACAGTATCGCAGGCCTCAACACCCGCATTGACAATTACACTGCCGAGATTGCCGAGCTCAAACGCAACCTTAGCGCCGAAAAAGCCAAGATAGAAAACTGCGAAGCGCTCATCGCCCGCTATCAGGACCAAATCAACAACGTGCGCAACAACCGCGAATTTGATTTGCTGACCAAGGAGATTGATTTCCAAAATCTTGAGATCGAACTTGCCGACAAGCACATCAACGAATATTCGCGTCAGATCGAGAACAAAAACGCCGACATCGCAGCCACTCGCGAAAGTTTGGCCGATAACGAACACATACTTTCCGAGAAAAAGGCCGAATTGTCCGAGATTGTATCCGAGACGCGCCAGGAAGAAGACACCCTGCGAGATAAGGCCAAAGCCCTTGAGCCCCAGATAGACGAACGCACACTTGCAGCTTTCAAGCGTATCCGCAAAAATGCTCGTAACGGCCTCGGTATCGTGTACATTCAACGCAATGCCTGTGGCGGCTGCTTCAACCGTATCCCGCCCCAAAAACAAATGGAAATACGCATGCACAAGAAAGTCATAGTTTGCGAGTACTGCGGTCGCATCATGATTGACCCCGCACTTGCCGGCGTGCCTGACACCGGCAGCGAAACAGACAATACCGCAGCAAACAAAGAATAACTAAGAAACAACCATATATTTCATCAATAAAAGAAACCATATAACCATGGACATTTCCCACATCGAACACATCGGCATCGCCGTTCCATCGCTTGACGAGGCCATTCCTTTCTACGAAAACATCTTAGGCTTCAAATGCTTTGCCATTGAAGAAGTACCCGACCAGAAAGTACGCACAGCCTTCTTCCGCGTAGGTCAGACCAAGCTCGAACTCCTCGAAGGCACAGCCGAAGACAGCGCCATCAGCAAGTTCATCGCCAACAATGGCGGCCGTGGCGGCATCCAGCACATCGCTTTTGCAGTCGAGAGCGGCGTACAGGCAGCGCTCGACGAAGTTCAGGAAAAAGGCGCTCGCGTCATCGACAAAGCTCCGCGCAAAGGCGCCGAAGGCCTCAATATCGCCTTCTTGCACCCCAAGAGCACCGTGGGCACACTGGTCGAACTGTGCGAAGACCCCAAGAAAAAATAATGGCGAGAGCCGATACATATATCCCATAACGTAATTCATTACTGATATGAGCAGCCAACTCCAAAAGGTGCAAGAGCTTATCGAGCTACGCGCCGAAGCACGCCTCGGTGGCGGTCAAAAACAGATAGACAAACAGCACGAACGCGGCAAATATACAGCTCGCGAGCGCATCGCACAGCTTGTCGATGAAGGCTCGTTCGAAGAACTCGATATGTTTGTGCGCCATCGTTGCACCAACTTCGGACAAGAAAAGAAATCATTCCTTGGCGACGGCGTTGTGACCGGATACGGCACCATCGAAGGTCGCTTGGTGTACGTCTTTGCACAGGACTTCACCGTCTTCGGCGGCTCGCTGTCCGAGACTATGGCACTGAAGATATGCAAGATCATGGACATGGCCATGAAGATGGGTGCCCCCGTCATCGGCCTTAACGACTCGGGCGGCGCACGTATCCAGGAAGGTATCAATGCTTTGGCCGGATATGCCGAAATCTTCCAGCGCAACATCATGGCTTCTGGTGTCATCCCCCAAATTAGCGCCATTCTCGGCCCCTGCGCCGGCGGTGCCGTATACTCGCCCGCACTCACCGACTTCACTATCATGGCCAAAGGTGTTTCGTATATGTTCCTCACCGGCCCCAAGGTGGTGAAGACCGTTACCGGCGAAGATGTTTCGCAAGAAGACCTCGGCGGCGCAATGGTGCACTCGCAGAAGAGTGGTGTATGCCACTTCGCAGCTGAAGACGGCGAGGACGCCATCCGCATCATCCGCAAGCTCTTCTCCTACATACCTCAAAACAACCTCGAAGAGGCTCCCTTGGCCGAATGCAACGACCCCATCGACCGCCTCGAAGACAGCCTCAACGAAATTATTCCCGACAGCGCCAACCGTCCGTATGACATGTACGAAGTCATCGGTGCTATTGTCGACAACGGTGAATTCCTCGAAGTACAGCGCGACTACGCCAAGAACATCATCGTAGGCTTTGCGCGCTTCAACGGGCAGAGCGTCGGCATAGTGGCCAACCAACCCAAATACCTCGCCGGCGTGCTTGACTGCAACGCTTCGCGTAAGGGTGCACGCTTTGTACGCTTCTGTGACGCCTTCAACATTCCCTTGGTGACACTGGTGGATGTCCCCGGATTCCTCCCCGGCACCGGGCAAGAATATAACGCCGTCATCCTTCACGGTGCTAAGCTGCTCTATGCCTATGGCGAGGCTACAGTGCCCAAAGTTACCGTCACCCTGCGTAAGAGCTACGGCGGCAGTCATATTGTGATGTCCTGCAAGCAACTTCGTGGTGACATGAACTACGCTTGGCCTACAGCCGAAATTGCCGTCATGGGCGGTGCCGGCGCCGTGGAAGTCCTCTATGCAAAGGAAGCCAAGGCAGCCGAAGATCCCAAGGCCGTACTCGCCGAGAAGGAAGCAGAATACAACAAGTTGTTCTGTAATCCCTACAATGCTGCAAAGTATGGATACATCGACGATGTCATCGAGCCGCGTAACACCCGATTCCGCGTCATCCGTGCACTTCAGCAGCTTGCCACCAAGAAAGTCGTCAATCCCGCCAAGAAGCACGGCAACATTCCTCTATAACCCACCCAGACAATACAGAAGACAACGCACATGAAACGTTCGATAACACTGTTGGTGATAGTGCTGGTGGCTGCAATGGCTGTGGCGACACAGGCCCAGGATCGCAAGTCCTTGCGTATCAACGAGGTCATGATCGTCAACGACACCTCCATTGTTGACGATTACGGCGAACACCATGCTTGGATAGAGCTGTTCAACGCCAACTTCGCACCATTGGAGATATCCAGCATGTATCTCACCAACGACAAAAACAATCCCACAAAATATCCCATACCCTTAGGAGATGTCAAAACTCGCATTTCCAAGCGCCAGCATGTCGTATTTTGGGCCGATAACAATCCCAATAAGGGAACTTTCCATACGAGTTTCACTCTCGTACAAGGACAGGACAATTGGATTGGACTGTATGATAGCGACCGCAAGACCCTTGTTGACTCGGTGACCATTCCCGCCGGTCTTTTGGCCGGATATTCGTATGCCCGCAGCGAAGATGGTGCAGGCGTATGGCAAGTGCGTGACGGTGGCCCCGATGACTATATCACGCCTTCGAGCGCCAACGTCATCAAAGACAAGAATCCCAAAGTCGAAATGTTCGCCGAAAAAGATGGCTTCGGCTTCCTGATGACAATTATGGCCATGGGCATCGTGTTCACAGCCCTGTTTGTGCTCAGCCTCTGCTTTGTAGGTATAGGCACCATCAGCAAATACCTTGCACGCAGCAAGAAGGCACGTGCCAAGGGTGTCGAAGTAGTCGAAATCGACCGCAAGGACCTTGACAGCGGCGAAGCCATCGCAGCCATAGTTATGGCCCTGCACGAACACCTTGACGTGCACGACAAGGAAAGCGCCATCCTCACCATCAATAAGGTCAAACGCGCCTATTCGCCCTGGAGCTCGAAAATCTACGGCCTGCGCGAATACCCCCACAAATAACCCGGAACACAACCAAACATACTGTACGAAACAATGAAAAAATACAAGTATAAAATCAACGGCAGCACATATAATGTTGCCATCGGCGACATCGAAGGCAATATTGCGCAAGTCGAGGTCAACGGCACCCCCTACAAGGTAGAGTTTGATAAGGCTCCCGAAACCAAGGCGGTCGTTGCACCCCGTCCCACAGCCGCACCCCGTACCGCCACGGGCGAAAAAGTGATTAAAGCCGCTCCGGCTGCCACGGGCAAGTACACTGTCAAGTCACCCCTGCCCGGCGTCATCATGAGCGTCCTCGTTAAGGTAGGTGATACTGTCAAAGCGTCCGACACCGTCATTTCCCTTGAAGCCATGAAGATGGAGAACGCTATCCATGCCGGACGCGACGGCAAGGTCACTTCCATCGATGTCAATGTAGGCGACAGCGTACTCGAAGGTCACACATTGGTCACCATCGAGTAATCGACAGAAAGGTTTAATACGCACTCAACAACATTCATTACAATTTCTGAAAAATGTTCGGTGACTTTCTGTCCAACAACCTGAGCCAGTTCTGGGAACTGACAGGTTTTGCCAATGCCGAAATTGGCAACTTTGTCATGCTTGCCGTCGGACTGTTCTTTATATGGTTAGCCATTAAGAAGAACTTCGAGCCCTTGTTGCTCGTGCCCATAGGCTTCGGCATACTCATAGGTAATATCCCCTTCAATACCGGTGCCGGTCTCGAAATCGGCATCTATGAAGAAGGATCCGTACTCAATATCTTGTACAACGGCGTAAAAGCCGGTTGGTATCCTCCGCTGATTTTCCTCGGCATCGGTGCCATGACCGACTTTTCCGCGCTTATCGCCAACCCCAAGCTGATGCTTATCGGCGCAGCTGCCCAGTTCGGTATCTTCGGTGCCTATATGGTAGCCCTTGCTTTGGGATTTGCGCCTGACCAGGCCGGAGCCATCGCCATAATTGGCGGCGCCGACGGCCCCACGGCCATATTCATGTCCAGCAAACTTGCCCCCAACCTGATGGGAGCTATTGCCGTATCGGCATACTCGTACATGGCACTTGTGCCGGTAATACAGCCGCCGTTGATGCGCTTATTCACCACCAAGAAAGAGCGCCTCATCCGCATGAAGCCCGCGCGTGCCGTCTCGCAGAACGAGAAGATTATCTTCCCTATCGTTGGAATGCTTCTGACCTGCTTCGTTGTGCCCTCCGCACTTCCCCTGTTGGGAATGCTCTTCTTCGGTAACCTGCTGCGCGAATGCGGTGTCACCACACGCCTGGCCAAGACTGCCAGCAACGCCATGACTGACATCGTGACAATTCTGCTCGGTATGACAGTGGGCGCCTCCACTCAGGCTTCGCAATTTCTCACCATCGAAACTGTGGGCATCTTCTTCCTCGGTTTTATGGCCTTTGTCATTGCCAGCTCCAGCGGCGTGCTCTTTGTCAAGCTTTTCAATCTCTTCCTTCCCAAGAGCAAGAAAATCAATCCTCTCATCGGCAATGCCGGCGTGAGCGCCGTGCCTATGAGTGCACGTATTTCCAATAACCTCGGCTTGGAATACGATCCGCAGAACTATCTGCTGATGCACGCTATGGGCCCCAACGTCGCCGGTGTAATCGGTTCGGCTGTTGCAGCCGGTGTCCTCCTGGGCTTCCTCGCCTGATAATCGACATAAACACTTCCAAATACCACGCCGTGCCCGAGCTAAAACGGGTACGGCGTGCTGTGTTTGTCGACCTCGGTCAATACCATGTCCACCGAAATAAGCGTAAGTCGTCATCATATCCGGATTTTCAGGCGTGGTCGCAAAAATTTAACAGGTATAAAAGGCGTTAGTCCTTGTCTCTTTGCTGAAAAATCCTTAACTTTGCCCAAATTTTACATATACGCTCACGCATCATCTATGAACGAAGTGACATACCAGGGGCTGACATTCGAGCCCTACATCACCAGAGACCAGATCTCCGCCCGAATACAAGAGCTGGGAAAGGATATAACGCGCGATTGCGCAGGAAAAACGCCCTTGTTCGTCTGTGTGCTGAACGGGGCTTTTCCTTTTGCCAGCGATCTTTTCCGCGCCTTTGAGGGCGATGCCGAGATAGGCTTTATTCGTTTGCAAAGCTATAGCGGAACATCCAGCACCGGAACTGTTAAGGAGGTCTTGGGCCTGTGCGAAGACATCAAGGGTCGTACTGTTATCGTAGTAGAGGACATTGTAGACACCGGCAACACTATAGATAACTTGGTCAAGGATCTACGTGCACACGAACCTGCAGAAATCAAGGTGGCTACGCTGCTGTTCAAGCCTGATGCGCTCGAACGAGACGTGCACCCGGACTACGTGGGATTCTCGATACCAAAGAAGTTTATCATAGGCTTCGGATTGGATCTTGACGGACTTGCACGTAATCTTCAAGATATATACGTACTAAAGAGCCAGTTCGCTGACTGAAAAAGCGGCTCCATAAAGGGGCCTTCACTCCGACCATGCGACAGTGCCTGTGAGCCATGCGTTGCGGGTCGCAAAAACCATGCTTAATCGACAATGCTGAATCTTGTAATTTTCGGGGCACCCGGCAGCGGTAAGGGGACCCAAAGCGAAAAACTCATAGACCGCTACCATTTGCATCACATTTCGACGGGTGAGGTCCTTCGCGACCATATCGCACGCGGCACCGAATTGGGCCGCACTGCCGACAGCTATATTTCGCAAGGACAGCTTATCCCGGACGAATTGATGCTTCGTGTACTCGAGCATGAACTTGACAACAACCCCGACAAGACAGCCGAAGGCGTCATCTTTGACGGTTTCCCACGCACGATACCTCAAGCCCTGGCTCTCAAAGATATGATGAAGCGTCGCGGTCAGAAAATACATGCTGTCATAGGGCTTGAAGTGCCCGAGGACCAGCTTATGGAGCGTATGGTGCTTAGGGGCAAAGAGTCGGGACGCAGCGATGACAATCCCGAGACTATACGCAAGCGTCTGGCTGTGTACCATAAGCAGACACAACCCCTGCGCGATTATTATGTCGGCGAGGGTGTGTATGTGCCCATAAAGGGCGACGGCACTGTCGACCAAGTCTTTGAACGCGTAATCGCTGCTCTAGACAAGAAATAATTTAGAACTATTGTGGCGGTTTGGCGCTTTATTGTGTCTTATGCCACATCATTATATATTACCCAAAACGCATACCATGCGAAGCGATACACAAGATACATCCTCTATGCATTTTGACAATGTCATAGAATTATATCAGAATGCTTGGCGAGACAATTTCGACTTGCCGGCATTGACTGACTACGGCGAAAGTCGCGGTGCGCTCACTTACGGAGACATGGCGGCACAGATAGCGCGACTTCACCTGCTGATGAAACACATCGGGATACGCCGTGGCGACAAGATAGCTCTGGTAGGGCGCAATAGTGCGTCCTGGGTAGTCGTGTTTATGGCTGCAGTGACTTATGGTGCCACCATTGTGCCGATTTTGCACGACTTTTCGCATGATGACATACAGCACATAGTTACGCACTCGGAGTCGCGAGTGCTTTTTGCGGCCGAGAACATATATAAGCATTTGGACTTCGAGGCTATGCCCGGACTTTGTGCTGTTTTCTTGTTGGAAAGCTATAGCCTTGCCAACAGCCGCAAGGTGGATGGATACTCAGATGCTGCAGATGCTGCTGCGGCATTGGATACCGAGTTCGAGAATGCTTATCACGGTTCTTTCGGACCGCAAGACATCAAGTATGACCTGTCCATACCGGCCGACCATACAGCAATCATTAATTACACATCCGGAACAACGGGTTTCAGCAAGGGAGTGATGCTTTCGTTGGACAATCTGGCCGGCAATTTGGCCTACGGAGTGCGTTCCAAGCTGCATTACCGTAACTCTCGTGCGCTGTCGTTCCTGCCTTTGGCTCATGCCTATGGTTGTGCCTTCGATATGGTTGTGCCTCTGGCCGTCGGAACCCATATCACATTGGTGGGCAAGACCCCGTCGCCGCGCATATTACTGCAGGCTTTTGCGGAAGTGCGCCCGTCGTTGATACTATGCGTGCCGCTTATTCTCGAAAAAATTTACCGCCGCATGATAGTCCCTGTGCTCCAGAAGCGGCATATTCGCGTGGCCTTGGCCGTGCCCGGGTTGCGTTTAACCATATACCGACTGATACGTCAGCGTCTGGTCAAGGCTTTTGGCGGCGAATTCGAGGAGGTTATTGTCGGTGGAGCGCCCATAAGCCGCGAAGTCGAGGCTTTTCTGCATCGCATACGTTTTCCGTTCACAGTCGGCTATGGCATGACCGAATGTGCGCCGCTGATTTCGCACACTCCATGGCGACATTTCAGCCCGGCTTCCAGCGGCCATGTTCTTGACGGCATTATGGAAGTGGCCATCAACAGCGAAGATCCTGAGAATATACCCGGCGAGATTCTTGTGCGCGGTCGCAATGTCATGCAGGGCTACTATAAAGAATCAGGCTTAACCGCCGATGCCATCAGCGAAGACGGGTGGCTGCATACCGGCGATATGGGTACCGTGGACCACGACGGCGGCACTATTCGTATCTGTGGACGTTACAAGACCATGATACTCGGTCCCAGCGGCCAAAACATATATCCCGAGGCCATAGAAGACCGTGTCAACGCGTTGCCTTATGTTCTCGAAAGCCTCGTTGTCGAGCGCGACGGTCACTTGCAAGTACTTGTGGTGCCCGATGCGGACGCACTCGAACGCGACAATATCATGGACGAAGACGAGCGCTTCAAGCTTTTTGATGCCGCACGTGTCAAGCTCAACGGGACATTGGCGCCTTTCGAGCGCATAGACTCGGTGGTGATTATGCCTGAAGAGTTTGAAAAGACGCCCAAGCGCTCAATCAAGCGCTACCTGTACACGGCCTAACCGAGATGCATCCGTAGCGGTGTGTCACTATTAATTGCAATATGAACAAACTACTTTTGGTTGCAGCTACAATCATTATGTTGGGACAAGCTGCCACTGCGCGAAGTGTTCCGGCGTTGCGCATAGTCGAGTCTCCGCGTGACACCGTGACTCGCGCCACTGCCGAAATAGTCGGAGTTACCGACCCCGGAGCATTCGTGACGGTCAATGGCATTGCAGTGAAAGTATACAAAACCGGCACCTTTGCGACCACCGTGGACCTTTCGCTCGGAGCTAACGATATTTGCGTGGAGGCCGTAACCTCGGATGGAGCCAGCGCGATGCACACACAGCAATGCTTCCGCGCCGAAAAATCCCAGGCGGAGTTCCGGTCAGCTACAGAAGATGAAGCTCCGGTGATGATGTTTGCCTCGCCTCGCCGGGTGGTGACACTTGAAGATGCATTCCTGCAATATGGCAGCGGCGATGACCGTCTCGGCGGCTCGAAGATGGGATTTATAGACCCGGAGATTGTTCTGGAGGTCATAGGCACTAAGGGCAGTTTGTACTGTGTGCGTTTGGCTTCTGACCGCATTGCATATATACCCAAGCGATTGACCCGCCCGGCAGACATGGCAACGCCTACCGGTGTCGTTAATACCGAATCATGGAGCATTGTCAACACCGGACGTACGGATGATGTAACCATTGGCTTGCCGAGGCGTTTGGCCTACCGGTATAGTACGGAGAGTTCCCCATCGGCTATTGTCGTTGATATCTTTGGTGCCACGGACAATTCCAACTGGATAACGCAGCGCACGCTTGACCTCGGAATCATAGATCATACCGACTTCCGTCAAGTAGGAGAGGACACATATCGGGTGTATATATATCTGAAGACTTCGCATGTGTGGGGGTATACAGTAGGATATGACGGCATCGGCAGCACCTTGCGTATTAGTGTGCGTCATCGTCCGGAGCTGACACTCAAGGGAATGACTATAGGGCTGGATGCCGGACATGGCGGCGAGAATCCGGGTGCTATTTCTCCGTCAGGGTTGCTCGAAAAAGATGTAAACCTCGATATCGTTATGCGTGTGCGCGACTTGCTGCATAAGCGCGGGGCAAGCACCGTCTTGACTCGTTACGAAGATGACGGACCATCGATGTCGCGTCGCAAGGAGATATGGCGCGAAGGCAATATCGACTTGGCTGTGAGCGTGCATAATAATGCCGCCGGCAGCTATAAAGTTTCCGGAACTGCAGTGTTGTACAAGCATGCTTTTAACCGTGATTTGGCGATGTGTGTTGCACGGCGTCTGACGCAGACGGGGCTTGACCTCTTTGGCGTTGTCGGCAACTTCAATTTCTCGCTCAATGCGCCCACATTTTGCCCCAATATACTTGTCGAGGGAATGTTCATGACCTCTCCCGAGGATGAACAGCGCCTTGCCGACCCGGCCTTTCGCCGTCAGGTTGCCGAAAAGATTGTCTTGGGGCTTGAAGACTACCTCAACCTGTGCAAATGACACATATGTACATCTGACAATATAGTTTTATAACTCGAAAAAAAATATAACACCATGGCACTTTCGCGCGACAATCTTTGGCGCAATTCAAGGGATTACTTCTTCATTACCTTTGGAATGGCGCTGTATGCTTTTGGCTTCACGGCTTTTATACTGCCGCACAAGGTCGTCATAGGTGGCCTTGCCGGTGTGGGTACTCTTGTGTATTTCAGCACCGGCATACCTGTGGCAATCACGCAGTATCTGTGCAATCTTGCTCTCCTCGCAGTCGCCTACCGTATAGTGGGACGCAAATTTGTTGTAGGGACCATTTACGGCGCCACTATGATTTCGCTGTGGGTGGGCCTGTTCCAGCCAATCTTTGAACGTATTGTCGCTGTACATGGGCCTTTGGTCCAAAGTCCGGCGATGAGTATTGCCGTTGGAGCCATCATCATAGGCGTGGCTATAGGCATTACTTTTGTGCACAACGGGTCTTCCGGCGGTACCGATATCGTAGCTGCCATGGTTTCCAAGCGCTCTAATGTGACAATAGGCCGTACGATGTTGTGCACCGATTTTTTTATCATATCATCGTCCTACTTCCTGTTCCACGACCTCAACAAGGTGATATACGGCCTTATGGTGACCGGCATTATTTCGTATGTAGCCGATATGGTAATCAATACCAACCGCCAGGCAGTGCAATTTACGATAATATCGCCACGGTGGAGCGAGATTGCCACGGCCATCAACAACGATGCCCACCGCGGGTGTACTGTGGTGGATGCCATGGGTTGGTATAGTAAGTCGCCGGTGAAGATGCTACTTGTCGTATGCCGCAAAATAGAGTCGGTCACCATTTTCCGCATTGTCAAGTCTGTCGATGGTAATGCTTTTATTACACAAGGCAAGGTCAACGGCGTCTACGGACGCGGTTTTGACCAAATGAAAGTGAAGGTGAAACCGGAGGGGCAGCGTGAGGGCGATGACTTGTCGCTCCGTATTGATGCGGCAGCCATGGGCGACCATGGGATAGGCGGCGCAGCCGAGGATCCGTTCAGACATGCACATTCGGCTCGCGCCACTGTCGAGGAAGAACGTATGCGTAGCGGAGGACAGCCTACCAGCCGAATATAAATCCACATACGATAAAATCAACAGATATGATAATACGCAAATTCATCGCAATCTCCCTGTTGGCCGTTGCGGCGTTGTGCCGGTCAAACATTGCGTTCGCTGAGGACCGCTATCCATTTATGGATACGTCACGTCCTTCCAAGCCTTTGGATATAGGCGTACATGTCGGGTTGGGAGTCTCCACCCAAATCCAAAACTATGCTTCCGCCGTGCCCGGATGTGCAGACTTCCATCTCTCCTCAGGGCTGCAAAGTGCCTTTGGCGCAACTGTCGAAGTGCCTTTGCGTCGCTATATAGCCATAGGTACCGGTGCCGATTTCGTAATCAGCAACAACTCGTGGGCAATGACTGTCATCAATTCCGAGCCCAATACGGTCAGTACATTATATTGTCGTAATACATACCGCGCTTTCGAAATTCCGATATACGTGTCTCTACGCTTCAATTTGGGGTCGCGTATCGTCTGGACAAACGAGGGCGGCATGTACCTCAGCTTTGGCACCGGCGGCCGTACTCGCATTACATCCTATACTGCGGCGGTCAATCAGTTGGGGCAGCAGCAGGTGACGCGCACTCGGTACGACCATGCGTATTACAACGCTGACACGCCGATACTCAACGGCATCGGCCGTAATGATGTCGGCATACACCTCTCCACCGGATTGCAGTACTTGCGCCATTGGACGCTCAAAGCTGTCATGCGCTACGGCTTTAGGGACGTGGCACGCAATTATGGCGTGCTTGATGTGAATGTCCACAACCTTGCTTTCTCGTTCCGTCTGGGATATACATTTTGACATTCGGACTTTTATTTCCGGACGCATAAAATTTACGGCACAATAATTCAGCCCATGAGGGCAATATAGAATATGACAACATACACTTCGGGCGAGTCTTCAGTACATAGCGACTGGGATCGCCTTCACTTATGGCATCCGTATACTTCGACCATAGATCCTCTGCCTACCTACAAGGTAGACCATGCCAACGGATGCGTCATCACGCTGTCTGACGGCACCGAACTTGTGGACGGAATGTCTTCGTGGTGGTGCGCCATTCACGGATATAACAATCCGGTAATAAATGCCGCTGCTACCGAGCAGCTTTCTCATATGAGCCATGTAATGTTCGGCGGCCTGACACACGACCCGGCCATCACGCTGGGCAAAATGCTCTTGAAAGTTGCACCCGAGGGTATGAATAATATATTCTATGCCGATAGCGGCAGCGTGGCTGTGGAAGTGGCTATGAAGATGGCTGTACAGGCCGCCATATCGCGCAGCGGCAATCACGGCAAGACCAATTTTGTGACCATACGCCGCGGCTATCATGGAGATACTTGGAATGCCATGAGCGTGTGCGACCCGGTCACCGGAATGCATACCGCTTTCGGTACATCGCTGCCTATACGCTATTTCGTGCCATCGCCCAAATCGCGCTTTGACGGCGAATGGGACGCCTGCGACATCCAACCATTGCAAAAGGTGTTCGAAGAACACCACAACGAGATTGCTGCACTCATACTCGAACCTATCGTTCAGGGTGCCGGTGGTATGTGGTTTTACCATCCAGAATATCTGCGTCAGGCACGCAAACTTTGTGATAGGTATGGCGTGTACCTCATTTTTGACGAAATTGCCACCGGATTCTGGCGCACCGGACGCTTCTTTGCCTCGGAATATGCCGGAGTTGTACCGGATATTATGTGTATAGGCAAGGGACTGACTGCCGGCTATCTTACTATGAGTGCTGTGCTTACTACTAAGGATGTGGCCGACACCATCAGTCGCGGTGAAGCCGGAGTGCTGATGCACGGGCCCACGTTTATGGGTAATCCATTGGCCTGTGCCATTGCCGTGGCCTCGTTGCGTCTTCTCAATAGTCAGGACATGCATGCACGTATAGCTCGAATCAACGAGATTATCTCTCGTCATCTTGCACCCGCGCGTACTCTGCCCAATGTCTCCGATGTGCGCACATTGGGTGCCATAGGGGTCATCGAAATGTGTAACCCTGTGGACGTCGGCGAGTTTCAGAAGATCTGCGTCGAGCGTGGTGTGTGGATACGTCCCTTCGGACGCAATGTTTACGTCATGCCGCCATACGTGATTGAGGATGCTCAATTGGCTTTCCTTACGGATACTATGGTGGACATTGTGAGAACTTTACCGTAAACGTTTTGCCGTGAAGACGATAGAAAAGACCTTGCGACAGCTTGCAGACAGCGGCAACCTGCGGACTATCCCGCATGACACCGCTGCGACAGGCGAAGACGTCCTCGATTTGACGTCCAACGACTACCTCGGCATTGCCGGGGATGTCAAATTGCGACGCAGTTTTCGAGAAAGCCTTGATGATGAATATTTTATGCTCACGGCCAGTGCCTCACGTCTACTGGCTACGCACCAGCGTCAGTATGAAGAGTTGGAAGAACTGTTGGCCGGGCTGTATGGTAAGCCTGCGTTATTGTTCAATAGTGGCTACCACGCCAATACGGGAATGATTGCCGCCTTGGGCGACAAGCATACGCTGATACTTGCCGACCGCTTGGTGCACGCTTCTATTATCGATGGAATGCGGCTAAGTGGCGCCCGATTTATGCGTTTTGCTCACAACGATTACGGGCATTTAGAGATGCTTTTACGTAAATTCGGCGGAGAGTATGCACGTGTGCTCATCGTCTCCGAATCCGTGTTCTCCATGGATGGTGACCGCTCTGATATTGCTGCGTTGGTGGCATCCAAACGCTTGCACTCCAACGCATTGCTTTATATAGACGAAGCACATGCAGTGGGCGTGTGCGGTCCTCGCGGGCTGGGATTGGCCGTGCCGTATCTTGACGATGTGGACATACTTGTGGGCACGTTGGGTAAGGCCTTGGCCTCGCAAGGTGCCTATGCCATTCTTTCGGAAACGTTGCGCGAGTATATGGTCAATGCTGCGCGTTCGTTGGTTTTCTCCACTGCTCTGCCGCCCCTGTCAGCTCGATGGAGTGCCTATGTCATACGTCGGTCGGTAGACATGGAGGACAGTCGTCGTTATCTCGAATCAGTGTGCCGGGACGTGGCTTCCGCTGTCAATGCCTCCGGTCTGGCTATGCACGAAGTGTCACCATCGCACATTATCCCTATAATAATAGGAGATGCGGCACGCGCCGTCAGACTGTCCAAGGCACTGAAACTCCGGGGGGTGCTGTGTCTTCCTATAAGGGTGCCCACCGTGCCGCCGGGCACCGAGCGGCTTCGCTTGTCGCTCAACGCCTCTATCTCCGGTCGGGATATACAACACATCGCCGAGGCATTTGCCGAGGTGGCTGCAATGCAGATCTAGCGCTTTGCGATAGGTCGTGTAAAAGAGAATGTTGAACTTTTGGCACGGTTATTGCCTTTTGCTTTTAAAACATTCGTGAGCGAAAATTAACAGTGAAACGATGCAAATGTTGAAGTTAAAGAGACTTTTACTTGCGAATTAAAAAATATTAAGTAAAAAAGAGTGTGCTATAATAACAAAAAGGCATACCTTTGCAGAGAATAGCAACATAATGTTATCATCTATCAATATGAAAAAGATTATTCTTTTGGCTGCTATTGCACTAGGTGCAATGTCAGCACAGGCTCAAGCAGTTGAGTCCCCCAAATTCTTTGACAATTGGTCGATAGGACTTGATGGCGGTGTCACCACCCCGTTGAAGAACTATTCCTTCTTTCCCAACATGCGCGGCTTGGTAGGTCTGCACATTGACAAGCAGATTACACCCTCTTTCGCACTCGGTGTTGAAGGCCAGTTCGGCGTCAATACCTCTTCCTGGACACAGGAAATACACTCTCGCACTGCTTTCGACAACTCGTATGTAGGTGTCTATGGCAAAGTTGATCTTTTCAACTTCTTTGGCGGTTACAAGTGCGAAACTCGCCCCTTCACCATCGAGGCTCTTGCCGGTGCCGGTTGGGGACACAACTTCAATACCAGCTATATAGAAGCAGAACGTCTGGTATACCGTCCTGACAACAACTACTTTGTAACCAAGGTCGGCTTGAATTTTAACTTCAATGTTTCGGAGAAGGTAACCATTTCTCTCCAGCCCAGCATTTCTTGGAACATGGATGGAAATGGTTCGCAGAGTACCACATACTATGATGCCAATCGCGCTGTATTCAACCTTCAAGCAGGTGTGACATACCACTTCGGCCCCGGCTTCACTTGTGTTAAGCCCTTCGACCAAGCCGAAATCGATGCCCTCAACGGACAAATCAATGAACTTCGTGGCCAGCTTAACGACTGCAACGCCAATGCCGCCGCATGGGAAGCTAAAGCCAATGGCCTTGCTAACGAATTGGCGGCTTGCAAGAACCGCAAGCCTGAGGTAGTTCAAGTCAAAGAAGAAACCAATATCCTCAACAGCGTACGTCTCGTATTCTTCCGCATAGGTTCGTCCGCTATCACTGCCGACCAGCAACCCAATGTCGAGATGGTAGCTTCCTACCTGAAGAACCACAAAGATGCCAAGGTTGACATCAAGGGTTACGCTTCGCCCGACGGTTCCGAGGAAATCAACATCCGTCTTGCCAATGCACGCGCACAGGCTGTGAAGGATGCCCTCATTAACAAGTATAAGATCAACGCCAACCGCATCAGTGCACAAGGCGAAGGCATCGGCAATATGTTCTCCGAGGAGAGCTGGAACCGTGTCAGCGTCTGCACCATCGAAGACGGTAGCAATAAGTAATCATGTTTGACTCGGGCTATTTATAACGCCCGGTTTAGATGCGACATACAGTCGGCGACTCATACCTTGGGTGTGTAGTCGCCGATTTTTTTTTCGGCGTATAAGCAATCTCGGGTATAATACTTTACGACAATCAAAAAGCCGGGGAAGGGAAACCGAGAAAGGAGATTATTTGGGGATAATGCCGGATAATGCGCGTAAGATATGTCTTTTCGCGTTGGGGCATTGGCACTATGCAAAAAAATGCGTAATTTTGTGCCCGTAAAAATGACCGGAGAAATTCCTATAATATCGATAAGTAAGGAGACAGTAGCCTCGATGGACGCAGTAGAGTATCCCGGAGGCATCGAGGCTGTCACTGTCATCGATTCGGTGGCCAAGGCACGTATCGCTCTGCGTGCCTTGCGAAAGTGTACGCATATAGGATTTGACACCGAGACACGCCCATCGTTCCGTCGCGGACATATGAACAAGGTGGCACTACTCCAATTGTCGTCCGGTGCGCACTGCTATCTATTTCGTCTTAACATGCCGGGGATATTTGACGCGGCCAAATCGTTGCTCGAAGACCCGGAAATCATTAAAGTGGGACTTAGCGTCCATGACGATTACAACGCGTTGCGTCGGCGTGGCGAAATCAATCCGGCAGGGTTCTTGGATCTGCAAGACTATGCACGCACTTTCCATATCGAGGATATATCCTTGCAAAAAATTTATGCCATTGTTTTCGGCGAGCGCATTAGCAAGGCCCAGCGCCTGACCAATTGGGAGGCACCGCGGCTCACAGCGGCACAGCAGATATATGCCGCCATAGACGCATGGGCTTGCCTCAAGCTTTACCGCTATATGCGCGAAGGCCGTTTCGACCCTTACACTTCGCCGTACATTGTGCACGAAGAGGAGGTCTCCGAAGATGCTGCCGAACATACCGATACGGAGGCCGCTGCGGATGTAAAGTCGGATGCCGGGGTGCTGTCGAATGATGTACCTTCAATGGCGGATACTGCTGCCGAATAGTATTTACGAGGCAAAATATCATTATACTCAGATGTCCGCTCGTCCGCCCAAATACAAAGTTGTCCCCGTATTATTGATGGTATACCTTGCCGCGATGGCATTTGTCGGGTATCCGCGTTATGCTGCCGGACAGATGTCTGCATTGCAATATTTCGGGATAATTGCCGCGACCGTTGCAGTCATAGTCCTGCTGTTCTTTTCGCTACGTGCGCGCTACCGTCGCGGCAAGTAATCAATCTGTCTGGTTTATAATTATTTGCATGAGAGATGCCGTTAAGTAAATGGCGTCATTCCGGTTGTGTGTCCGGACAATGGAAACAGGGTGGTAAATTGTCGATTTGGTTTTTTATGTGCTGTATGGCGAACAAAAGTCCGGCCTTAGGTTGTTGTATATATACAAGGCGCAATACAGACGGATTGCGTAGTTATAAACCTTTATTGTTTAACCAAACACACGACAAAATGAAAAATTCAGATGTAATGGTTGCCGCCACTGTAGGCGCATTGGCCGGCGCAGCCTTAGGTTTACTGTTTGCACCCCGCTGCGGCAAAAAGACACGAGCCGCGATATGCGAGTATATGCGTCGTCATTGCCGTCCGTGCAAGTGTGACGAGCAGGAGTGCTGCGAATGCGACCAAGCCACCGACAACGACGAAGACTAAGGCTTATCGGAAGCTGACGGCTAAATGCTGTCAGTCCCTGGCACAGTAGCGCGGATGTATCGGCACGGGCTTTGTAACAATAGGCCATCGGTGACCGTGCATCCGCGGCTTTGTGCGAAGGAGGTGGAAGGTTGCGCTACAAATACAATTATGGATGGTTAATATACCCTTAATACTTAATGAAATGATACAAACCTTACTGAATATCGGAACGCGAATCGTACGTCTGACGGTGCGTCAGCACTGTGCCGAGATACGCCGACGAGCCATTATGCGGACTGGCGATATCCTTGGCGCGATGGCTTGTTTTGCCGTATCGATGACCTTGATATTGATGGTCGCTGTTTTTATTGGCATCGGCGTGGTCCGATTGCTGGAAACGGTAATGGCCTCTCATTGGGCCTATCTGTCCGTGGCCGGAGTGTATGTCCTGCTGTACGTGATAGTACGAGTATTCCGGCGTCGGCTGTTTTATCGACCGATACAACGATTTCTATTCCGGATATTCGATTCGGAAGGACAATAGATGTAGCGTATTGCCACTGCAGCTTGGGAACGTGCGTGCGGCTCAGCGTTTGGGCTTGAACAATAGGGTATATGTGCAACCTACGAGCAAAGCGCCGCCGACGATGTTGCCCAAGGTGGCCGGTACGAGGTTGTCGCACAGCATCTGTACAACCGAGACATCGGCGCCTGTGGCCATGCCCGCCGGGATGAAGAACATATTGGCGATACAGTGTTCCCATCCCAAAGCTACGAAAGCGGCTACAGGCATCCAGCACGCCAGACATTTTTGGCCAAGGGTGTCGGCTCCGAGTGCCATCCATACGGCCAAGCATACGCACCAATTGGCTCCGACGGCACGGCAGAATACGGTGAGCCACGGCATCGAGACTTTAGCCTCTGCCAATCCGGTGGCAGCGTCGTGCCAAGGAGCTGCGTCCAAGGTTCCGGCTCCGAGGACAAAGAGCCCTACAAATGCTAATGCTCCGGCAAAATTGCCCAACCATACCAATGCCCAATTGGCCAAAACGCGCGGCATAGATGTGCGTTTTGCCGCCAGTGGCGGTATCAATACGGCGTTGTTGCCGGTAAACAATTCGCCCCCGAGCGTAACGATGAGTATCAGTCCTATGGGGAATACCGCACCGCTGAGCAGTCGTTTGGCGGCAGGCGCTTCGGCTGCCGCGCCGGCTATGATACTCAGCAGTCCGCCCAAAGCGATGAAGGCTCCGGCGAGCAGAGCTAAAGCAAGTGTGCGCCGCCACGGCAGTGCGGCCTTGGTAGTACCGGCAGCGAGGGCGGATTCAAGTATTTGTGTCGTGGTTTTCATCTTTGTCCGTTTGGTTTTGGCGTGATATTTTTGGTCCTGATGCTGTCTGGTTTGATGCTGTCTTGCAAGGCAGTGTTACGGCGTTTACGGACGATGTATGCACGCAATGCTTTGACTTTGACACGATAGGGCGTGACTGATTGGTAACGGAGACGCCCCGGTTCGCTGCGATGGAAGTAATACGAATTTTGTTTGTCCCATGATGCAAAGGTGAACATGCGTCGCTCGCCCGGTGGCAGAGGTTGGCGCAGAGTAACGCGCCTTACATGCAGCTGGTGGCCTTGCATGTCCATGTAAGTGAGCATGATGGTGAGCGCCGTGACGGTGTCTTTGCTGCCGTTGAAAGCCAAAATGGTTTCTTTGTGCGACCGCAGGGTCTTGTCATATCCGCTGAAGGTGATGACTGAATCCGGGTCGGCGGCCAGAGTGTCGCTTGCGTAGTATGTGTATTGGATTCGCTCGGTCAGCCCATGTCGCGTGGTGCGTTGGCGTCGTGCGGCACCGGGCAGGGTGCATGCCAATGCCAATAGGCATAAGGCTGCTATAGTTATGAGCCGTGACCGGGCAAGCCGAGGGTGGGGGCGAGTCATAGTCCTATAGGGTTTTGTATCGTGGGCGGTGGTGTCGGGTAGATGCGCATGGCGCCTTCCAGCCCGTCCGGGCGGGTGTCCTCACGTTGCACCGTGAAACGGAATAGGTAGGGGATAAGGCGACGGAGGTTGACGCGCCATCCATGCTTGTAGGGGTCGAAGCGGAGCATTCCTGTCGAGACGTCTACGGTGATGGCCAGACGTTGGGGGCGGTGTCCATTGCCGTTGGAAGTGAAGTTTCGGAATATGGAGGCATCATACATTCCCACTTTGCCCGAGGTATGGGCCGACCCCATCACTGTGCCCGGAGCTATGGACAGGTCGGGAGAATGGATAATTGACATCTCGTAAGTGTTGATGCCGTTGGCACGTATGGCGATGTATGCGCCGGCCGATGTCATCCATACGCCTTCGATGGGGGCGAGGGCTTGGCGACCATGCCACAGATGCCTGCTTTGTTCGATGGCATATCGAGCCAGCGGGTCGTGGTCGAATACCGAGGCGGCGAGCGGCTGTGTCCATACGCCGATGACTATGGCAAGTATGGACATGAGGCGCAGACCCGGTCGGGTGGCGATGTGATGCTTATATGCTGCTGAATTTGTATGCAAGGCCGAAGGAGAGGATTTCTTTGACTTGGAGTTTGTGCCAGTCGGGGTGGTCGTCCGAGCGCGGAGTGTTGGTGTCGTAGCGGGCGTGGACGTATATTTGCGTAGATAGGTAGCGGTTAATATCCATGCCCAAAGTGTTTTCCCAATCGGCATAGAATGTGCCGTAGTCGGTAAAGGTAAACATGCGCGAGGTGAAGGTGATGTTGGAGCATATCTTCCACGCCAATTTCAACTCGGAGGACGAACCGATGCTCATTTTTGTGTCCTTGTCTGCGTTTATGCCGAATTTGGTGTGGTCTATGGTGGCATCCGTGCATACCTTAAGGTTGTAGGACAAAGGTGCTATGGATATATCTAAGTTGAAAGTCTTGCGCTTGTTTGTGTAATTATAGGTCATACCGAGACCGGCGGTGAGGTCTGCGGGGCTGAGGAAGGCGGCTTTCAAGTCGTAGGTATTGGTGACGTATGATTTGAAAATCTGGGTCTTGAATTGTGCAGTCAGCGAGTAGTACCATCGACTTGCTGCCTTGATGCCGAGCGTGGAGTTGAATTGTAGGAGGTCTTCGGAGATGCTGTAGTTTCGTAGGTCATCGTCCGGGGCGCTGTTCAGTCCCAACTTGTAGCGCAGTGTCGATACAAATAGCAGATTAGGGTGGTACTTGGGGTTTAGCTTGACATCGTACTGGACGTTGATGAGCGTGTTTAGATTGTTGTTGCCGCCCTGATACCAGTTGGGCGAGACGTATGCCTGACTGAATTGCAGCGACGAGGCAAATGTGCGTATCCAATGGCGTTTTTTGACATACACATCTATGTGCCCGGGCAATTCGGGTGTAACCTCATCGATGTGTATTATATGATCCTTGGGGTCAACGCTCATGGTGTACTTGCGCGGCGGTTCGGGTAGGAAGGCAATGTTGTAAGGCACGTATTGTGGGTGCTTGACCATGAATGTTTGGGCTATGCGTTGCGCGCGGGTGTGGGTGGCGGCTTCCTCTTCGAACCAGCGGAAGGCGGCATTGCCCGACAGGTCCTTGTGCCACATATCGGCCGAATCAAGGTATTCGTAAGAGACGAAAGTCATCGGTCCGAATAGTTGGCACGGCAGGTTGCGCATGGATACTGTTGTGTCTGCGGGCATTAATGTCGTGGTGTCGGGTTGGAGGATTGCGACACTGTCGATGCTGTTAATGCTGTCGTTTGATATGACGTTGGCTTGTATCTCGGTTTCCGGCACACGTGCGCTGTCGCGATACATAGCTTGGGCATGCGCTGCCGGTGCGGCGGCTATACATAGCATCGGGATTAATATTTTGAGCAGTCTCATTGTGCTATATTGCGGTTGGGTTGGCATGGTTTGGTGGCTGTGTACAGTGTGCATACGCCGAGAAAGAATTCGCGCCAACAGGTCTCGGACATTCCGGCTCGGGTCATTAGTCGGCACATGTCTTCGCGTGCCGGGACGGCGGCGACTGATTCGGGTAGGTAGTGATAGGCGCGGCTGTCTTTGCTGACCAGACGCCCCATGGTGGGGATGGCGCAGCGCACATACAGCTTGTAGGGCAGGCGCACAAGCGACGAAGATGGGGTGGAAAGTTCCAGAACCAGCAACTTGCCTCCGGGTCGCAGTACGCGGTACATCTCGGTATATCCGCGTGCCAGATTGTCGAAGTTGCGCACGCCGTAGGCCACGGTAATGACATCAAAAGTGCTGTCGTCGTAGGGTAAGGCCAGGGCATCGCCGCATTTGAGGACTATGCGCCCGGCTACGTCCGAGGCTTCGCGGCTTATCTTGGCGGCGGCAACGTCAAGCATACCTTGTGATAAATCTATGCCGTCTATATGTGCCTGTGGTATCTTGTGTGCCAATGCCAGAGCTACATCGCCGGTGCCGGTGGCGATGTCGAGCACGTGCGTCGGAGTTGCATTTGCCGCTTCAGATACGAGACTGCGCAGCCATCGGCGGTACATGCCGAAGGTCATCATTGCGTTGAGACGGTCGTAGGAGGCGGCGATGTTGTCAAACATCTGCTGCACTTGTTCGTGCTTGCAGGTGTCCCGGCAGTAGGGGGTGATGCCTTCGACGTTGTCGGCGTGCTGTTGGTGGGACATGGTTGTATTGCTTCAAATTCGCTCGAGACAGTCCAGAACATTGCGTTTTATGCGTTCGGCGATGTTCTCGTCCTGAGCTTTGACAAAATCTTCGCCCGTAAGCCGGGTGTACAATTCGATATATCTTTCGGATATGCCTTGACATATTCCGTCGGTCATGAGCGGGACGACCTCGCCCGGTCGTCCCATAAATCCGTTGTCAATAAGCCATTGACGCACGAATTCTTTGGACAATTGGCGCTGAGGCTCTCCGGCAGCGAGCCGCTTTTCGTATCCATCGGCGATGAAGTATCGCGACGAGTCGGGCGTGTGTATCTCATCGATAAGCACCACTTTGCCATCGCGTATGCCGAATTCGTACTTGGTGTCTACCAATATCAGTCCATGGTCGGCGGCTATTTGGCTGCCGCGTTCGTACAAGGCTTGTGTGTAGCGCTCCATGTCGGCATAGTGCTCGGCGGACACAAGGCCTTGGCGGACAATTTCATCGGCGGAGATGTTGAGATCATGTCCTTCCTCAGCTTTGGTTGTGGGAGTTATTATGGGGCCGTCGGGCAGACGCTCATTTTCGCGCAGCCCCTCAGGTAGTGGAACGCCGCATAGCTGACGTGCACCGTCGCGGTATTCGCGCCAAGCGCTGCCGGCGAGGTAGCCTCGAATAATCATCTCAACACGTACGCCTTCGCATTTGTAGCCCACTGTGACCATGGGGTCGGGGGTGGCTATCTTCCAGTTGGGTACAATATCGGCGGTGGCGTCAAGCATGTATGCTGCTATCTGGTTGAGTACTTGCCCTTTGTATGGTATGCCTTTGGGTAGTATGACATCGAAGGCGGAAATGCGGTCGGTGGCTACCATCACCATGATGTCGTTGTTGATGGTGTAGACATCGCGCACTTTTCCGTGGTACGCAGCTGTCTGTCCGGGGAAGTTGAAGTCGGTGTGTGTCAGTGTTTTTGCCGAAGCCATAATAGGATATTGTTTTGATGTGTGGTGAAATGTCAGTCGGAGTCTGCGTTGTTGTCAGCCGTTTGTGCCGCTTCACGGGCCGCCATTGCTTCGGCCTTTTCCTGCGCATCGTGGCGTTCGTAAGCTTCTACAATGCGTTGTACCAGCTGGTGACGCACGATATCGTGCTTGTCGAATTCGACGCGTCCCACTCCTTTTACTCCGTCAAGTATGCGCAGCGCCTGTACCAGTCCGGAGGCGGTGGCGCGCGGCAGGTCTATCTGAGTGACATCACCGGTGATAATCATCTTGGCGTCAAGTCCCAGGCGTGTCATAAACATTTTAATCTGGTGCGTGGTGGTGTTTTGAGCTTCGTCCAAAATGATGACTGCATCGTTGAGTGTGCGGCCGCGCATAAATGCCAGAGGCGCTATTTGTATAACCTTGGTTTCCATGTATTCCTTGAGCTTGGCTGTCGGAATCATGTCCTCGAGTGCATCGTAGAGAGGTTGGAGGTACGGGTCGATTTTGTCCTTCATATCGCCGGGCAGGAAGCCCAGTTTCTCGCCTGCCTCAACGGCCGGGCGCGAGAGTATAATCTTGCGTACTTGGCGGTTTTTGAGTGCGCGTACGGCAAGGGCTATGGCAATGTATGTCTTGCCTGTTCCGGCGGGTCCCATGGCGAAGGTAAGGTCGTTGTTGCAAAAGGCGTCCACCAATCGCTTTTGGTTGGGAGTACGCGCCTGTATGGGTTTGCCGTTGATGCCAAAAATGATAGCGTCATCGTGGCTGATTTCTTTGGGCGCTTCGCCTTTGACGGTGTCGATGATGGTTTCTTCGGATAGGCGGTTGTAGTGTTCGGCAAATCCGGCAAGGGCCTTGACCTTGTCCTCGAAATCGGCCGTTTCGTTCTCTTCGCCTATGGCTTTGATTACGGAGCCGCGTGCAGCGATACGCAACTTGGGATAGAGGTTGCGTAGCAGGTGCATATTTTGGTTGTTGACGCCGTAGAACACCACGGGGTCAACGTTGTCTATAATCACTATGCGTTCGTTCATTGTGCGTTGCTTGCAAAAATAGATGCTTGTCCGAGTACGACGCAGTACACTATACAGCTGTCTCGGAATGCTTCCGCAAAGGTACGTTTTTTTGCCCACAGCCGCAATACTTGTAGGGGACTTGCGGATGTGAATTGGAGCCATGCATCGGCGCTTGTCGCGGCCTTACCATGAGCACGATTTACTCGGTATCTGTTTTGGCAGGGTCGGGGAGAGCCGGGTCTCGCATATCGGGTGCGGAAGGGATGGGGATGTCGGGGATGGGCGTATTTTCCATCAGGGCGTCCATCTCTTCGGTGACATTGAAAATGTCTTGGGAATCGCGCGGCCGCAGGGTGCCGTACCACTGGAATTTGGATAGTAGCAGGTCCGAGCGTTTGGCCAGGTAGAGCGGGGTGACGCGGCCGTTGCTTTCGGGCCAGGTTTTCATGCGTATGAGGGCGCGTTTTTCGAACCATCCGCGCATGTTTGCTGTCTGCAAGTTGACCATTTTATTGATGGTCGAATCGTTTTCTTCGGGGTAGAATATGGCTTCTACGGAGTTGGAGACATCGAGCCGTGACAATTCGCCGCCGTTGAACCATGCTTCCATAACTTTGCCTGTCAGCTGGTTGTAGTAGTCGTCTTCGATATGCTGAGCGGTGAAGGCGAAGTCGGGCAATAGGGCGCGATCGATTGTGCTGTCGTTGAGGTATAGAATGATGCGGTTGCCGAAGATTTGTCGGTCGTCGCTCCACACTACGGGGTGGTGATGCAGGTGCAGGGTGCTGTCGCGTTGCACAAATATCATCGAATCGCACAATCCTTGCATATCTGAGCGATAGAAGCGTACGCGAGGCCAAGCGGTGAAGACATGTGTCGAATCTGTGGAGACAATTTCGCGCTTGATTATTTGCGGCTGTACCGTGTCCGGCGACCCTGCCGGTGGGGCGATGGTGTCCGTGACAGTGGTGCGTATGGTGTCTATGTCGAGTATGCTTTTGATGTAGCGTCCGTGCATATACAGGGTGTCGCCGCGCGAATATTCCATGGTCAGGGCTCGTCCGGTAACAAAAGCACTGTCTACAAGTCGATTGTAGTATCCATAGGTGCCGCGCAGCGTTGTTTGGCGTGCCGAATCGGTGATGTCGACGTTACCGAAGGCTTCGCCATAACCGCGGTCGCGGTCGTAGAGTATCGTGTCGCCGGTGAGCGTGGATGTGCTGTCTGTGTGTACGGTCGAGTGCTTGAAGAGCTGTGCCTGATTGTTGCGGGTGTCGTATACGCCTTCGGTGGTGTGTATGGTGCCGCGTCCGCTTATAATTTCGGTAGGTGAGTAGAATTCGGCAATGCGCGTGCGTGTGTCATAGTACATCGTGTCCGAGTATATGTCGAGGGTGTCGCGCCCATCGATACGGTGCAGGTGCACATCTATATAGAAGTTGGCTTCTTTTGTGGCGGGCAAGTACTCGCCTTCGACGGATACCAGACGGTTTTGAGGATCGGTGAGGACACCGCCGTTGGTGTAGTATCCTCGCTCGTCGACCATATCATAGGTGAATTCGGGTGTATTGAGGCGCACGTTGCGGTTGATCATACGCACATCCTTGCCTTCGTCGGCATAGAGGTAGGCAATTTCGCGCAGTCCGTCGTAGTTGAGCTCATCGGCGTATATGAACAGGGTGTCACCCTGCTGCATACGCACGTTGCCGAAGGCGTCCATACTTTCGGATGTGGGGTAGTAATGGGCGCTGTCACAGTACATCTGCATGGCGCCCTTGGAGAAGTGTACCGTGCCCGAAAGAACCATGAATGAGTCGCGGTCTTGCTTGTGTAGCACATCAGCATGTTCAAGGAATATGCGTCCGGCTGCAGCTCGGTTAGCCTTGGGTATGGACGGGCGTATCGGGCCTTTATGTCGCGGTACCAGTTCGGCCGGGGTAGGACCTTTAGTCGTTTTGGCCTTGGCGGCGTACAGCAGGGCGTCCCATGCCGGGGGCAATATGGCTGCCACGGCAAGGCATAGGGTGATTGTTCGGCGTTGCAGCGGGGTCACTATTCGATGGTGTGAGGTGTGCTGTATGCGGTATCTGTGCGGTGGTGCAAAGTTCGGAAGATGCCGTTATTCGGCTTCGCCTTCTTTGCTTTTTTCGGCTTCCTCGGCATTTTCGACTTGGCCTTTGCGAGCCTTTATCCATCCTTTGTGCTGGAAGTCGCAACCGCGCCATCCGTCTTCGATACGGACGTAAGTTTCACTGATTTTGCGCTCGAGCCATTGGTCGAGTATCTGTTGCTTCTTGGCGGCCTCGTACATATTCTTGATTTGTTGGTAGTCGTCGCTGAGGTTGGCCGAATGAGCGTCTATGCGATTGGTTAGGCGGACGATGGCCACGATGTCTCGGTCGCGCTTAGGTTGCTTCATGATGAAGGGCTTGGACACTTCGCCGGGTTTGAGGTTGGCGACTTCGCGAGCCACTTCCTGAGGCAGTTCGGACATCTGGAAGCGTGTAGTGCCGGTGTTTTGGTTGACCATTACGCCGTTGCTGTAACGGGTATCCTTGTCTTGCGATACGAGTCTTGCGGCGTCTTCAAATGTCACGCGGCCTTTGTCTACGATGTCGCTGCGGAGACTGTCGAGGCGCGTGATGGCATCCTGAAGGTCCTTGTCGGACACCTTGGGACGCAGCAGAATGTGGCGCGTATTGATTCGGTCGCCGCGCTTTTCGATGAGCTGGATGATGTGAAATCCGAATTCAGTTTCGACAATCTTGGAGACTTTCTTGGGGTCATTGAGGTTGAAAGCTACAGCTGCGTATTCGGGCACCAATTGGCCTCGGCCCAAAAATCCGAGTTCACCGCCGCGCACGCCTTCGGGTGCCTCGCTGTAGAGAATGGCGAGTGTCGAGAAGTCTGCTTCGCCACGGTTGACGCGGTCGGCCATATCGCGCAGACGTGCTTTGACATCGTCTATTTCTTGGCGCGGAATCACAGGGTTGACTGTAATAATCTGGACTTCGACTTGCCCGGGGACGTAGGGTATCGAATCTTTGGGCAGGTTGTCAAAGTATTTGCGCACCTCGCTGGGTGTGGCTTTGACGTCTTTGGTGAGATTTTGCTGCACCATGTGCACACGCTGGCGGTCGCGGATGCTGTTGGCATAGTATTCGCGTATCTCGGGTATGGTTTTGCGGAAATATTGCTCGACTTTTTCGCGCGAACCGAGGTTGTTAATCAGGAAATTGAGCTGCTGATCTACCTGCAACTGAACTTGCGAGTCCTGTACGACAACCGTATCGATGTCTGCCTGATGCAGGTAGAGGCGCTGGATGGCCATCATCTCGGGTATGACGCAGTAAGGGTCACCGTTGATGGCTTCGCGATCTTGCTGCATATCGCGATATGTCTGCTCGATTTCGGACTTGTATATGGGGTCATCGCCGATGGTCCATGCCACTTCTTCGGCAATATTGTTCTGGGCTACGGTAATGGCTGCTACGGCTGCTACGGCTGCGCTGACCAGTAAGTATTTGGCTTTCAAATCTTTTTGTGTGTTAGAATATGTGATGTCATATGGCCGCGCTTATCGCGAGCGCGACTTATCACGCAAAGTTAGCGCATTTGCCCCAAACAGCAAAGCAAAATACGTTAAACCCCGTCAAAAAAGCTTGTTCCGTCGCTTTATGGGTTTCGAAATTAAGTTATATGGACGACTTTTGGGAAGATGAAATTTAGAACTGAGGATTGTAAATCATGTTTATCCGTTTATACCCATTGCCTTGACGGGTCCGGCTGACATTGTGATAAGGTCAGTACACCACGCGCTGAGTGCCACCTCCTTTGGTTCGCGGCGGCCCGGAAACCATATATGCACAGCCGTCAAGGTCGCGTGTAAGATGCCATACTATGGGCTGATACATCAGTGAGCGGGCGTCCTGTGCGCCCCAGCCATATATTATCCGAGTACGTTCGGCTTTGGCTCCGGGCAATGGCTTGGCCCCGAAATCGCGGCACAGTGAGTCTTCAATCACAAATTTGTACTGACCGAAAGTGATGCTGCCGTCGAATACTATTTGATTGGCCGATTTGTCTAAGTATGCAGCTTCGCAGACCACCAGATGTGTATGGTCGTCTCCGAGGTGATACATGTAAAAGGTTAGAGCTTTATCCTCAAGCCATTGTCCGACGCGCAAAAGGTCAAGGCTTGGCCGTATATCGTCTCGCAATACATTGAGTATTAGCGTATCGGTTGTTTCGACAGGCTTTATATTCTCTCTACGGATGACTTCGGCTTCTTCGTGTAGTATACCATTTATGGTATCGGTGGACTTATAGATATAAGCGCCGTGAACGCCGGGGTTTCGGGGTTTTTCGAGTGGTTCGCTCGCAAGAGCTGTTGCCGTGGCAATAGCCACGACCAATATGGTGATTATATGTTTGATGCAAGTCATATCTGTGAGCTTTGTGGCGTTTGTCTATGTCGTTTGCGAACACGTGTGTCAGTCTATTGCTCGCACCGGCTCGCCGCGCATTGTTGTGGGAGCGCCGATGACCATGTATGCATCTCCTGTGTAAGACCGCGTCAGATGCCATACCAATGGGGCGCGCATCTGCTTGGGCAGGTCCGTCCACGTGTAACTATATGTCACGGTGATGTTTGGTGAGCATAGCTTTCCGAACTTTTCGCACAGCGATTTCTCAAAGACAAAGGTGTATCTACCGACCTTGTAGTAGCCCGAGAAGGTCATTTCGTCGGCGCGTTTTCCGAGACCGTCATTACAGCAAATATCTATGTGCGTATCGCCCTCGGCACGCGGTACCACGAAGAACAGTGTGTCCGTATCCGTGATTTGACGCCGCCATTTCAGCAATTCGATGGCAGGATATGTGTCCTTGTGCAATACTCTGAACATCAGTGAGTCTTCCAATTGAAGCTGCTCCAATTGGTCGGTGCGCTCCATTTCCCGTATTTCGTATTTTGTATCATTTATGATAATAGAAGTTGTGTCAACGCTTATGATATCGGGTTTCGGTGTGGTTGCAACCGATGGCTTGGTCGATAGGGCTGCAAGTGCCAGTATGGCCGCTGCAATGATTGTATTGTTTTTCATCTTTGTGCTTGCGTTAATGTTTTGTAAATATTACTCTTAGCAGATGTCAATAGACTACGCTGTAACAGCTGCTTGTCGTCGTCATTGGCGGGCCAAATATAATGCAAGCTACATGGTTGTAGTCTCGGGTGATGTACCACACCAATGGGTCGGACGTATGAGGAAAACTGATTTCGTCCCATGAGTAAGAATATCTTGCCACAGTCGTATTACTCAGAGGCTTACCAAGCGACTTGGCTATCGAGTCTTCGATGGCCAGCGTGTATCTCCCTATTTTGCAATAGGCTGTGAAATGCAGGTCGTTAGCCTTTTTGCCCATATACGCGGCTTCACACACTGCCAAATGCGCAAGATCCGACGACATTGGTATTATGAAGAATAATGTGTCAGGTGTCTTTAGATACTTGGACTTGCGCAACCGTTCGATACGCATATATATGTCCGTATCAAGTGCTTTACGCATCAACGAGTCGGCTAATTGCAGTTTGGTCAAGGTGTCGATTCGCTGCACCTTGGCGGATTCGCGGCATTTACCGTCCACCGTTTTTGTCTTGTAGTAAACATACTCGATGTTGCAGCCGGCCTTTTGTGGCCTTGGCGGTGTGCTCGGCGACTGCCGCCCATAGCCGGCCGCAACGGCAATTAATCCGGCAACAGCTGCCATTCCTATATGTTTGATATTCCGCATAGTCACTTCTTGTTGTTGGTATAATCTATTGCTCCTGTTCTTGTTGTATACACATAGAACAATACATTCTGGCGTGTAACGCCGCGCACAATGTCTCTAAAAGTGCGGTCTGCATCGGATTCTTGTGCCGTACCTCTCGGATGATTGTGATGGTGGGCACGTATTGTATACCCGAACTTTAATTGCCTGTTAAATATATATGAACCTGATATATCAGAGGCGCCTTTGTGTGATGTAGATAGGAAGTTCAATCCTTTTTCGCCGGATTTTCCGGTTTGGAATAGAGACCATTCTTTGCATGTTTGATCTGCTAATGTTTCAAAGGCTTTTTCTGCATTCTCATCCCCTCGCACTTTAAATGCTTCAACCTCATATCTAACCCCGTCAGTTTCGTAAGTAGTAGTATAGTATGGATTTATAACGCCATGTCCATTTAATTCTTCAGTATAATAAGCTGCATATGTGCCATCTTCATAAGTGCCTATGCACACCTTGTCATTTCCATTGTCTTCTATTACTTTTATCAAAGTTCCATTACCATCAAAACATTATATATCCATACCTGTTGGGTCGGTGAAGCGGAGGGGGTTGGCGGCGCAGTGGGCGTATGGGGAGAAGGAGGGGTAGTCGGCGGCTTTGGGGTCGGGGGTGGTGAAGCGGTCGAGGATGGCATCGTGCCAACGGGCGGTGTTGTCGTGCCAGCCCAGGCCGGCGAAGTTGCTCCAGCGATTGCCGATATGGGCACGGTCTGTCACGCGCTCGGTCCCGAAGAGCTGCACGGGCACTAATGCATTAGTACTTAGACGCTTCATGTCCATTTATGATGCTTTGGAGAAAGTCTGGGCGTATTATTTCAGTGGCCTCATCAACGCAGGTACGAATTAGTGCGTTTGCATCGGAGAACCAAGTTCGGCCAGACATCCTGACGGGATAGCTGCCGAACACGTACTCCAGGTATTGCCGCCACTTCTTTTTGGTGATATACTGCTTGTTGCAGCTATACCATTGTTGTAGTATCCGGCCTTGCTCTTTATCTATAACAGGTGTGTTGTAGGTGCTTCTCCCAAGGTATACGGCGATGTCCGAAACCGGCATCTTGTAGTCAGTACGCGTGCGGTCATAATGCGGAAACATCAAGCGAGGCAGATTGGCTATGGTGACAAAAAAAGTCAGCAGCTCCATCTCATTGTCGGAAAGCCGGATGCTATCGTTGGATGCACGTGTTGATAAGGCGTCTACGATGCTATCTACTTTTTCAGAAGAGAAGGTAAACCCTTCGAGCCGTATGCCGCATTCGCTTTTCGTTGTCGAGTCATCGGGTGTGTATGAGTAAGTCTTACCATCAAAGCACACTCGTCCTTCGACCGAAGTATATACTATTTGGGTGATATCATACCATTCTGTATGGAGTGGCATTGAGCGCTTAGGCGCATTTTGTGGAACGCGGTATTCCAGCCCGTAAGCGTATGTGTCTATACGACATAGGCTTAGTAGAACGAGCAAGACGCGGAATGCTTTAATTGCAATCTTTCCCATATTTGTTGTCTTGAAATTCTGTTATCAATGACATTATACCCCGAATTACGGCTTCTTTGTCGGCGGTTGATGCGCTCTTGCGTAAGCGGTTGTGGCACTCTTGCTTTACCGGGATGTTTGGGTCAAAGAGGATGTTTTCGAGTGTGGCGTATCGATTGTACATACTTTCAGTGAAATAGCCATGATTGACACGATACCATTCGATTAGTCGCTTTGCGTCTTGTGCGGTAAGGGTATATAATTCTTTTTCAGGATCGAAACTCGCAATAGCATTGTGCCATCCGGAATGAATACTTCGGTAGTCTCCGATAGTCTCGAATACGGAGAGAAAGAAGTACAGGTCTGCATCTTCCTTTACATTTATGGATTGCGTGTCAGCATTGTCAATCTGTTGTTCCACTGCTCGGATGGTGTCGTCCGCCCGTTCGCACATTGTCCTGGCGTACGTTGCAACAGCAGAGCCGATAGCAATTGCAAAGATAAATAGCCGTATAGTAAGTTGGTGGTTAGTCATCTGAAATACAATTTAGAATTTATATTGCCATTTAAGAATAGAACCAGCGTGATTGTTACACTTCCCTTGTCCCCGAATGGCTGACCGATTCTAACATGTCGTTGTGATAAAACCTTTGGCTGCCCGGGAACATTGTTGGATGAGCCGCACAGCCGCACCTGAGTCCGGATTCGGATCTTCTGATTGTCCTTGAATATTTTTCGTGGTGCTGCATGACGGGTTTCGGGGTTTGGTAATTGTTTGTGAGTCGGAAGATTGCAAAGCAACTCTATCCGTCGGCAAATATATGTGATTTTTTTAGAGTACAAAATGCTTTTGAAAAAAAGTTGCGAGGTGCGCCGAAAAAGACGTGAGATAAAGCAAGCCGCCTCAGACGGGCGGTGGCTGAGGCGGCTTGCTATGAGATATGCCGGGCTGGCGTCGCGCAGGCTTAGCGGATGATGACTTTTGTTGCCTTAAGGCCGTCAGAGACGATGTAGAATCCCGAGGCGGGCAGACGGATGTCGCCGCTGCCCGAGGCTACGGGTGCGCCGGTGGCGGTATAGACGTTGATATAATTGTCGGCGTGTATTGTATGTTCGACGATGGACCATCGCGAGCCGTCGACTTGGATGTCGTTCACTGCAGCGGGGTCTATTACGGTCATAGTTTTGGTGCTTGGATTCAGTACGATTTTGGCGTTGGATATGGATGCATTGTCCTTGAGTGTCATATTTGCGCCCTTATCTTTGAGCACGTAAGGGGTGTTGGGGATGACGGCATCGCCGTTGGAGCCGAGGTCGATGGTGTTCCAGTCTTCGGTGGCAAGTTTGAATTGTTCGTGAAGGTCGATGCTTTCGATAGAAAAAGTCCCGTCCGGGTTGTAAGTCATCGGGTTGGACAAGCCCCAGCCGTTGAGATTGCCGCGCAGATACACCGTATAGTCGGACCAATCACGCGGCGGTTCGTATTCCCATTGTTGTCCGAGCCATTTGGTCTTGGATACAAATTTGGAGAGGAACGAATTTGCCGCAGCCTGTTCGTTGCTGTTGCCGTAGTTCGGCCATTGTGCGGCGTCGGCCGATGCCGCAGCCGAGATCTTATCGGCAAATGTGCCGATATAGCGTTTGGTATCGGCGTAATGCTTGGCGCAAAACTCGCGCCATACTTCTTTGACCTTGGCTTGGAAGCGTGGGAATTTGTAGATTTCGCCAATCCATGTTTGGTTGAATGTCGGACTGTCCCAGATATACTGCGAAGTGCTTCGTTGGTATGCGTTGCCGAAGTCCCATACCGGGCCGAATACCCATTTGGTATCGTTGCCCAATTGCTTGTGCATATAGCAACTGCCGTGGAACGACTCGCAGTCGTCCAGGATTTCCTGAACAACGTAGTAACGTGCAAGTGCATCGATGTCCACGTATTTCTCCCATTCGGTCGAGGATTTGTCCAATGTGTATATTGCGGCATTTATGGCCGTCATCTGAGAAGTCAAGTAAGAGCCTTGGGCCGAAGACAGAATCTCTGGGGTCTTGTAGGTGAAAATTATTCTTTCGCCGTTGCCTTCGGTGATTTCGATATGTGGGTCGGTGTCGTAATTGTCTATTTCAACGAGCCATCCTCCGGTGACCGCTTCGGCATCGGTGGCGTTGTCCGCTTGTTCGACGATGTCCACTCGGTCCGGGTCGACGCGTATCAGCTCGGTGAGGAAATACAGACCGATATATTCGCCGTTGAGTAGAACTTCAACCGGCTCGGCCGTCGGAGTCCACGCCAGCCCAAGTTTACGGCTGAGTTCGAAACCCACGGCGTTGCGCAAAAAGCCGAGGTTGTCATCAGCGTGTGCCAGCAGACCGAAATGCTTGTTTTTTTTCATTCCAAGAATGGATACCTTCTTGTCAAATTTCAGGCGGTAAGGTTTCTTGTCGAATCCGGTCCAAGTGTAATTGCCGCGGCCTTTTATTTTCAGCGATACCGGTGCATCGGCGCTGCCGACCGGCTCTACGCCGCTCACGCCGTTGGCATCGAGGTATAGCGAGGCGTTCACGTAATCTTCCTTGGAGGTGATTGCCGCGCCGTTTTCGGTGTCGATATGCAGCAGAGGTAATGCCCCCGAAGGCTCGGCCGCATACGATAAGGCGGCCGCGAGGACTACAAATACCGAAGTCAATAGAGCTTTTGCTCGGGGAAGACGCACACAATTGAATAAATACATAAGTATGAAGTGTTGTAGAAGTGTGGATGCACAGACACGACTGACACCTAAGCATGACATGACCATAGAAGCATAGTCATATCATCGGTGAGGCAAGTGTGTCGCGTTTGCAGTAAGTATGATGATGCAAAAGTACCGAAATTAAAGCAGATAGCCAAGGCTCAAACCGTTTTTTTTGTACCGATGGAGCCGGACTGTATTCAGGTGCTAATGCGCCGCGCTTGTCAGAGACGGCAAAGGATGGCTGTGGGGACGAGTAGGGCGAGGCGGTTGCGCAGGCGTGTATGGATGTCCCGTAGCGCGCGCCTGCGGTCGGCATTGATGTCCTTGCGGCAACGCGATATAATGGTCTGTAATGCCGTGATGTCGCCGTCCGGGGCTGTGCGCTTCGCGTCGTTATCGGTCGGAGTTGTGATGTGTCGTATGGCACGTAGCGTGCGTGCGGCGGTGACCAAGATATTGAAACGAGCCGATAGACGCCTATCCATAGCGGCGCTTACGATGGCTGAATCGCCCAATCCCTTGCTCCAAGTCACGATGTCATCCGTAACATCGAGGACATCGGCACGGTGGCTATCCCAATGGTGAACGAAACTGGCCGCGTGCTGTCTGTAAAAATATATGGGAGATGTGTCGTGGACTATGGCCCCGGCGCGCCAATACAGTTTGTAGAAGATGTCCAAGTCTTCGTAGCGTCGTCCTTCGGTGTAGCGCAAGCCGTCGAAAAGATCCGAACGGAAGGCTTTGGCGCACGACATAGGCTCGTGATAAGGGCGTCGTCGCAGGGTGGCGATGACGGCATCGCGTGCCGATAATATTTGTGGCCGTGCCTCGGGCAATGGGTTCGCATCAAAGGGCTGTGTGGTGTACCAGCACGCCACGGCCGGGATGTCCGGATGTCGGTCGGCGAGGTTTATAAGCCGTTGCAGCGCCTCGGGGTGCAAAATGTCGTCCGCATCGACAAAGGTGACGTATTCGGTGCACACGGCATCGAGCGCGGTGTTACGTGCCGCCGATGGTCCGCCGTTGGGACGCGACATCAGCCGAATACGCTTGTCTCGGAGGGCGTATTCGGCTGCTATGTCGGCTGTTGCGTCTGTGGAGCCGTCATCAACAATTATCGCCTGCCAGTCGTCGAAAGACTGCGCGAGGATGCTGTCAAGGCATTCGGCAATCCAGGGAGCGGCATTGAAAGCCGGGACGATAATAGTGATGAGTTCCATAGAGGTATCGAGTTGTGAGGACTCGGAATTATTCGATCGTCAAAGGTTGCGAGGGGGAAGACTCGTTGTTTGTGCGGTTGACGGCCGTGACAACGTAAATGCCCGGTTTATCAGCCATGTAAGTATCCGAGTATACGACATCGACGATATATTTGGGATCATCGATAGGTGTACCCTTGGAGCCTTTGGGGAAGCGGTATACTACAAAATGGGTGGCATCCATGACGGTGCCGCGAGCCTGTGGTACATCCCATTTGATAGCGCAAGGACGACCGGAGGTGGCGCGGCGCAGGTTTGCAGGGGCCACGGGTGTATCGGAGCATATCCACGGATAAGTCGGAGGCAGTGCCGGTGTGGCTTGTATGTCGCGAGCCAGTGAGTCGGCCACGCCGCCTACGTTGGCAGTGATGGCGTATGCAGGCCACCAGCAATTGCCTTGGACATTAGGAAGAGAGCGCGACAGGTACACCTTGTGGTGCAGCTGCGTCGGGTCGGTAGACGGAGCCAGGTCTTTGTGCTTCATGATGTTGTGTACATCCTGACCGAAGTACATGTGGCGTGGACCGGCATTGTCGTTCCACCATTGGGCCAATACGAGTGTCGAAGCGCGTTTGTGTTCCAGCTCCCAATACAGCTGGGGCAACAGGTAGTCTATCCAGCCTTTTTCGGACCACAGCAATACATCGGCGTATAGTGCATCATAGTTTTGCAGGCCGTTGGTATCGCTGCCGCGCGGGTCGCTGGACTTGTTGCGCCAGATGCCAAAGGGGCTGATGCCGAAGCGTACCCATGGTTTTGTGCCCGAAGTGATGGCGTTGTGAATTTCCTCGATGAGCAAATCCACATTTTGACGGCGCCAGTCACCTCGGCTCATTCCCTTACCGTATTTGGCGTAAGAGGTATCGTCCGGAAATTCGTAGCCTGCCACCGGATATGGGTAGAAATAGTCGTCGAAGTGTATTCCATCGACGTCATAGCGGTTGACGATGTCCATGACCACTTCGGTGATGAACTTACGGTTTTCGGGCAGTCCGGGGTCGAAATACATCTTGCCATCGCCCTTGTAGGTGACAAATCGCCATGGCTCGCGATGGTATAGGTGTGAAGGCGCCAGCTTCTCGTTCTTGGTGGTGGTGACGCGATACGGGTTGAGCCATGCGTGCAGTTCCATGCCGCGCTTGTGGCATTGCTCAATCATGAACTGCAACGGATCCCAGTACGGAGAGGGTGCTTTGCCGCCCTTGGTGAGAAAGCGGCTCCACGGCTCCAACTTGCTGGGGTAGAATGCATCGGCGCTGGGACGTACTTGAAAGAGTATGGCATTGCATCCGGCGGCACGAAGGCTGTCAAGTTGCGAAATCAGATATTTTTGCAGCTCGACGGTGCCTTTGCGCAGATACTGGCCTTGGAACACGGTGTGCATCCATCCTCCGCGGAATTCGCGTTTGGGAGTTGCCGGGTGCGATGCGGCAGCAGTGGCGGTCATGCCCAATGCGAGGGCTAAGGCTGTCAGTAGTCGTTTCATTGTATTGTATGTATTGTATTCGGCTAAGAATGTCATTTTGCGTAGGCTTTCATTAAATTTCAGCGGCTTCGGCTTCGGCCTCTTCCGTCTTGGCGGTTTCGCCTTTGACGTTGGGTAATTCGAGGCCGAGGTGCTGTCGGCGGTCAATGACTTTGAGTACCATTCCCAATACCAGGGCGGCCACGCCGAGGAAGGCGAGCATCAGCAGCGGGTTGGTATAGTCGTAGGACACGGCTGCCGTCTCGGCGTTCATGTCGCCGCTTTTGACGGCCTCTACCAGCGCGGGATTGGAGGCGTCCAGAACCTTGCCGATAAGCAGGGGGAACAGCCACAAGCCGATGTTCTGTATCCAGAAGATGAGAGCGTAGGCCGAACCGATGATTTTGGAGTCAACCAACTTGGGTACGCTGGGCCACAGCGAAGCGGGGACGAGCGAGAACGAGGCGCCCAGCACAAGGATAGTGGCATAGGCCACGCATACGCCGCCTATGGGGCTACCCTTGAACATAGGCAAGACAAAGGCGAAGGTCAGGTGGCACAGTATCAGCAGCACCGAGCCGATGACCAGCATCGATGCGGCCTTGCCCTTATAGTCTACGTATTTGCCAAGAATCGGGGTGATGCCCACGGCCAGCAACGGGAATACGGCGAAGATTGCGGCTGCGCTCTGACGCATATAGCCGAAGAAGCAGTAAGTGACAAGTGCGATGATGGCCACTGTCAGTAGGCTGTATTTGACTGCCTTGTTCTTGCTGAAATTGAAAGCGAACGAGCCGGCGGCCACGACAATCATGATGACATACTGGATGACGGTTACCGTGTCCGAAGCCCAGAAGCTGTCGGCTGCCGGAGCGTCAAGCGTCAAGTTGCATTGCAACATATTGACGGCGTATTTCTGGAATGGGAAGATGGCTGAGTAATAGAGTACGCACAGCAGCGCTACAAGCCAGAAGCCGCTGGAACGCAAAATCTTGCCAAGGTCGGAGATGCGGAACGGATCGTCTTTTTCTTCGGAGGCATCGTCGAGCTTGCGGTCCATGAAGAAATAGACGATAAACATTATGAGTGCTATCAGCAGCAGCACCACACCGAAGGCTACCGAACGCGATACGTCTACGGTGCCGCCCATCTTGGCAAACATCGGCGAGAATATCATGCAGGTGGCCACGCCAAGACGGGCCAAAGCCATTTCGCTGCCCATGGCCAAAGCCATTTCGCGACCCTGGAACCACTTGACAATGCCGCGGCTGACGGTGATGCCGGCCATTTCGACGCCGCATCCGAAAATCATAAAGCCTACAGCGGAGAGTTTGGCAGAGGCAGGCATGCCTTCGTAGAAGGGAGAGATGCCCAATTCGTCAAAGCCCGGGATGTAGTTCAGGTTGTTGTTGAACCACATTTCCAGGCCACTGCCGGCAAACATGTCGGTGACGGCATACCAGTTGATGGCTGCGCCGACCAGCATCACCGTACCCGAAAGTACGGCCGTGAAGCGCACGCCCATCTTGTCGAGGATAATGCCGGCAAATATAAGGAAGAATATGAATACGTTGAGGAATGTTTCGCTGCCCTGCATTGTGCCGAAAGCGGTGGAATCCCATCCGCGTTCGGACTGCATCAAATCCTTGATAGGCGACAAGATGTCCATGAAGATGTAAGAGCAGAACATTGCCAGTGCCAACAGTCCGAGGGCTGTCCACCGTGCCCACGCTTTGTCGCGGAGGCTTTCGGGCCGCTTCAGTGTGGCCGTTTGTGTGATCTGAGACATAATGTTATGTGATTATGTGGTGTTATTATATTGTATTTCAATGTGATGTATGGGTGCTGTTGTCGAAATGCCGGCGACGAACAAAGGCTTTTGCCTTGTTCGGGCCAAAATCTCAGTGCCATATTGCTGCAAAAGTAATCAAAAAAATCCAGCTACTGTCCATAATGCCTGAAAAACCACAGCCAAACCACGCAAAAGACGTGAACGATGGTCGGTAAGCAAAAAAATGCGTAACTTTGCGGAGAATAAACGGGGGCGAGCAAGCCCGTTTGCATTTATGAGAAGCGACAACAGAAAGATACGACTCTTATCGGCGGCCATGTCCATTGTTGCAATGGTCGTGGTTCTATGCGGCTGCAGCGGCAGGGAGAACGGACGCCCGGTGCTGACCGTGAGCATCGAGCCTCAGCGAGCTTTATTGGAAGACATCGTAGGCGACCGCTTTGAGGTGCAGACCTTGCTGACGTCCGGAGCTAATCCGGAAACCTTCGAGCCGACAATGCGTGCACGTATGGATGTGGACAAGTCCAAGGCGTACTTCATCATTGGCGGTATGCCTTTCGAAACCACATTGGCTTCGACGCTTCCGTCTACGGTGCGTCTTGTCGATTGTGCCAAAGGTATTGCGTTGATATACAATACGCATGACCATGGCGAAGGACACGAACATGTCGCCGATCCGCATACGTGGTCTTCGGTGCGCAATGCCCGTGTCATTGCTCGCAATATGTACGAAGCAGTCGTGTCCATAGATGCTGGAGGCAAGGAATACTACCGGAGCAGGTATGAGGCACTTGTGCATAGGCTTGATTCGATTGACCGCGTTTGGAGCGAAAAGCTGAAGTCGGCACCGACGCGCGCCTTTGCCATTTGGCATCCGTCATTGAGCTACTTTGCACGCGATTATGGCCTGCGACAAATATCCGTCGGCTTTGAAAATAAGGAAATGCCGCCGACGGCAATGGCACAAGTTGCCATCGAGGCACGCGAGGCCGGAGTGCGCGTGCTGTTTTTCCAGCGCGAGTATGATTTGCGCCAGGCCCAAAGCATGAACCAAATGCTTGGAGCCCGTATTGTAACCATCAATCCATTGGACTATGATTGGGAAGGACAATTATCAGCTGTCGTCGAAGCCTTGTGCCGCTGAGGGCGGGGCGCTGTTGTCGCTGTCCGGTGTAGGTATGAGCTGGGACGGACGCGATGTGCTGCGCAATGTCGGCTTCGATGTGCACCAAGGTGATTTTATTGCCATCACCGGACCCAACGGCGGTGGTAAGACCACATTGTTGCGCATTATGTTAGGACTGTTGCGACCCACGCGTGGCACGGTGACGCGCGACCGCGATGTTCGTGTCGGCTATCTGCCGCAAAAAAATATGATAGATTCACATTTTCCCATAAGTGTGCACGAGGTCATCAGCTCCGGACTCTTGGCTTTGGATATGGACAAAGTTGAGCGCCGGAGGTTGTACGACGAGACCATCCGCCGCATCGGACTTGAAGCGCATGCCGACCAGCCTATTGGTCAGCTTTCGGGCGGCCAGTTGCAGCGTGCGCTTCTGGGACGTGCCATCATTTCTCATCCGCGTCTATTGGTGATGGACGAGCCTTTGAGCTATATAGATAAGCATTTTGAGGCCCAACTCTACGATTTGATGCGCGAATTGGCTCGTGATACAACTATTGTGCTTGTGTCGCATGAGATGACCACCATCGCCGGGATGGCCAATCGGCATTTCATCATAGATGTCGAGCTGCATGAGTGCTCTGCACCGCATCACTACATACATAGCGATTGCGACGAATAGTATCGCGGTATTCTATCCGGATATTGATAGTTTGTTTATGTTGTCTCGGGGCCGCGGTATTGGCCTTTGTGGCGAGTGGTGTGCCCGTACATCACGGCGTGTGCCGGGCAGCGATGGTAGCAGGCCAGACACATCGCGCAATTGTTTCCCCAGAGAGGCTTCCCGTCTTTCATCGAAATGTTATACATGGGACATGTGCGCATACATGTTCCGCATCCCGTGCATGCGTCTGAGACGGCAAAGCGTTGCGGCTTGACCCCGTTGTGCTTGAAACTCGGATATATGACCGAGGTCTTCAGCCGGGCAAAGCGTCCGCGCGTAACCATATCGCGAGGCGTTGCGGATAGGTCGTCCTGTATTATGGCTGCGGCTATGATTGCTATGTGTGCGGGGGCTGCGGCGATTTTGGCACGCTGTAATTCGTCGCTGTCGACATCGAAGCCCGGGAGGCATACGTATGTATTGGGCATTTGAACGGTATATGCCGACCGGGGCGTCCATTTGCAATCGGATACGAGGCTGCGCCACATTTTGGCCGCATTGCCGGCATCGTCGCCGCAGGTAGCCACCATGTAATGCGGTACTTCGGACGCTCCGTCAATCACGGCATGGCGCATAAAGTCAACGACTATCGGCGGTACGCCCCAACTATATATCGGGAACATCCATACAATACGCGATGATGCGGCGACGTGACTGATTGATTCGTCGCGCCGTCGCGGAGATATGTCAAATGCTTTGTCTCCCAGCGCTTTGGCTAATAGCTCGGCGCAGTACCGCGTATTACCCGTGCCGCTGAAGTATAATATCATAATATATGCGTATCGGTTGAATGTTGTGCTAAAGATGCAAGTCCATGTGTCCTAATATCTTCCGGAATGGGCAACATTCATCACCTCAGCGTATGGTGACTTGAGTGGCCCCGAAACCGTATTTTTGGAATGAAGCATCTTGGACATCCTGTCCGCGGTAGCGGTGTCCCAGTTCTTTGATGAGCGCTTGGCGCAACTTGCCTTCGCCTTTGCCGTGGATGAATATTATGCGGCGCCCGTGGCGGCGTAGATTGGCATCCATGACACGACGGAAAGTGTCCACTTGATAGTTGAGAATATCGGCGGGCGACATTCCGGCGGTGGTGTCCAGCAGGCTGTCTATATGCAGATCCACCTCCAGCGGGTCGGCATCATTATCTTCCGTTTGAGCTATCGGACGCCGGCGCACCGGACGGCGGTCGGCACGTTTTTTGTCCTCGAGGGCGCGCCGCAGTGCCTTGGCTGTATCGTCGGCACGTTTGGCGGCATTGTCTGCCGGAACATCATTGGAGACCAGCGCTGTTGCCAATACCGGAGTGTCGAAGTACTCGTTGGGTCTGAAGCAATGTACCTTGAAAAACTTGGTGGTGTCTACATTAATGCAAACGTCCAATGGCGTCTTGGGCCGGAACGTTCGGCCTTGTTTGTACGCCAGAGCCTGAAAACGTATATGGTCCAGAACCGAAACGTCTTCGGACGTGTGTTCGCCTATGAGCAATTGGATGTTAGGTTCGACGGTGCCGGTGTATATCGTGTTCCAAACGTCTTCGCCGTCGCGTTGTGCCATCAGGACAAAATCGAGATAGAAGTTAGAGTCATTTATGAGATAGCAGTCGTATCCCGAGGCGCCGATGTGTCGGAGGTCGCCGGCTTCCCAGCCCAGGACGATGTTCAGGTTGTCGCCGCCGGGTGTCTCTATAGCCGCTTCTGACGGAATTGCGAGCTGCGTTGTGTGCGTTGTTTGTGCCTGTGCCGGTTGAGCTTGTTTGGATGGTTGCGGCGTCTCGATTGCGGCGCCCATGCGTGTGTTTTGGTCTGTGGATACCGCCACGCATTCGCGCAGCAGCACCGGTGTTTCAAAGCCGTCGTCGTCTACCACGGCAATATTTCCTTCGATGCGCACTATGCGGCCACCGCCTACGGCGTTGAGGTAGCGCACAGTATCTCCTACTTTTGCCATAATTGTCTGTGTGTTTCTTTTTTTCTTTGGTGCAAAAGTACGGAAATTCCGACAAAGGGACAAGCACTCGGCGGATATGAGATATGGGACGGTGAGGTGTGTCCGGTGGCCGAGACAATGTTCGACACCAATAATGCAGGTCTTGGTGTTGTTAAGCCTCGGTATGCCGATTGTGAAACGCTACGGAAGATGGTTTGACCGGATATGATTCATCTGAATACAAAAAAGGAAATAGGCGACTTTCGCAAGCTGCCTATTTCCTAAAACCTATGATTCACTTATTATTGTACTTAGATGCTATATTGGATAGATGTCTATAGTTTAGTTCTCTTTTCTTGACAACGCAAAGGTATCAAAAAATATTCAAGCAATTAATGATATAAACTATAATTATGAATTGTTAACACTAATTTGCAATAAGGCGTGTCAACTATCTTTACGAAGTCCTGACGGTGCATATGTTTCGTCGGATAAAGTATACCGTAACTTTTCTAAAATTTAACAGTTTATATAGTCCGCCTATAGTAAAAAAGGAGTACCTTTGTACTCCTCAAAGGGGATGCCTTTCACCATGCCTTTTAAAGCAGAACTTATTAAACCAGATTGATTCATATAATAACATCAACCAAATACTAATCAATAAACAAATCGTATGAAAAAATTTTTACTCAGCCTCGCTGCTGTAGTCCTCGCCGGCGCTTCAGCCCTCGCCAAGGAGTACACTATCACGTTCAGTAATCTCGAAAAATTCTCGGCCGTTGGTGCAGGTGAAAACTTGCAGGAAAGCCCTATGAAATTCGATGCTGAAGGCTTTACATTCAACTTGGAAAAATCTGCATCTGGAAACAATAAGCCTGCATATTATGCTAATGGAGCTAATCTGCGTCTGTATCCTGGCACGATGACAATCACAGCTCCGACAGGCGTAAAAATCGTTTCAATAACAGGCGATTCTAACGGATACAAGAATGGTACATACACTGCAAGTGTTGGAACCCTGTCGTCAACTATTCCTTTGACATGGGCAGCTCCTGAAGGTGGCGCCAATGAGGTCGCCTTTACAGTTAAAAAGGGTCAGCTACGTCTTGTTGCAATCACCATCACGACAGATGAAGGTGCCGGTTCTGAGAAGACCGATGCAGGCTTGGCCTTCGCCAGCGAGACCATCAACGCTACTCTCGGCGAAGCTGTTCCCGCAAACGCACTCACCAAGGGTACTGATGCAGCCGTCGTATACACTTCCAGCAACGTAGAAGTTGCTACCGTAGACGCTGCTACCGGTGAGGTTACACTCGTTGCAGCCGGCACAACCACTATCAAGGCCGCTACTGAAGCTACAGAAACATACGAAGCCGGCGAAGCCACTTATACACTCACCGTAATGGACAAAGCCGAAATCGTTTACGAAAACGATGGCAAGACCGAAGCCAGCGGCTTCACTTTCGAAGTCGTTGAAGGCGAAAATCCCTGGCAGTTCTCGAGTTTCGGTATGACTGGCAATGCATTTAAGATTACCGGTAAAACAGCTGACGCATACGCAGTTTCGCCCGTATTCGATCTGACCAACCGTATCAAACCCATATCGATTACGCAGACATTTGCATATAACTTCATCACAGTAGCACAGGTCCCCGAGTACTTCACAATCGCAGTACGCGAAGAAGGTGCAACCGAATGGACCGTGCTGACCGCCGCTCCCGCTCCCGCTCCCGAGGCAATGAACGACAAAAAATGGACATACGTGGACGACTATGCCATTGACCTCGGTGCATACGAAGGCAAGAAGATACAGATAGGTTACCACTACGTAGCTGACGGTACCGTATGCGGTGGCTGGCAGATTAAGAACATCCTCGTAAAGGGCAAAAAGTCTTCCGCCGTATCCGACATCACAGTAGAGGACTCCGATGCTCCCGTGGTGTACTACAATATGCAAGGCGTACGTGTAGCCAATCCCGCCAACGGTCTTTATATCCGTGTACAAGGCAAGAAGGCCACCAAAGTACTTGTTCGCTGATAGCAGCTATAGGCTGATAGCCAAACAATAGCAGCGGGCCGCATCCATTCTGGGATGCGGCCCGCTGTCGTATTGTATCGGTGGGCTCTCGTCTTATTGCCGCAGCGATGCTACGGCAGACTCGTATGCGGCGAGTGTATGTGCTTTGGATATGGCCTTGAGTGCGCGGCGCTCGGACGAAAAGGCTGTCGCATATTCCCAGTAAGGCTTGACGTGCGTCAGGATTTGGGATGCGCCGCAGTATCGTGTGCCGGCCTCGACATATACGGCATCGAGCAGCATGATGAAGGCTCGACGTTGTTGAGCCTCGTCATACTTCCGACCTTGACTGATTTCGACGGCGAGGGTGGGGCGGCCTAAGAGGCCGCGGCCGACCATGATGCCGTATAGCGACGGGAAACGCGTGGACAGAGTCTTGGCCTGCTCCGGTGTGCGAATGTCACCGTTGTAGACGACACGGTGAGTGGTTGCTTCTGTAATTAGGGCAAAGGCGTCAGTGTCGGCTGTGCCGCTGTATTGCATTTTGGCTGTGCGCGGATGCACGCACAGATGGTGCAGCGGCATATCGTTGATGACCGGCATTGCGGCACGCCATTGCTCCGGGTCGTCTATGCCCAATCGCATTTTGATCGAAAAAGATATTCCGGCGTATCTGTCTGAGATGTCTTTGGCTACAGACTCCAACAGCGGTATATCGGCGATGACGGCGGCGCCGCGTCCGTGCCGCACTTGAGGCACAAAGGGGCATCCCATATTCAGATCTATAGCCTTGTATCCGGCATCGGCAAGGCTGTCGCAGAGAGTGCGCAGCTCGGCGATGTCGCGGAATATAACTTGCGGTATGGCGGTGCGGTCCTCGGCGGCATCTCGTAGTGCACGTGCCGCCGGCTTTCCGCTTTCGATGCGTACAAAGGGTGTAAAATATGCGTCAATGCCGCCGCACAGCCCGGCATGGGCACGTCGCCACAGGGCGGTGGTATAACCTTGTAAGGGAGCAGCGTATATTACCATCAACGTGCAAATTCGAGTGGCATTGCTTTGCCGTGGCGGCTGCCGTTGAGCCATGTGTCGATGATGCGGTAACGGAGTGTCCGACCATCCAGAGGTGTCCAGGCGCATCGTGAAACGACGTCCGCATCGTGCACGGTGTAGGGTGTGACGCGGCGTATGCGTGCAATGTCTGCGTACATTCCCGGAGCGATGACGCCGCGCCGCTGTATGCCGTAGAGCTGCGCCGGATTGTGACACATCAGTCGTACTACTGTTGTCGGGTCAAAGAGCCCGAGCATGGCCGCGACTGAGTATTGCACCATCGGGGCTCCGGAAGCGGCACGTAATGCCCCGCCGGATTTTTCGGATAGGAGGTGCGGTGCATGATCGGTGGCTATGATGTCTATGCGTCCATCGACGACGGCGCGGCGCAGAGCTTCGCGGTCGGCGGCGGTTTTGACGGCCGGATTCATCTTCATACGCGGGTTGTCGCCGTCTTCCTCGGCGCACCACAGCAGGTGATGCGGTGATACTTCGGCGGTGATGCGTTTGGACGGTGACAGCGGTTCGTTCGAGAGTAGTGCCGCCTCATCGGCGGTGGAGACGTGTGCGATATGTAGTCGAGTGCCGTATTGTCGGGCAAGTGCGATGGCGCGTTCGGTGGCACGTAGGCAGGCTTCGGCCGGACGTATTTTGCAGTGTACTCGCACCGGGACTTCGGCGTTGCCGTAGATTGCCGATATGATTGCTCGATTTTCGGCGATAATTTCTTCGTCTTCGGCATGTACTACGATGATGACGTCCATCGATGCCGCCAAGTCAAAGATCCGGCGCAGGTCATCGTCTTTGTCCACGAGCATATTACCGGTGGATGAGCCCATGAAAAGCTTTATGCCGGGAATGATGCGGTAGTCTGCATGTGCCAACTCGTCGAAGTTGGAGGTGCCCGCTGCGCCTATAAAGAAGGCGTAATTGGCCTTGGCGACTTCGGCGGCACGTTCCATCTTGGCGTGCACCAAGGCCATCGTGGTGGTCTGCGGCACCGTATTGGGCATATCCAATATCGAGGTGACACCTCCGGCGCGTGCGGCTGTGGTTTCAGTGGCAATATCGCCCTTGTGTGTCAGTCCCGGGTCGCGAGTGTGCACATGGCAGTCTATGGCGCCGGGTATGAGAAGGTCGCCGTAGCAGTCTACGCATTCTTGCGCTGTCATCTCCGGGGGCGGGGCGCCTGTACCGGTGGCGGCGATGGTGTCCCCGTCTATAAACACGTATGCCGGAGTCCCCTCCGGGGCTCCGGCAACGGTTGCATTATATAATAATGTTGTCATTGCCGTGCAGCGGCGTGACGTTTCTTGATACGGCCGGTGGCACCCCACCATTTGAGCTTGATGACGCCGAAAAGGGCTTCGCCGAAAATCCCGGAGCTCATCTTGGATGTTCCGAGAACACGGTTGACAAAGACGATGGGTACTTCGGTGATGCGAAATCCCAAAACGTGTGCCGTATACTTCATCTCGATTTGGAAGGCGTAGCCTTTGAAGTGTATCGCGTCCAGGTTCATAGCACGCAGCACGTCTGCTCGGTAGCATACAAATCCGGCGGTGGTGTCGCGCACGTGCAGTCCGGTGACTATGCGCACATACTTGGAGGCGTAATAGGACATGAGCACGCGTCCCATAGGCCAATTGACAACGTTGACCCCGGTGAGGTATCGCGAACCGACGGCGACATCGCCCTGCCCGCTTACCAAGGCTTGGCGCAGTCGCGGCAAATCCTTGGGGTTATGCGAAAAGTCGGCGTCCATTTCGCATATGTACTCGTATCCATGAGCCAAACCCCAACGGAAGCCTTCGATATAGGCCGTACCAAGACCGAGTTTGCCCGCGCGTTCGATGATGTCTACACGCCCGGGGTGCTGCGCCATTTTTTCGCGCACGATGGCGGCGGTGCCGTCGGGCGAGTTGTCGTCAATCACGAGGATGTCGAAAGGCGTGTCGAGAGCCAGTACGGCATCTATGATGGCGGCTGCATTTTCCTTCTCGTTATACATGGGGATGATTACGAGAGTGTCTGCTTTGGCTTGTGTGGTCATCTTGTTGTGTTATGGTGTTGTATGATGGTGCGGACTGTAGGCCGGGTATGGGTGTCGCGCAAGGGGCGGCGGATGTTGTCCCGGATGTTATTTTTTGTCCTCTTGAGCCTTGTTGTAGGCCTCGTTGAGAGCCTTGACAACTTCGTCGGTGATGTCGAGTGCCGGATTGAAGTACAGGCCGGCGGCGCGGTCGAGTATTGCGTCGTATTTCTTGGTCTTGTTGTATTCAATCAGGAAGTTGTCTATATAGTCGCTGGCGGCTTTGGTGAGCTCGTTGATACGGCGGTTGTCCTTGTCGGCGCGAGCAGCATAGCGGGTCTGAAGGCTGCGGTCAAGGTTCTGCAGTTCCTTAATATCGGCGTTGTAGCTGGCTTCGCTGAGGTATCCGTTGTTTTTGGCTTTTTCCTGAATGGCATTTTGCTTGCTTTGGAGTTGTGCACCCAGTTCGTTTTGGTACTGCTGCAATGCCATGGCTATCTGGTGGCATTCGTCCATGGTGTGGCGTGCGTAGTCAAACTTGACAAGCAGCGAATCGCGGTCGATGTATCGTATATTGGTGGTGGCGGCAAAGGATTCTGCCTTGACTTTCTTGACGGGGGTGACTGTGAGCGAGTCGCTCTTGGTGTCGGCTTCGCCATTGCCTCCGCATGCGGTGGTGGCTAATGCAAGTATCGCAACGGCATAAAGGATTTTTCTCATCTTGGGTTTTTAGATTGTTTATATGTGTGATTATTTGGATTCTTTGTCATGCGTGGCGCAGTCCAGGCCTCGGCGGCGCAGGGCTTCGTTGTCGTGTATGTGCGACGACGGGAAGCGCCCTCCGCGGACAAATAATACGCGTATGCCCAGCAGCAGTAATGCCGCCAGCAACAGTATCATTGTCAATATCAGCAGTCGCATAAAGCCTATGTCTTGCGTTTGGATATGCAAATTTAATAAAGTTAGGGCGGAATTTAGCTATATATCAATTTTATTTTGTAATTTAGGGGGCGAAATACGCGCGATTTTAACAATCTTTACAAATGCCATGCACGTAAGACCCGCGAGGTCGGCATAAGTCAATACGAGTTATATACCCAAAATAAATACCATTATGACAATAAAAGATTTGAAACCGGCCGAGGTTTTCGGTATCTTCGACCAAATCACCAAGGTTCCCCGTCCGTCCAAAAAGGAGGGCAAAATCCGTCAGTTCTTACTGGACTTTGCCGGCAAGCACGGCATAGCAGTCAAGACAGACGCTATAGGCAACGTTCTGATGAGCAAACCTGCCACGCCCGGTCACGAACAGGCTCCCGGCATCATACTGCAAGCGCATATGGATATGGTATGCGAGAGCAATGACAAGTCTTTCGACTTCGAAAATAATCCTATCACAACCATCGTCGATGGCGAATGGCTGCATGCCGATGGTACCACTCTGGGCGCAGACAACGGCATCGGTATAGCCGGCGCACTTGCCGCCTTCACGGACGAGAAGCTGGTACACGGACCTATGGAGGCTCTCTTCACGGTAGACGAGGAGACAGGCCTCACGGGAGCGTACAACCTCGGCGATGACATGATACATGGTAGCATCTTGCTCAACCTTGATTCCGAGGACGATGCCCAGATATTTGTGGGTTGCGCCGGCGGCGTGGACACCACTTGCGTGTTCAAGTACAAACGTTCGTTTGCACCTACCGACTTCCATTATTTCAAATTCGACATCAGCAAGGGCCTCGGCGGCCACTCGGGCGGTGACATCCATCTGGGTCGTGCCAACGCCGTACAGTTGCTTGCTCGCTTCCTCTGGACTCTGGGCAAGGAATATGAGCTGTCCTTGTGCGAAATCGACGGTGGCAATCTGCGCAATGCCATTCCGCGTGCCGCCCATGCAGTCTTCGGCGTCAATACGGCCAATAAGGAGAAGGTTGTAGCTGCTTTCAATTGCTACGTAGCCGATGTCAAGAATGAGTACAAAGATCTGGAGCCTACCATCGAGTTTACGCTCGACAGTGTGGACCGTCCTGAGATGGCTGTGGACGAGGATACGACACGCCGCCTTGTAGACGCCCTGTATTCGGCACCCCACGGAGTGATTTCCATGAGCCGCGACATTGAGGGCTTGGTAGAAACTTCCACCAACTTGGCAAGTGTCAAGATGCGTCCCGACGAGGAAATACTCGTGACCACTTCGCAGCGCTCGTCTGTAGAGTCGCGCAAATGGGACATTGCACATCGTGTCGAGGCAGTGTTCACTCTTGCCGGTGCCGCCGTGACACACGGAGACGGATACCCCGGATGGGCACCCAACCTTAACTCGCGCATCATGAAGATTGCTTCGGATGCTTACGAGGAACTCTATGGCATCAAGCCTGCCGTCATGGCTATACATGCCGGTCTGGAATGCGGTCTGTTCCTGCAAAAATACCCGCATCTGGATATGGCTTCGTTCGGCCCGACATTGCAGGGCGTGCACTCGCCCAGCGAGCGCATGAACATCCCTGCTGTGGAACGCTTCTGGGGTCAGTTGCGCCGAACCATCGAAAAGGTCGCCGACCTCAAAGATTGATAGTATAGACAAAAAGCATCCGTGCGAGACCTCGTGTCAAACAGCACGGATGTTTTTTTGTCTTTTGAGTCCTGCGCCTGTTTACGGCGCTCAATACCATTAAGCCCATGAAACTACATTATTGCGTGCTTGTCTCGGCCGCGGTGGCGTTGTCCTCGCTGTCGGTGCTGTCGGCTATGAGCCCGCGTCACAATACCAAAGGTACACATTCCAAGAGTACGAAAACCAAGACTACGACTGCCATCGCCGACACCTTGCGTGCTGACAAAATCGAGCCTTCGGATGTGCTTAAGTATACCATCGGTGTCGATGGCGACACAATACCATTGGAACTTGCGCCTGAGTATAGGCACGGACGTCTGACGGAAGATGATTTTGTTGAGGTGGCATCCGAGATGGATGTCGAGGTGGCCGCCATTAAGGCCGTGGTCGAAATAGAGGCCGGCAAGACACACCAAGGTTTTTGGTCCGAGGGCAAGCCGCTAATCAATTTCGACTTGACAATGTTCCGCCGTTTCGCAGCCCGTAACGGTGTAGCTTTGGGAAAGTACCGGCGCAGTCATTCGGTGGTGTTTGTACGTCCCATGGCGGCTCGATACGGGTCGCAGCAGGCTGCCCAGCAGGCACGTCTGGACGCGGCACGCACCATACATGACCTTTCGGCAATACAAGGTACGTTCTGGGGCATGTTCCAAATCGGCGGGTTCAATTGGAAGAAGTGCGGGGCAGACAGCCCGGATGATTTTGTACGCCTGATGTCTCGCAGCGAGCGTGACCAATTGGAACTTTTTGCCACTTTTGTCCGCAATTCGGGACTGTTGCCGGCTTTGCAGTCGCGCAATTGGAGCGCCTTTGCTCGTGGCTATAACGGCCCGTCTTATGCTGCCCGCGGCTATCATAAGCGTATGGCAGCTGCATATTTGCGTCTCAAACGTGCGTCAGCGACTTGATTGGCAAATTTTTCGCAATAGTCTTTTGCAACCGAAAACGGCAGAAAAAGTGAGCGGTCGGTCCTTGAGGGCCGGCCGCTCGCCGTATTGTGTGTGGGTTGCTTGCTTATTGGATAAACTTGCTTATTGGATAAAGAAGACGTTGAAGATGCTGTCTCCTGCAACGCCGAGCAGCCAGTCGTATACGGGGCTTACGATGCCAAGCAGCAGGATGCCGCCAACGGTAATCGCAAGACCCAGGCGCTCGGAGAATGCCGAGCGGAAGCGCCCGATTTGGCATGGTTCTTCGCTGATGTACATTGCCTTGACTACCAAAAGGTAGTAGTACAGGGAAATGATGGTATTGATGAGTGCTATGAGTACCAGCACGTAGATGGCGATGCTGCCTTGTTCGATTGCTCCGGTGAAGATGAAGAACTTGCTGAAGAAACCGGCGAAGGGCGGGATGCCGGCGAGGGAGAACATGGCCAACATCATTGCAAACGACAGACGGGGATTAGTCTTGGACAATCCGCGGTAGTCGTCAATGGACACCTTGCCGGAGAAGTTCTCGATGGCGGCGATAACTCCGAACGCGGCAAGGTTGGAGAATACGTACACAAGTATGTAGTACATCATTGCGGCGGTGCCCATGACGTTGTGGGCGATGATGCCGAGCATGATGTATCCGGCTTGTGATACGGAAGAGAATGCCAGGAAGCGTTTGATGTTGCGCTGGCGTATGGCAAAGAGGTTGCCTACGGTGATGGTCAGGATGATTAGAGCATACAGCATCCATTCCCAAACTTGGTTGTATATGTTGCCGAATGCTTGTGCAAGCACGCACATGAATGCGAAGGCGGCTGCGCCTTTGGAGATTACGCTTAGGTAGGCGGTGACCGAAGTGGGCGCGCCTTGGTATACGTCGGCCGTCCAAAGGTGGAATGGCACGAGTGACAGCTTGAAGCCTATGCCTGAAATGACGAAGGCCAGTGCCAGGATGAGCATGCTGGAGTCGGCACCACTTACGGCAAGGTAGATCTTGTCAAAGTACAGCGACCCGGTGAGCGCGTATACAAAGCTCAGTCCCATCAGGAACACGGCAGAGGAGAATACGGCGGTAAGAATGTACTTGACGGCAGCTTCGTGGCTCTCGTAACGGTTTTTGTCGAGGGCAACCATGGCGGCAAGAGGCAGCGAGGCGCTTTCGAGACCGATGACGAATACCAGGAAGTGGCGTGCCGAAATCATGAGGTACATGCCGAAGAGTGTCACGAGCAACAGCTCGAAGAACTCGCCGCGGCGCATTATCATCAGTTCGCCGTTGACCCATTTGAGCGACTGTACCAGTACTATGATTACACCTATATTAAGGATGGTTTTGATGGCTGAAATTTCGGGGGATGTTTCGTACATACCGGCGAAAGCTGAGGTGAATTCGGCCGAGCCGAGCATGCAGGAGCATAGGCCCAAGATGGTGAGTGCTACCATTCCGATAATGGCGACAATGGGCAGAGCCCCTTGCGCTTTCTTGGGCATGAAGGTGTCGTAGAGGAAGACCAAGAGGAAGACTACGAGGAGTCCTATCTCTTGCTTCATTGCTAAAAACTGTGAGTAATCCATTGCTTAGTATGCTATGTGCTGTGTGTGGATGCTGAATAATGTCATTATGTCGATGTTCATCCTACGCCCGGTATTACGGGGGTCATACCCAGGACGCTGAAGATGTCAACGGAGAATGTGCTGCGGATGAGGTCGGCAAAGAAGTTGGGGAAGCAGCCTATGGCGGCTACGCATACTATGAGCGTGACCGTGGAGAGGCGTTCCCACCATGTCGCATCGGTGAGTGACAGGTGGTGTTTATCTTGTACCGGGCCGAAGAGCAGTTTGCCTACAACGCGCAGGATGTACACGGCGGTGATGACGATGGATGCGCAGGCCACAATGGTAAATATGCGGTGGAAGAGGTCGGCGTGCTGGAACGATCCGACGAATATGGTCATCTCGGCCACAAATCCGCTAAGACCCGGTAGTCCGAGCGAGGCCAGACCGGCGATAACGTAGCATACGGCCAAGTAGGGCATGATGCGCATCAGTCCGCCCATCTCTCGGATGTCACGAGTGTGTGTACGTCCGTAGATCATGCCGATGAGTGCGAAGAAGAGGGCTGTCATCAGGCCGTGCGAAAGCATCTGCATAATTGCACCGGTCATTGCAGTGGTGTTGAGCATTAGTATGGCGAAGAGCACCATGCCGCAGTGTGATACGGAGGAGTAGGCGTTGATGTACTTGAGGTCGGTCTGTACGCAGGCGCTGAATGCACCATAGACTACGGAAATGCCGGTGAGGATGAGGAATATCCAGGCAAGTTCGTTGGCGGCTTCGGGCATCAGGTAGATGGCAACGCGGAAGCAGCCGTATCCGCCGAGTTTCATGAGTACGCCGGCGTGGAGCATAGATACAGCCGTGGGAGCCGAGGCGTGGCCGTCGGGCGACCATGTGTGGAAGGGGAACATGGCGCCGAGTACGCCAAAGCCTACAAATGTCATCGGGAACAGGAATGTTTGCCAGCCGTGGGAGATGGCTCCGTTCTGTACGATTTCGAGTATGTTCCAAGTCAGTGGTTGTCCTTCGGGTGCACTGTGATAGTATATACCTATGAGGCCGAGCATCAGGAATGCCGAGCCGCCCATGAGCATTAGGGTCAGCTTCATCGCCGAGTAGTTCTTGCGTCCCGAGCCCCAAACGCCGATAAGGAGGTACATGGGGATGAGCGCGACTTCGTAGAACATGAACATGGTGAAGAGGTCGATGCTGATGAAGAAGCCGAAGACGCCGGTGGACAGGAGTATGAGCCACAGGAAGAAAGCCTTGGGCTGCTCTATTTTCCACGAGGCGAAGCTGCCGGCGAAGACTATGATGCTTGACAGCAGCAGCATGGCTATGGATATTCCGTCAACGCCGACGGCGAGGTGAATGTTGAGCGGCTTGAACCACTCCCAGGAACCTACGAAAAGCATGGGGTCTGTGGCTCCGGCGGCACGCTGTTGCAGGTATTCGACGAGAAGATACACGGATAGCGCTATCAGTGCCGATGACCCGGCGACGGCGACGGCGCGTATCTGCTTGATGCTTTTGCTCAGTGCCAGTCCCGCCAGCATTATCAGCGGGATGACTACGAAGTATATCAGAATGTTGCTAAACATTGTTGCGTTGTTTTTAAGATTTTACACCGTTGTATTGGGCTTAGGCAAGAGACAGGACTATGGTAGTGATGACTCCGAGCAGCAGGGCGCCGATAAGGTATACGCGAACGTAAGTTTGTATCTGACCCGACTGCAGGCCGCGGATGGCGAAGGATGCCTTGTTGGTGATATTGGCAAGGGCGTCCATGGTTCCGTCGATGATGTGGCGGTCAAACCATGCTATGGGGCGGCAGATGAGATTGAAGATAATCTTGTGAGTGATGAACATGTAGAGTTCGTCCCAATAGAAGCGGTGGAAAGCCCAGTTCCAAAGGTGCGGCATGGCTGCACGCAGGCGTGCGGGAATGGCGTTCTCTTTGCGGTACATCACCGTGGCCAGTGCTATAGCGGCTATGGCGATGACTACGCTGGTGACGGCTATTGTCGGGTCGAGGTGGATGTCGTAGGGCATATTGTCCCAGGTGACATAGTGCCCGAAGGGTATGAATCCGGCAACGCAGGATACTGCGGCGAGGAATATCAAGGGCACTGACATGGTCCAGGGTGCGTCATGCGGAGTGTGGTGGGCGGTGTCATGTTTCTTCCACCAGAAGATGAGGTAGTACAGGCGGAACATGTAGAATGCCGTGAGGGCGGCCACCATGGTCATCCAAACGCCCATCCATGGGCTCCATGCGTATGCGGCCGAGAGAATTTCGTCCTTGCTGAAGAAGCCGGAGAAAGGTGGTATGCCGGCTATGGCGAGACAGCCGATGAGGAATGTCCAGTGGGTAATGGGCATGTATTTGCGAAGGCCGCCCATGGCGGTGTAGTCGTTGGAGTGTACTGCGTGTATTAGCGCACCGGCTCCGAGGAAGAGCAGGGCCTTGAACATGGCGTGTGTAAACAGGTGGAACATCGATGCCATATATCCGAGGCCGTGGTGGCTGACCTCGCCCATGCCGAGACCGGCAACGCCGAGGGCTACCATCATGAATGCGATTTGGGAGATGGTGGAGAAGGCGAGTACGCGCTTGATGTCAAGCTGCGTGCAGGCGACAACTGCGGCATAGAAAGCCGTGGCGGCACCGATGATGGCTACGAATGTGGTTGCTGAGGCCTCTAAGATGTATACCGGGAACATGCGTGCTACCAGGAATACGCCTGCAACAACCATGGTGGCGGCGTGTATAAGTGCCGATACCGGCGTGGGGCCTTCCATAGCGTCGGGCAGCCAAATGTGCAGGGGCATCATTGCCGATTTGCCCATGCCGCCGACGAAGATGAGCACAAGACCCCAGGTGAGTACCGAAGCACCGAGGAAGGTGGTGCCGGCGGCTCCGCCGAGAGCTTCCATCGGGTTGGTGGTGAGGGCGGCGAAATCAAAGGTCTTGCTGTAGAACGACAGGACAAGGATGCCGATAAGAAATCCGAGGTCGGCAAAGCGAGTGACAATAAACGCTTTTTTGGACGCGGAGACGGCTGCGTGCTTTGTATAGTAGAATCCGATGAGCAGGTATGAGGAGACACCCACAAGTTCCCAAAAAATGTACATCTGGAAAATGTTGGTGGCTACCACCAGCCCGAGCATTGAGAAGCTGAACAGCGACAGGAAGGCGTAGTAGCGCTGGAAGCCGCGTTCGCCGTGCATATATCCGAGGCTGTAGAGGTGTACCATAAAAGAAACGGTGGTGATGACTATGAGCATCATTGCCGAAATCGAATCAAGGTAGAAGCCCAGACGTATCACCAGGTCGTCGGTAAAGGCCAACCAGTTGACATTGAATACGATGTATTGGAGGCGTTGACCCGATGCGTCAATAAATTCGGGGTTGCCGCTGAGGAAGTATGTAAGTGCCACGGTATAGGCCATGACGGCTGTGACACCCATACCTGCGGTACCTAAGATGCCTGCCATTTTGTGGCTCATTTTGCATCCGGCGATACCCAGCAGCAGGAACATGAACAGGGGTATGCACAGAATGAGCAGCGGGAATGTGATATCCATGACTGTTGTTAGAATTTCATTTCGTTAAGGGTGCGCACATCGATGTTGTGAGTGGCACGGTAGATGTTGATTATAATGGCGATGGCCAGAGCCGTCTCGGCCGCTGCAATGGCGATGGCGAAGAGCGTAAAGAACATGCCTTCGAGTGCGCCCGGATAGAGGTAGCGGTTGAATACAACGAAGTTGACGTCGACGGCGTTGAGCATCAGTTCCAGCGAGATGAGTATGGCGATCATGTTCTTGCGGGTTATAAATCCGTAGATTCCGGCGCAGAACATTATCAGGCTGGGTATTAGGTAATATATTGCTGTAATTTCCATAGTCGTGTGTGGCTTAACGTTTACGTGCAATCACTACGCCGCCGATGATACATGCCAGCAGCAGGATGCTTATGGCTTCGAAGGGCAACAGGTATTGACCGGGCCCGGAACCGAGGATGTCCGTTCCGATACGATCCATTGTGGGGTTGGTCATCTCCGGCGCTTTGGCAAAGAGTGCGCAACGGCTCACTAATGTGTAGCCGCATACGATGGCTGTGGCCAGGGCTGCCAGCAGACCGGCTTTACGCGACTTGGAGGTGAGTTTCTCGCTATTGTGGCCGGGTTTGCTTGTCAATAGTATTGAGAATACAAACAGTACCACTATACCGCCGGCATATACTGCAATCTGTACTGCGCCGAGGAACTCGTAGTCGAGTTGGAAATACAGGGCTGCGGCGCTGAAAAGGGTGAAGAGCAGGAAGGTGGCAGCGCGTAGGATTTTGCGCGTGGTCACGGCCAGTACCGAGAATACAATCATCGACAGGGCGATGATGACATACATGATGATACTTCCTAATGATTCCATTATATTGTGTTATTTTTCGTTTTGCGTGGGTTTGGGCGCGGCCGGTTGCACTAAGTTGGCCGGAGCTTCGGCGGATTTAGCGGCTTCGGCTGCTTTGGCTTTGGCGGCAGCTGCTGCTGCGGCCTTGGCTTTGGCTGCTTCGAGCATCTTGGCCTTGTATTCGGCTATCTGTTCGGGCGTGGGGGCGGGCTGCTCTTTTTCGGGGAGGTAGTTGAGTGTCTTTATCAGTTTGCTGCGAGTGAACACGGCCTGTTCGAAGTCGTTGGTGAATTCGATGGCGTGTGTGGGGCAGTTGGTGACGCAGAGCTGGCAGAAGGTGCAGCTTCCCAGGTCGTAGGTGTATTTGTCCAGGACTTTTTTCTTGCCGGTGGGTGTAAGTGCTGGTATGTCCTTGGTTGTGATGGCAATTGTGCCGTTAGGGCATACACGCTCGCATGTGCCGCAGGCTATGCATTTGTGATTGCCTTCGTCATCGTAGACAAATTGGAGTATGGCACGGAAACGTGGTGCGGGATGATGTGTCTCGCGGTTCTCGGGATAACGTTCGGTAATCTTAGGCGTGACGAATTCCTTGCCGGTTACGGTCATGCCTTTTACGAGGCTTGCCACTCCGGAGCCTAATGACGTGAAGTATTCTTTTATACTACCCATTGATCGGTTGGTTGATGTTTGGTTTGTATTGTTGTTTTGCTTTATGATGTGATACGTCAGTCTCGTACCTGGCCTCCTACGATGTCGAGAAGCTCGGTGGTGATGGACTGTTGACGCAGTTTATTATATTCCAGTTGCAGTTGTTCGAGGAGTTTCTTGGCGTTGTCGTTGGCGCTTTGCATGGCCATGATGCGCGCGGCTTGTTCGGAGGCGCGGTTTTCGGTAAATACCTGTTGTATGCTTGCCATCAGGAACATGGGCAGTGCGCTGTCAAAGATGCCGGCGGCGTCCGGCTCGAACAGATAGGGTCGGGAGGCGTTGGCTGTGGCGTTGTCGCTGCCGCGCAGGTTGCTTTCGAGCACCGGCAGGTATTGTGTGGCCGTGAAACGCTGTCTTCCGGCGGTCTTGAAGGACATGTAAGCTATGTCTATGCGGTCGGTCTGACCGGATGTAAAGCTTTGCCGGAGGCTGTGGGCATAGGCCACGACATCGGCGCCGTCGGTTTTGGATGAGATGTTTTCGGGTGTCTCTTCCACGGTGGCTCCTTCGATAGCCATGGTGTTGCAGGCCTTGGCAATTTTACGGCCTATGGGAACGATAGTAATGGTGGCAGAGTTGTCCAGTTCTTTGCGCAACTCGGCGACATAGTTTGCCAATTGTTTGGCTATGTTGGCGTTGTAGGCTCCGCACAGTCCGTCGTCGCTACCCCAGACGATGATTGTGGCGTGCCGGACGTGCCGGGCGGCCACAAGTGGCGATGCGAAGGTCGCGTCCGAGCTCAAAAGATTGGCGATGATGTCATTGATAAGGCTGCGGAAGGGCACGAGGCGGCGCAGTGCGCCTTCGGCTTTGTGCATCTTGGCCGAAGATATCATCTTCATGGCTCCGGTGATTTTCTCGGAGGAGGCTACGGAGCCTATGCGTCCTTTGAGTTCGCGTAGTGTTGCCATTGTTTTTTATTGTCGTTCTGTCGTTGTTTGGGGTGGGGTAGGCTTGGTGGAATGTATGTCGTTCAAGCAAATCGGGCGGCCACGTTGGAGGCTACTTCGGTAAGTTTGGTTGTGACGTCATCTCCGATGCGTCCTGCAGCTATTTCGTTGAGGGCTTCGGGGTACTGTGCGCGTAGTTGTTGGATGTATTGTTTCTCGAAGTCGGCTACGTGATCTATGGGTACTTTTTCGAGCAGTCCGTTGACGCCGCAGTAGATGACGGCCACCTGCTCTTCTACGGCCCAGGGCTGGTATTGCGGCTGGATGAGTAGTCTCTCGTTTTTGCGGCCTTTGTCGATGACGCGAGCGGTCACGGCATCGATGTCGCCGCCGAATTTAGTGAATGACTCGAGCTCGCGGAACTGGGCTTGGTCGATTTTCAGTGTACCGGCCACTTTTTTCATACTCTTGATTTGGGCGTTGCCGCCTACACGAGACACGGAGATGCCGACGTTGATGGCGGGGCGTATGCCGCGGTTGAAGAGTGCTGTCTCTAGAAATATCTGTCCGTCGGTGATGGATATGACATTGGTGGGGATGTATGCCGAAACGTCGCCTGCCTGTGTCTCGATGATGGGGAGTGCGGTGAGCGAGCCTCCGCCTTTGACCATGGGCTTGAGCGCTGTGGGTAGGTCGTTCATTTTCTCGGCTACGGCCTGGTTGTCAATGATTTTGGCTGCGCGTTCCAGCAGACGTGAGTGCAGGTAGAAGATGTCGCCGGGGTATGCCTCGCGGCCGGAGGGACGTTTGAGGATTAGCGAGATTTCGCGGTATGCTACAGCCTGCTTGGAGAGGTCGTCGTATACGATGAGGGCGTCGCGTCCGGTGTCGCGAATGTATTCGCCGATGGCTACGCCGGCAAAGGGCGAGTAGTAGCGCATGGAGGCCGAGTCGCTGGCGGTGGCGGCTACTACGACGGTGTAGTCCAGGGCGCCGTTGCGGCGGAGTGTGTCCACGGTTGTTGCAACGGAGGATGCTTTTTGGCCGATGGCTACGTATATGCAGTATACTGGTTTGCCGGCTTCGAAGTTTTTGCGTTGGTTGATGATGGTGTCTATTGCGATGGCTGTTTTGCCTATCTGACGGTCGCCGATGATGAGCTCGCGTTGGCCTCGGCCTATGGGCACCATTGCATCGACGGCTTTGATGCCGGTTTGCAGTGGCTGGTTTACGGGCTGGCGGTATATTACACCGGGAGCTTTGCGTTCCAAGGGCATTTCGATGAGTTCGCCGGCTATTGGACCGCGGCCGTCTATGGGTTCGCCCAAAACGTTGATGACGCGTCCGAAGAGTCCTTCGCCGACGGCAATGGAGGCAATGCGTCCGGTGCGGCGGACGTTCATGCCTTCGGTGACGGTATTGACGTTGTTCATCAGGATGACGCCTACATTGGATTCTTCGAGGTTGAGGGCGACGCCTTTGACGCCGTTTTCAAATTCGACGAGCTCGTTGGCACGGACGTTGTCCAGTCCGTAGACGTGTGCCACGCCGTCGCCTACATCTAGCACTTTGCCGACTTCTTCGAAGGCGACGTGCGAATTGACGTTTTCAAGCTCTTGCTTGAGTACTTCGGATATTTCGCTGGGGTTTATCATTGTCGTGGGTGGATGTGTCTTGTTAGGGTGTTGTTGCTGGTATTGTGCCGTGCCGTCACTGTATCAGGCGTTGGCGCAATTGTTGGAGTTCGTTGCGTACCGATGCATCGAGGCGTTGCGAGTCTATGGTGACTGTGAAGCCGCCTATGAGGGCGGGGTCGGTGCTGTATGTGTATTGCGCTGTGCCGCCTTGGAGGTGCTTTTCGACCATCGCGTTTATGCGGTTGCGGTCGCTGTCGGCCAGTGTAGCTGCGGAGGTAATGTGTACCTTGTAGATGTTGTGTTCGCGGCGGTATATGGCCAGATATGCGAGTGCCGTCTCGCGCATGATGTCCATGCGGCGGTGTCGTCCGAGGAGATTGACAAAATCATCAAATGCTTCTGCTGCTTTGCCTTGGCTTTTGGCTTCTGCTGCTGTGGCCAGTATCGAGGCTTTGCGGGCGTTGTCGACAAAGGGGTTGGCGATTGTCGCTTGCAATGAGGCGTTGTCGTCATAGGCTTTGGTGAGGGTGTCCATGACGGTGTACATCTGTGCGGCGACATCGCGCTCTACGGCGTATTTGTAGAGTGCTTTGGCGTAGCGGCGTGGCAGTAGTCCTTGGTCCATTGTCGTATATTGGTTGGTTGTGGCGTATGGCTCGCGAATGGTGTGTGGCGGATGCGCGTGGTTTTATTGTCAGTTGTTGTTCTCGATTTGGTCGAGGTATGTATTGACAAGCCGTGATTGAGCCACTTGGTTTGCCATGTTTTCTTTGACGACTTTGCCGGCGATTTCGAGGGCGATTTCGCTGACTTGGTTGCGCAGTTGTTTCCGGGCTTCTTTTTGCTGTTGCTCTATGGAGAGCTTGGCTGCGTCCATCACTTTTTGGGCTTCTTTGGCGGCGGCTGCGCGAGCTTCTTCGATGAGTTGTGTTTTCATCTTGTCGGCATCGCGGAGCATTTGGGCTTGTTGTGTGCGTGCCTGTGCGATGTATTTGTCGGCTTCGGCGCGAGCGTTGTCCAGTTGCTCTTTGGCATTTTGGGCATATTCCACACCCTTGTTTATGAGGTCGGCGCGTTCGTCAACGCTTTTCAGTATCGTGGGCCATGCAAATTTCCATAGGATCAGGAAAAGTATGGCAAATCCGACGAACATCCAGAAGACGAGTCCGAAGTCGGGGGTAAATAGTTCCATAGCGGTAATTTAGGCGTGGTGTTATAGTCGATTGTTGTTTTTTGTTGCTTTGCCGTAGTTGTCGGGACGTCACTTTCGGGGGCGCCGGCACGGCTTGTGTGCCGGCGCTTCCGTGTGACTGTGGCGTCCGGTGCTATGATGCTTAGACGAACAATGCGAGTACGCAGACGATGACGGCGAAGAGTGCCACGCCTTCGACGAGGGCTGCGATGACGATCATGTTCGAGCGGATGTCGCCGGCAGATTCGGGCTGGCGGGCGATGGCTTCCATGGCTGCGGCGCCGATTTTGCCGATGCCGATACCTGCGCCGATGGCGGCGATTGCTGCTCCGATACTTGCTCCGAGCCCTACGAGGGCTTCTGCTGCTAATATTCCAAACATAGTTTTGTGTTTTTTGAAGTGGTTATTGTATTTTTTATTATTTCGTGTAAGTTTCTTTTGTGCCGGTTAGTTTTGGGCGACAGTGGCGGGTGTTACTGCGGGTGTCGCTGCAGCTTTGTCTGCTGTCCGGTGTGCTTCATCGTGTCCTCGTTCTTGTGCCAAGGAGATGAATATGGTGGAGAGCATGGTGAAGACGTATGCCTGAATGAAGCTCACCAAGACGTCTATCAGTAGCATAAATACTGAGAATAGTACCGAGACTATGGTGGTGGCTCCGCCGGCTATGGGGTTGACTGCCGAGAAGATGAATATCAGCAGTGTCAGCACCAGCACTATCATGTGTCCACCCATCATATTGGCAAAAAGACGCACGGTCAGTGCCGCGGGTTTGGTGAACATACCGAAAACTTCGATCAGCGGCATTATTGGCAGCGGGAATTTGAGCCACAACGGCACGTCGGGCCAAAAGATTTCTTTCCAGTAGTGTTTTGTGCCAAAGATATTTGTCACCAGGAATGTGAGAGTGGCCAGTACCATTGTCACGGCTATATTGCCAGTGAGGTTGGCTCCGCCGGGAAAGATTACCATGAGGCCCATCAGGTTCATCAGGAATATGAAGAAGAACACAGTGAGCAGGTATGGGGCGAATTTGGAGGCACGGTCTTTGAGTGTGCTTTTGATGACGCTGTCGTAGATGAACATGACGAGCGCCTCGATGGCGCCGAGGCCGCGCCGCGGTGCCTTGTTGGGGTTGCGGCGGTACCATGAACGCAGCCATAGCATCAGCCCGACTACCAAAGCGATGGTCAGTATGAGTGCCATGACGTTTTTGGTGACGGAGATGTCGAGAGGCTTGATTTCTTTGCCGTCGACGATTTGCACGACTTTGCCTTTGTCGGGGCTGTCTTTGCCGGCGATGCGGAAGAGTGCTTCGCCGTCCCGATAGGTTGCGCCGTTGGCGACACGTGCCGATGAGAATACGTGCCATCCGTCGGTGCCGTGCACGATTATGGGCAGGGGTATGCGGTAGTGGTGGTTGAAAGGTACTTCCCACCCGTAGCCGTCGCCAAGGTGCTCAAAGATGATTTCCTTGGGGTTGAGCGCTTCGCTGTCGTGGCTGCTTTCTTGGGCGGCCGCGGCGTTGAGTGCTCCGGCGAAGACCATCGTGAGTATCGTCAGTATTTTTGTGAGCAGTTTCATGTGCGTGCTTGGCGTGGGGTATATTGTTGAAATCGTGATATGTTACGTGCCCGGGGTCAGTAAATGCAGACGCTGATGACGTTGTTGTGTACATCGGCGATACCTCCGGAGACGGTGTAGGCGGTCTCTTTCCCGTCGGCATTGCGAAAGACAATGTCACCGGCGGCGAGTGTCGACACCAAAGCTGCGTGGTTGTGCAGCACGGTGAAACGGCCTTTGGCTCCGGGGAGCGTGACCATGGAGACTTCGCCTTCGAAGAGTATTTCTGTTGTGGATATTATCTTCAGTGTCATTGTCTTGATGTGTCTGTAGGACGTTGTACTTAATCCGAGTGCGTTTTATTTGACTTCGGCAAGGAGGCGTTTGCCTTTCTCTATGGCTTCGTCTATGGTGCCGACGTTGAGGAAGGCTTGTTCGGGATATTGGTCCATTTCGCCGGAGAGTATCATCTTGAAGCCGCGGATGGTTTCGTTTAGAGGTACCATCACGCCGGGCAGTCCGGTGAATTGTTCGGCTACGTGGAAGGGCTGTGATAGGAAGCGTTGTGCGCGTCGTGCGCGTGCTACCACGAGTTTGTCTTCGTCGGAGAGTTCGTCAACGCCGAGGATGGCGATGATGTCTTGCAATTCGTTGTATTTCTGAAGGAGTTGCTTGACGGCTTGTGCGGTGTTGTAGTGTTCTTCGCCTATGACATTGGGGTCGAGGATTCGAGAGGTGGACTCCAGGGGGTCTACGGCGGGGTATATGCCCAGCTCTGCGATTTTACGGGAAAGTACCGTAGTGGCGTCCAGGAACGAGAACGTAGTTGCCGGTGCGGGGTCGGTAAGGTCATCGGCGGGGACGTATATGGCTTGTACAGAGGTGATTGAGCCGTTTTTGGTGGAGGTGATGCGCTCTTGCAGTGTACCCATTTCGGATGCTAACGTGGGCTGATAGCCTACGGCTGATGGCATGCGGCCGAGCAATGCGGATACTTCTGAACCGGCTTGTGTGAAGCGGAAGATGTTGTCGATAAAGAGCAGTACGTCTTTACCTCCTTCGGCTTGGTCGCGGAATTGTTCGGCTACGGTGAGGCCGGACAGAGCTACGCGCAGACGTGCGCCCGGCGGTTCGTTCATTTGGCCGAACACGAGTGTGGCTTGCGAGTCTTTGAGGTGTTCGGTGTCTACATCGGCAAGATTCCATTGGCCTTTTTCGAGGCCTTCTTTGAATTTGTCGCCGTAGCGCATTACACCGGACTCGATCATTTCGCGGAGCAGGTCGTTGCCTTCGCGAGTACGTTCGCCCACGCCGGTGAATACAGAGAACCCGTCATGTCCTTTGGCGATGTTGTTTATAAGCTCCATAATTAGCACGGTCTTGCCTACGCCTGCGCCTCCGAAGAGTCCGATCTTGCCGCCTTTGCTGTATGGCTCGAGTAGGTCAATGACTTTGATGCCCGTGGAAAGTATTTCCGTGCCTATTGTAAGGTCCTCAAATTCGGGCGCCGGTTGGTGTATGGGACGCAACTTGGAGCGGTCGAGGGTGGGAAGGTTGTCGATGGCATCGCCTATGACGTTGAGCAGTCGGCCTTTGATTTGGTCGCCGGTGGGCACTGCTATGGGTTGTCCGAGGTCTTCGACTTTGACGCCGCGTTGCAGGCCGTCGGTGCTTTCCATAGCGACGCAGCGCACGGTGTCTTCGCCGATGTGCTGTTCGACTTCGAGGATGAGTCGGCTGCCGTCTTCGCGTGTGATTGCCAGTGCGTTGTATATGGCGGGAATGGTGGCTCCCTCGCCTTCAAATACTACATCGACGACGGGACCGATTACTTGGGATATTTTACCGTATTGTTGGCTCATAACCTTTGGAGGTATTGTATATTGTTGTTTTGGCGGTATATAGACGGATTAGAGAGTCCATCCCAGGGTGATGATGCATACCATCAGTGCCAGGTTGAACATATTGATGGGAAGGAGGTATTTCCACTCGAGGCTGAGCAGGTGGTCGATGCGCAGACGAGGGAATGTCCATTTGAACCAGATGATGATGAAGGAGAGTGTGATGGCTTTGGCAAAGAACCAGACTACCGAGGGTATATAGTCCATCACTCCGTTGAAAGCGTCCCATCCGGGGATGTGCAAAGGCATCCAGCCGCCGAAGAAAAGCAGGGCGGCCACGCCGCTGATGATGAACAAGTTGAGGTATTCGGCCAGGTAGAAGAAGCCGAAGTGGATGCCGGAGTATTCGGTATGGTATCCGGCGGTAAGTTCGCTCTCGGCTTCGGGAAGGTCAAATGGGCCGCGGTTGGTCTCGGCTGTTCCGGCAATCATGTATATGATGAAGGCTATGATTGCGGGAACGTGTCCGGAGAATATAAACCAAAGGTGGCGTTGTTCCTCGACGATGCCGGTGACGCTCATTGTCCCGGCGAGGCACACCATGGTGATGACGCTCAGTCCGATGGAAAGCTCGTAGCTAATCATTTGTGCACCTGAACGTAGGGCGCCGATAAGTGTGAACTTGTTGTTGGAGGACCATCCTGCCAGCAGGATGCCCAGCACGCCTATGGAAGATACGGCCAACAGGAAGAATATGCCGATGTTGAAGTCGATGATTTGCAGTCCGTGTCCCCAAGGAAGCACTGCAAAGGAGAGCATCGAGGCAATGATGACCAGATACGGTGCCAATGCGAAGAGGAATTTGTCGATGTGTTTCAGTTCGATAAGTTCCTTGATGAGGATTTTGAACATATCGGCGAAGCTTTGCAGCAGTCCCCAAGGGCCTACGCGGTTTGGGCCGAGACGGCACTGGAAGAATGCGCAGACTTTGCGCTCGAAGTATATGTAGAACAGCGCCAGCAGTGCGTACAGCAGCAACAGGCCGACGCCGATGGCGAGACATTCGATGGTAACGGCGAGCCATTGCGGCGCCCCGAGGGTTGCAACGAGGAAGTTGTGTATCCAGTCGGTGATTACCGAAAAGTCGAAATCTTGCATTTGTGAGATATGGTTGTGTTCGATAGTTAGCTAAGTGTTGTAGGCGCAGTGTGTCATCGATCCATGTCCGGGACGATGTAGTCCAGCGAGCCTCCGATGGTGATGAGGTCGGCTATCTTGTCGCCGCGTGTGATATGGTCGACAACGCCGGCCAAGGGGAGGCATGGCGGGGCAATCTTGAGGCGGTAGGGTTTGGTGGAGCCATCGCTTTCGAGGTATATGCCGAAGGCGCCGCGGCATCCTTCGACGAGCGTAAACCATGAGCCTTTGGGTAATTTGATGACTTTGGGCACTTTGGCGCAGTATTCGCCTTCGGGTATGCTGTCAATGAGCTGACTGATGATGCGTGCGCTTTGTTCCATCTCGGAGATACGTGCCTTGAAGCGTGCCATCGAGTCGCCTTCCTCTCGGATGATTTCATCGAATTCGACTTCGTTGTATACGCTGTAGGGCATGAGTTTGCGCATGTCGCAGGCCCATCCGGAGGCGCGTCCGGCAGGTCCTGTAACGCCGTAGGATATTGCGTCTTCGCGACTGAGGACGCCCACGCCTTCCATGCGGTTGCGTGCAATGATGTTGCCGGTGAACAGTTTGTTGTATTCTTTGATGTTGGCGGGCAGTACGTCAAGTAGTGCGTGTACGTCTTTGACGAAGTCGGTATCGAGGTCTTGCATAACTCCGCCGATGCAGTCGTAGTTGAATGTCATGCGTGCGCCGCAAGTTTTTTCCATGATGTCGAGTATCTGCTCGCGTACGCGCAGGGTATAGAATAGCATCGTGGTGGCGCCGAGGTCCATGCAGTATGTTCCGATGAAGAGGCAGTGAGAGGCTATACGCGAGAGTTCGTCCATAATCACGCGAATAACCTGAGCGCGACGCGGTACTTCGATGCCGGCGGCTTTTTCGTAGGTCATGCACAAGCCGTGGTGGTAGTTGTGTGCTGCGAAGTAGTCGAGACGGTCCATGTAGTGGAGTGTCTGCGGGTAGGTGAGGTCTTCACAGAGTTTTTCGACGCCGCGATGGATGTATCCCATGTAGACGTCTATTTTTTTGATGGTCTCGCCATCGACTGCTGTGCGGAAGCGCAGCACGCCGTGGGTGGCGGGGTGTTGCGGGCCGATGTTGACTACGAAGTCTCCGGGCTCGAATATGTGAGCGCTTTGGCGGGTGACATTGCCTTCGGCGTCTTCTACGTATACATTGGTGTCATCGCTTTGGCGTTCGTTTTCGATGGATACGCGGTTGAATGCGGGGTCCATGTCGTAGTCTTTGCGCAGGGGGTATCCGTGCCAGTCTATGCTGAGGAAGAGCCGACGCATATCGGGGTTGCCGATGAATATGATGCCGAAGAAGTCGTAGACCTCGCGTTCGTACAGCCCGGCGATGTGCCACAGGTCGGCAACGGAGTGCAGCATAGGCTTTTCGCGGTCTGTGGTGGAGGCCTTGATGGCTATCATGTTGTTGTGGCGCGTTGACATCAGGTAGTATACGCATCCGAGGCTGTCTTTCCAGTCCATTCCGACAATGGTGACGAGGTAGTCCATGGCGAAAGAATCGTCATCGCGGAGCGTCTGTGCCAGGGCGTGCAGTTGTGCATCGCCGATTGTTACCGTCAGGACGTTGTCCACGGTTTCAAAGGTCGCTTGTGGAAATAGTTGGGCTATCTTGCCCTGCATATCTGTCATAATGTATATATGTGCTTTGTGATATGTTCGGTGTTGAGGCTTGTGCGCGTCTTAAGCGTCTACGGGGTGCTCGTCAAGGAATTTATTGCGTTTCTCCTGACGGTTGACGCCGCCGAAGAATCTTTCGACCTTAATCTTGCGGGACAGCTGCATGATGCCGTAAATCATTGCCTCGGGGCGTGGAGGACATCCGGGGACGAATACGTCTACGGGTACGATTTCCTCGATGCCTTTGGCTACGTGGTAGCTTTTGCGGAATGGTCCGCCTGAGATGGCACAGCTGCCACAGGCAATGACGTATTTGGGCTCGGCCAGTTGGTCGTAGAGGCGTCGGAATACGGGCACCATACGGTTGACGATGGTGCCGGCCACCATCATGAAGTCGGCTTGACGTGGTGAGGCACGTGCCACTTCCCAGCCAAAGCGTGCCATGTCAAAGCGCGCCGCTCCGAGCGACACAAATTCGATGCCGCAGCAACTGGTGGCGAAGGTGAGCGGCCAGATGGAGTTGGAACGCCCCCAGTTGATGAGTTTGTCAAAGGCTCCGACGATGACGTTGGTGCCCGATTCGCGAAGCTCCTGTACGAGCTTCTCGATGTATTCGTTGTCCTTGAATGCCTCGTAGGGCATGCTTTTTGTCGTTACTTTTTCCATGTAAGAGCTCCTTTCCGCCAGGCGTAAGCAAGGCCCAGCACCAAAATGCCGAAGAATACTGCGATTGCGGTGATGCTTGCTGTGCCCATGGAACGCATGGTAGCGGCCCAGGGGAACAAGAAGACGGTTTCAACGTCAAACATCAAAAACAAGATGGCGAAGAGATAGTAGCCCACGTGGAATTGGACCATGGATTCGCCGCGTGTGGGGATGCCGCATTCGTATGGCTCGCTTTTTTGCGGGTTGAAAGACCGCGGCGAGATAAGTCCGGCAATCCACATTGCCAGTGCCACCAGTGCGACGCCGGTGAGGGCGGCGGTGACGGCCAACAGCGCGTTGTTCGTGATTCCGAAGATGGATAACAGTGTCATATAGTAAAATGCTAATTTTTACACGTTTAAACATGGACTTAGGGCCGCGAAGACGCGGCAAGCCCACTTTTTGGGGGCAAAGGTAATGAAAATTTGTCAAATGTCGGGTACTTGCGCATGCATTTTTTCAGGGTGGTTGTATGTATGTCGGATAAGGGGCGGTATGTCCGGAATAAAAAGATGAGAATTTATTGTGTATTCATATTGAGTACAGGGTTGGTAGTAGTGATATATCGCGTCCGCGCTATTGAAGTTTTTTACGATGTGTCCGTGATCGATGGTGGTTGATGGGATGACGAAGGCGTGGGTGCAATATTTTACGTCTCTACAGTAGCGTTTGGGAGGGGGTCGCATTACGCTTTTTTTGCCTTGACAGGGTGTTCCCCAAAAACAGATTTTCAAATTTTCAAAATAATAGCTGATTGCAGGCCGAAAACAAATTTATGTCTGAAGCTGCTGTCGAAGTCGGAATGTATTGACCTACAAACATGTATTGACTAATGTCGAAGATTTTGTTAAATTTAATAATGTGAAAGATGTCGAAGTGCGCAATAAACGGCACTTGTGGTTACATAGTCTGCAAGAAAAAAATCATATTTAACACAAATTAACACGGGGGGGTAAAAGTTTAAGAATATATGCATAAATTTGCAGGTGTAAAAAAAAACGAACAAAGAAGCTTATCCAAGGCGTTAAAAAGCTGCAAACGCCTTAATATATTGTCAGTCACACCGACAAATTATTGATCAGCCACAGATAAATCTGTGCTTCC
>OLVY01000008.1_pt1 | contig 144586 bp, 105 predicted proteins | sample 1674261 | NCBI WGS metagenome assembly OLVY01 (sample SAMEA103958155, study PRJEB25191) | human gut metagenome | biome: human-associated habitat [ENVO:00009003]; feature: intestine environment [ENVO:2100002]; material: feces | place: Germany | collected 2013/2015
ACGACTCATAAATCTACCCTTAATCGTGTATTGGATGATAGTTGCGGATTTTAGGGTTACAAAGAGAGACTGCACATCACACGAGTTTTAATATCGGCGCGAGATAATATAGCCGAACAAATCGATGAGAGCCTTCTTGGCCTCGCTTTCATCGAAGCAATCAAGTAATGCGACAGCACGTGTGCGCATATCGTCCATAACTGCGTAGGCATAATCGATACCCCCGCCGTCAATGGCGTAAGCCGTCAAACGTGCAATATCGTTCTCCCCAAGTGACGGGCTCTTGCTCAATTTCACCATCTCGGCATTGGTCGCATCGGTGCCGGCACGTAACACATGTAGCAGCGGCAGCGTAATCTTGCCTTCGCGTAAGTCGTTGGCCGTAGGCTTGCCCACCGTGTCTTGCTGAGCCGGGAAATAATCAAAGATGTCGTCACGTATCTGGAAGCACAGACCCAGCAATCGCGCAAACTCGCTGAGGCGTTCCTTGCGCTCATCATCTATGCCCTGAGCATAGCATCCCATCTGCGAACATGCCACAAAAAGAGACGCGGTCTTGTACTCGATAATCTTGAAGTACGCATCTTCATCCAAGTTGTGATATCGCGCACTATATATCTGGTCCAGCTCACCGAGACTCAACAATTTGCCCAAATGGCACAAAGACTCGATGATACGTGTATCGCCCGTAACGATGGCCTGCTGCATCGATGTGGAAACAAAAAAGTCGCCCACAAGTACCGCTATATGATTATCCCACATGGCGTTGACCGTCGGACGACCACGACGTATCGTCGAACCGTCAACAACATCATCGTGTATAAGCGAAGCATTGTGCAGCAGTTCGACAGATGCCGCAGCACGCAACACCTTGTCCGTCACCGGCCCGAAAAGCCGGGCACTCAACATCACTATAATGGGACGGATAAGTTTGCCCTTGCTTTTCAGATAATTAGCAATCACGTTATCCATCAATGGATTAGACGTGGCCAACTGGTCTGCTATGAGCGCGTTGAGCCGGTCAATGTCGGGAGCTATTTCCTGTCGTATTTTTTCGAGGATGTCCATATTGCGCCGCAAATTTACGAATTTTTCGCGGCATTACAGACGTTTTCCGCCCAAACTTTCGGCCCTTCTACGCACATAGCACCCTCATGGCGTCCCTCATCGACCTTCACCGGCTCTCCACTGCTACATATCACCACTTCGATACACTATTCTCTCGCCCCATATCATTATCCGAGACAATGCCGTACCCCCCCCACACTATCCTCCGTATACGGTCCAAAATCCTCGCCACAGCCTTCCACTTCTTCCGTTTTGAAACGAACAGCTCACTCCATTCGTTACCAATCTATACAACAGTTAATTAGCCATTCCATTATACAAATTGAGGATTTTTCATTATACAAATTGAGTAATTAGACGGCAAGAACAAGGTCGTAGACAGGCGTAAAGTCAGCGACACAACGGACTATGGAGAAATCTTAAACACCTCCAAAGTAAGGGATGGCAAAATCACCTTCAGCGAAGCAATACACGACGACAGACCCCACCTGTATCGTCGACGAAATTCGGTGGAGCTCATCTCGATATTGCGCTTGAAAAAAGTGTCGGAAAGTGTTCAGAGGAATCCAAGTACACGGGATGATTCAAGACCACCGATACCGCATTTTCGCAGAAAATGCGTAACTTCGCATGCGATATGGAGATGCTGATGCAACATATCTGGCAACACAAGATGTGGAGCGGTGCTCCCGGTCTGTACACTGTCGATGGTCGCGAAATCGAGGTCATCGACCAAGGTATGCTCAACACCGGACCGGGGCCGGATTTCTTCAATGCCAAGATACGCATCGGACATGCCGTATGGGCCGGAAATGTCGAGGTACACGTACGCGCCTCGGACTGGCACGCGCACGGACATGATAGTGATGCTGCCTACCGCAACGTGGTGTTGCACGTGGTGAGCGAAGACGACTGCCGCATCAGCATTGACGGACGCGAATTGCCGCAAGCGCTGCTGCCTTTGGCCCCGGAAGTAATTGAAAGATACGAAAGTATTACACGGCCGCGCGTAGGTGATGCCTACCCGTGCCGCGATCGTTTGCCCGAAATACCACGCCTATGGATAGACGACTGGATGACAGCGCTGGGATACGAACGCCTGCAGACCAAGGCGGACGCTGCATTGGACCTGCTGGACCGCAATCACGGCGACTGGCTGGAAACGGCATACCAATTTCTGGCACGAGGATTGGGTTTCGGCGCCAATGGAGAAGCCATGGAACGCACGGCACGCAGTGTGCCTCTGCGCATACTCTTCAAACACGCTGCCGACCCACTATCAGCTCCGGCGCTGTTGCTGGGACAAGCCGGGTTGCTGCCGTCGCCCGAAGATGCCGCTGACGAGGTGACCCTCAGACTGATAAGCGACTACAACTTCCTCAGCGCCAAATTCGAGCTGTCACGCCCCACTGACATACGATGGCGCACAGGTGGCATACGCCCGGCCAATGCTCCCTGCCGACGCTTGGCAACGCTCGCTGCCATGGTCGACAACGGATTTACTACAGCCACAGCCGCATGGAACGCCACATCTGCCGATGAGGCCGTCGCAGTGCTACGCAACGCTCCGCCTATGCACACCTACTTCACCTCACATCACCGCCCCGCCGTCCTATCGGCACGCCCTGTCAGTGCCTCTTTAAGCATCAACGCCGCAAATATCCTTATAATCAATGTCATAGCGCCGCTTATATATGCTCGCGGTTACCTTGCCGATGATACTGCTGCCATGGAACGCGCCGTGTATATGCTCCAAGACCTGCCGCCTGAAGACACCGCAGAGGTTCGGACCTTCGCCGCTATGGGACTTGAGTGCCACGATGCATTTGCCACACAAGCACTACACCGCCTGCACACCGCTTACTGCGACACGCGCAAGTGCATATACTGCCGATGGGGCCACCGCCTGCTCGCCAAGTAAAAGGCTTATCGGTAACGTAAGTTGCCAGACATCCAATTAGTTCTCTTCTTTGGATCCGTTCCATTCGCCATCCCTGCCCATAAGCCTGAATTTATATCCATCCTGCGTCCTGATGATTTTTACCTCATAAGGATCAAATTCACCCCAATATAATTTTGTAATATCATTGGTAATTTTTACCACGATAGTATCCCCCTTTGTTCTCATTTTTAAGTATGACTCGGCATCCTCACCAAAAAAAACAGTTTTAGAGCCAACGCGGCAAAAGCCTCTCAACCTGGAGTCAAGCCCTTGATTGTCAATTTTGAGGTTTTTAATAGCCCAAACAGCTCCCACTAAATTAGTCGTAGTGTCACACGCATACATTGATTTAGTGGAGAAAACCATCCATGTAAACGGCTTAGAATTGTGCGCTTCAAGTGCCGGAATAGCTCTATGTATTGCCTCATATATTGTAGAGTCTAAAATAACCTCCGGAATTCGTCGTATTCTATATTTATGTTTGGACTTAGGTCGAGACGTTGCCATAGCCGACATACTAAATATCAGCACAATAGCAACAGCAAAATAGTGCCATACGGTTTTATTTCGGCAATATGCCGTACTCGTTAATTGCATCCTGTGTCGGTTGCTTGTCTTTTGGTGAATATTCATAATATTTGGGTGTTATGTTTGAATTTGCGTCTTTTTCAAAGAATAAAATTTTATGTTTAATATGGTATCCCAGTATGCATTCAATTCCGTATGCCGTCATATAATCGCCATCCCAATCACTTGGATTTGGAGAACCAAAATGGTTGTGAATTTTCTCTCGTAAGTGATAACCATATCGCAGCTGATTCATGAACAAGAACATAGCAGCTCCATCGGCTTTGGCTTCATTCGTTGTCGTTATGAAATTTGAGGAGTTTTTGCCATCTCCGACAAGTATGCGTCCCCATTCCACTTTTGTGTGGGATGCGAGGAACTCGTGTATGATTCTGCCGTTTTCATCGCCTTTGACTTTCATTACATTATACCAACCATCTTTACCATCACTATATTTTCTTGTAGATTGGATTGTCCCGTATTGCCGTCCGTCAATAATTTCGGATATAATAGTACGAACACTATCTCCGTCGTGCACGGATGTTGCGACATATCGCGGAGCAAGATTTAACCCGGCCTTGTCCAAGGTCGACACATCAGACAAATTCCACAATGAAGAACGTTCAGGTTCGGTCAACCCCACTCCACGGCATACAAACTGACTTGTGGCGACACTCGGTGATGCCCACCCATAAAACATCGTGAGTGTCAGCATAATAGTGAACAAGTATCGCAAATATGACATAGATTTGAAAGGTGGCGTTAAGGCATTATCAAAACAATCACAAGGTGCTGATTGATGTGCTACTAATACATACATTGCAAATGTACCAACACTTTTTAATCACAGCAACCGCTTACTGTTAAAGATATTTAACAAAAAGGGCGCAAGCAATTAGTCGGTGCATATATTTCTATTGCTGTCACTCATCACCGGCAGGCATCACCCCGACAGCGGCAAGGACGTTCTCGGGAGCATCGGGAACGTGGGGCGAAATAATGCGGCGATTGGCCGGCAGGAGGGTATTGGCGCGGTTGCCGAGATTTTTTGCAAAGCCCAGAGGACGACCTTGATATGTAAGTAGAACTATGCCGCGCGGCGTATCTTCCGGCAATATCGGGGCGTTGCGCTGCAAGTACGACACGGCTTCGCGCCAGTCTATCGGCGCTTTAGCAAAGGCATCACAATCAATAACTTGACTCATAGCCAAAGCGTGCGCAGGAATAACATCGCGACCCTTAATTGTGCCTACTTCCACGCCCTCAAGGATGACACGCAACCCGGCATCGGCGAGACGTGCAGCCATAGCTGCCACCGCCGGCGGAGCAGCCGTAATTATCCCTGCGGCATCGGTACTCCACGACATATCGCCGCGCACCATACGGCGTACGGCTTCCGGAACGGGCTGTGTCTTGGCAGCGTTTTTGCGTTTGAAAGACTTGGGACGACGCATATCATCATCTTTTACCGTCGGTACGCTGTCGCCGTCCTTGCGCAAAGCGGCCACAAAAAGGCCTTCGCCACGTGCAATACCCGGATAAAAATGTGTACAGGGAAACGGCATCAGTCCTTCGTCAAAACACCCCGGAGACACTCCCGGCATATTTTCCAATCCGGTGGATAGCGGCGTAGCGCCCAATTCGTCAATGACATAGCGAACATTATCCTCATCCTCGGCGGTATTAAAGGTGCACGTACTGTATATCAGCACCCCGCCGGGGCGTAAGGCATCCCACAGACCGAGTAATATGCGGCGCTGCAGCGCAGCGCAGTCGCGTACCAATGCCGGCGACCATTGGGCCACAGCGTCCCGATCTTTACGCATCATTCCTTCGCCGGAGCACGGCACATCGGCGCAAATAACATCGAAGGCATCGTGAAGCACCCCAAAGGACGCAGCATCCGCCCATGTCGCAATGATGCGTGGATCGCCCCAGCGCTGCAAATTTTCCATCAGCACGCCCGCACGCGTACGATCGTATTCGTTGGCTACCACTACCGTACTTTCGCTGCCAAGTGCATCCGCCACGGCCGTAGTCTTGCCTCCGGGAGCGGCACACGCATCGAGTACACGCAATTTGCCGTCCGGATTTATATCAGCCTGTATCAAGGCATGGCGCAGCACCGTTGGCAGTGCCGCGCTCGAGGCGTCTTGTACATAATAAAGGCCCTGATGCAGCGACGGGTCAAAGGTAAAGCGCGGACGTCCCGACAGATATGCCAAACGCGCATTCCACGGTGCGGTATCGACAAGTTGCGGCATTCCAAGGCCGCGATGTGCGGCGATGCGCACAGACACCTCCGGCTCGCTCATCGACAACGCCTCTACAAGGGCACGCCCTTGCGGTCGAGAGAGCAACATCTGCACAAAAGCTTCGGGCAGACAACGCGGCTCAGGACTTGCCGGTGATGATGGAGCGAATGTCATTGAGCTTATTGAGCGCCTCCAAAGGCGACAAGTTATTGATATCAAGGCCTATGATTTCGTCTCGTATTTGGCTGAGCACCGGGTCGTCCAATTGGAAGAAGCTCAGCTGCATACCGCCTTCCTTCAATGGCTTGGGGGGCTCGGCTCCCGTCATATCCACAGCACCGGCAGCATCACGGTTGGTCTCGAGACGGTGCAATATAGCATTGGCGCGATTGACTATCACCGACGGCATCCCGGCCAATTTTGCCACATGTATACCGAAGGAATGCTCGCTGCCGCCGCGCTCCAGCCGTCGCAGAAATACCACTTTCCCGTCAATTTCCTTGACTGACACGTGGAAATTGTGTATGCGCGGATAAGATTGTTCCAACTCGTTGAGCTCGTGGTAGTGCGTGGCAAAGAGCGTCTTGGGCCTCATGTTGTCGGGGGTGTCGTGTATGTACTCGACTATGGCTCGGGCTATCGAGATGCCGTCATAAGTGGACGTTCCACGTCCCAATTCGTCAAAGAGTATCAGCGAACGTTGGCTCAAGTTGTTGATGATGGATGCGGCTTCGTTCATCTCAACCATGAAGGTGGACTCGCCCAGCGAGATGTTGTCACTTGCACCTACACGCGTAAAAATCTTGTCAACCACACCTATACGGGCGCTGTCGGCCGCCACAAAGCAGCCTATCTGCGCCATCAGGACATTGAGCGCCGTCTGTCGCAGCAATGCCGACTTACCGGACATATTGGGCCCGGTAATCATCAAAATTTGCGCATCGTCGTTGTTCATACGCACGCTATTGGCGATATATGGCACACCTACGGGCAAGCGCCTTTCGATGACGGGATGTCGAGCCTGAACAAGGTCAAGTTCAAGGCTGTCGTCCACCACCGGGCGTGCGTAGCGGTAAGCCGTGGCCGCCGCATTGAACGACAGCAGGCAGTCCAACCGCGCCACCAGCATCGCATCGGCCTGCATAGCCGGAATATACGATGACAGCGCGGCCACCAAGTCGTTGTACAATGATGTCTCCAAGGAGGCTATGCGGTCTTGCGCACCAAGTATTTTCTCCTCGTATTCCTTGAGTTCGGGGCTTATATATCGCTCGGCATTGACAAGTGTCTGCTTGCGTATCCATTCCTGAGGCACCTTGTCACGGTGCGTATTGGTGACTTCGAAGTAGTATCCGAAGACGTTGTTAAAGCCTATTTTGAGCGATGATATGCCGGTAGCTTCGACTTCACGGTCGCGTATCTGCGCCAAGTACTGCTTGCCGCCGGTGGCTATATGTCGCAATTCGTCCAAGGTGGCGTTGACACCTTCGCGTATGACGTCTCCGTTCCCCGGCTTATTGGGGCAGTTGTCCCAAATTTCGCGTTTGATACGCGAGGCTATATCGGTGCAAGGATTGATTTGCTCGCCTATGGCACGCAACTGCGGCTGGTCGGCGCCGAGGCACAAGGTCTTGACGGGCTCGAGGGCCTCGAGTGCGGCACGCACCTGTACCACCTCGCGCGGCGTGATGCGCAGTGTGGCTATTTTGGCTACCAGTCGGCCCAGGTCGCCTATGCGGTCCAGGAAATTGCCGACAGCTTCGGCGGCCTCGCGGTCGCGGAAGAAGTATTCCACGACATCCAGGCGGTTGTTGATTTCGCGAGGGTCGCGCAACGGCATCAGTATCCACTGGTGCAGCAGACGCGCTCCCATGGGTGTGCGCGTACGATCAAGCACGTCCAGCAAGCTCATGCCTTCTTCGCTCAGCGGCGATACCAACTCGAGATTGCGCACCGTGAAACGGTCGAGACGCACATAGCGATCTTCTTCTATGCGTGCTATGGTGTTGATGTGCCCTATGTGCGTATGATTGGTAACATCGAGATAGTGCAATATGGCGCCGGCGGCGATGATACCGGCGTTCATGCGCTCAAGACCAAAGCCCTTGAGCGACGAAGTCTCAAATTGCTTGAGCAGTCGTTCCATGGCCGCATCACGCGTAAATACCCAGTCGTCAAGTTCGAAAGTCAGATAGTGTCCCGACAATTCATCGTCGAGTCGGCGCTTGAGACCGCGTTCTACCAAGACTTCCTTGGGCGCGAACTGCGCCATAAGTTTGTCGGCATAGTCGGCATTGCCCTCGGCGGCAAGGAACTCTCCGGTGCTGATATCCAAAAATGCTATACCCAGGGTCTTGTCGCGCCCGTGGTGTATGGACGCCAGGAAGTTGTTGAGTTTGCCGTCCAATACATTATCACTCAGCGACACGCCGGGCGTCACCAGCTCGGTGATGCCGCGCCTGACCAGCGTCTTGGCCGTCTTGGGATCTTCGAGTTGTTCGCAAATGGCCACGCGCTTGCCCGCCCTCACCAATTTGGGCAGATAGGTATCCAAGGCATGGTGCGGGAAACCCGCCAATTCGACGTATGCCGCCGCCCCGTTGGCTCGACGGGTCAGAGTGATGCCCAAAATCTCGGAAGCAGCCAGGGCGTCATCGCTGAATGTCTCGTAGAAGTCGCCTACACGGAAAAGCATTATCGCATCGGGATGCTTGCGTTTCATCTCGATGTACTGTTTCATCAGCGGCGTCTCGGCTATTTTTTTGGCCATGGTATAATTGTCTTGTTATTTTCCGGGGTACAAAAGGACGGCGCTTGTACATCCGCCCGTGGTCGTATGTTGCAAATATCCGGATTTTAGCTTTTTGCCAAGTCCGGGGGGCATTCCTCGGCTTGTCGCAATCATCGACTTATCGCAAAAATTCGCGTGCTTTCTCAATGTCTCCGGCATGATCCACATCCAGGATTTTGCCCATATCGAAGGCACGAAGACGCTGTCCGGCAGCCACAAGAGCGCGTTGGTAGTTGCGCATACGGCTGACGCCCTCATCGATGCAGCGGCGCAGGATGTCCACAGCAACGGGGCGCAATCCGTATATGCCGCCCGAGACATACCGCACGCCATCCCACGGCGCATCGCGGAAGGCGGTGATGATGCCGTCGGCTGCGGTGTCCACATATAAAGGCTTTTCGTCATCTATGTATGTGGTGACAGCCATACATCCGTCTATATCGTCAGGCGCCTCAGCAAAGGCCTGCACATAACGGGCAAAGTCTTCCTCGCGGAAAATGGTGTCTACCGTGGTAAGTATAAACCGTCCGTCGCCACCATCGGCATTGTCTTCGCCGAAAGTGCGCGATACTTCGTAGAAGCTGTGCATCGAGCTTGGCGTGGTTTTAACCACCAGCTTCAGAGGCACATCCAACTGCGGCTGCAAGGCTTCGACATACCGACGCACATCGGTCATATGCTCGTTGACGATGACGCTGATGCGTTGGGCGGCGTTGGCCATGAAAATATCTATGAGACGGCGTATCATAGGACGGCCGTCAATATCTACCAACGGCTTGGGCATTGGGACGCCTTCTTGTACCAGTCGGCTGCCTTCTCCGGCAGCTATAATTGCGTAATTCATTGATGCGTAAGATTCTGCTTTTGATATGGAATGCGCTGTCTGCCGACTGTTGCGCGTATTTGCGCCATCGTCGACACGGCTCGTACCACCGCCGATGCGGATGGTTATTCGTCTTTGGTCAGGTCAAGCACCACATTGTCCGACCCTTTGTCATAATACTGGCGACGTAGAGGATTGCGGAGGGCCTCGGCATCATTGGCACGGGCGCGGAAGATGTCCAAGGCTGCATATATTGCATGCATCATACTCTGCGGGTCGGCCTCGCCCTTGCCGGCAATGTCGTAGGCGGTACCATGGTCAGGCGAGGTGCGTACATAAGGCAGTCCGGCGGTGAAATTGACACCATCGTCCATGGACATAGCCTTGAACGGTGCCAAACCCTGGTCGTGGTACATGGCCAGTACTGCGTCAAAGTGTGTGTATGCAGCCGTGCCGAAGAAACCGTCAGCTGCATACGGCCCGAAGGCCATAATGCGGCCTTCGCGTGCCTTAGCTATGGCCGGGGTTATGATGTCGCGCTCCTCAGCGCCCAGCAGCCCGTCGTCGCCGGCATGAGGATTGAGGGCGAGTACCGCTATACGGGGATTGTATATCGCGAAATCGCGGCGCAACGAGGCATCCAGCAGTACTATTTTTTCAAGTACGCTGTCGGTAGTGATGGCAGCAGCCACATCGGCAAGAGGCAGATGTGTCGTGGCCAAAGCCACGCGCATGCGGTCGTTGAAAAGTATCATCAGTGCTTTGACGGGCACGGGCAGGCGCTCGGGCAGGCGCTCGCGGCTACGACCGCGACGTTTCGATTTGCCATCGGCGGCCTCGGGTGCGGCCTGCGTCACAGACGTTTCCTCAGTCCCGGCAAGCGTTGTCTCGGCAGTCACGGCTTCGGCTACAATTTCCGTGCCGTTGTCTGCGGCCACTATTTCTGCCTGAGCCTCAATCGCAATGTCCGCATCGGGCTCGGACGGGGCAAATTTGTGCTCCAAGTACTCCGTATGTCCGGCAAAATGAAAGTCCTCACCTTGGATGTTGTGCTTGTTGATGGGAGCAGTGACCAATACGTCCACATCTCCGGCGGCAAGGGCGGCGGTGGCGGCCTCGAGTGCTTCGAAAGCAGCACGACCGGCTGCTGCTGTACTCTCTCCCGGTTCGATGGCGAGGTTATCCGCACCTACATTGACCATGTTGACGACTCCGTCGCGCAATTGCTTGGTGTCATTGGCATGTGCAATCTGTATTTGCGACATTTGCAGTCCCTTGCGGTAGAAGGACACGGCCTTTGCATTGGCAAAAACTACCGGAGTGCATAATTCAAGTATCCGATTGTCTTCCATGGCCTTGAGGATCACCTCGAGGCCTATGCCGTTGGTGTCGCCCTGAGTGATGGCGACTCTGATTTTATTCTTCATCTTGGTATGGTGGTTGCTGTTTCTTGGCCGCCCCGGCAAGCATACCGCAGGCAGCCATAATGTCCTGTCCGCGCGAAGCGCGTATCGTGGCGGTGATACCCAAGTCGTTGAGTCCGTCGCGGAAGTTCTCCTGAACGCGTCGCGACGACGGACGCAGGCTGTCTCCGCCTATGGGATGATAGGGGATGATATTGACCCGTGCATCGGTGCCGCGCAACAGGCGTGCAAGGGCACGCATGCTTTGCGGCGTGTCGTTGACGCCGTCCCAAAGGATGTATTCCACTGACAGGCGGCGCTGATGCGCAAAGTCGTAGTCCCGCAACAGCGCCATGACTTCGCGTATAGGAAAAGCTTTTTGCACCGGCATCAGCGCTTGACGCTGCTCGGCATCGGCCGAATGGACGCTGATGGCTATATGCACCGAGGTCTTGTCAAGCAGTCGCCGCAACCCGGGGATATTGCCCACGGTGGACACGGTAATGCGTTTGGGACTCCAAGCCAAACCCCACGGGGCGGTAAGAATCTCGATGGTGTCGAGCACGGCGTCGAGATTATCTGTGGGTTCGCCCATGCCCATGAATACGACATTCGTAAGGTCGCGGCTCTGCGGTATGGATAGTATCTGGTTAATAATCTGCGCAGTAGTCAGATTTCCGTGGAAGCCCTGACGTCCGGTCATACAAAAAGCGCAATGCATCTTGCATCCGGCCTGCGAGGACACGCACAGGGTGGCGCGGCCGTCTTTCTCGGGGATGTACACCGACTCGACATCGCGTCCGCCACAACCGCGAAAGAGGTACTTGACCGTGCCGTCGTGCGATGCCGTGGACGCCAAGGGTTCTTCGCGTCCGACGACATACCCGGCCTGCGCCAAACGGATGCGTCCCTGCTTGGACAGATCGGTCATCTCGTCTACGGACGTGGCACGTCCTACATAGAGCCACCGCGCCATCTGCTTTCCGGCAAAACGCGGCAACCCCACGGACACGGCCACCTCGGACAACTGCTCCGGTGTCAGCCCTATCAGCGGACGGCGCACATGTTCATCGATGACGGCAGCCTCGGAATCAGAAGCCTTGGCTTCTACAGCCTCGGTGACGGCTTCGACCCGGATGTCTCGGTTAGCCGGCATCGTTTATTCGCCGGGCACTACCTTGTCAAGATACCACTTGCCGCCGATGCGTTTAAACTCGAAAGTGTGTGTTACGTACGAGTCCACCCATCCACAGTCAAGGTATACCTGCGTGTACTGGATTTCGCCCCAAGCCTGATAGTATTCGTCATCGTCCTTGGCAAAGGGCCGCTTGGCCGTGAAATTGTCGGGCACAAGCAGCGAAGCATATTTCTCGCGCTGGTCGTCGGTAAGACGCACACGCGATTCCATAAATGCGGAATCCGTGGAGAATTTGCCGATGAAGGTCTTGAAGGCTTCGGGTCCCTGGTTGCAGGGAGCCTTGGCGGACATAACTTTGGCCACGGTGGCATCCACTTCGGCAGCGGTCTGTCCCTTTGCATCCATGGCGGTGCACATTAGCGCCGCAAGAGCAGCTATAAATAAAAACTTGCGCATAATCAAATTGGTTTTTATTTGATTGTTATATAACGTACTATAAATCTTTCATCATCCGACGGCACATGCCCGGCATGCAACACGTCAGAGGGTTTCGAGTATATGGAGTCCGACAAACAAGGTGACAAACACCAGTGCCAAAGTCCCGGCAGCAATAACCGAAGTAATGGCGAGGTTGCGCATATTGCCGGGCCGCAGACGGCAGCCTATGGCTGACAGCACTATGGCCACCACATCAAAGGACATCGAAGCCCATTCGCTGAACACCAGGAAGGCCCAGGCCAAGAGCGTGCATACCGCACCGCCTATGGCCATATAGCGCAACGCAGGAGACCGGAATACGGGGGTGGTCTCTGTCGCCTCGGCCTGCGGCATTTCCTCGGTAGGTGCAGCTGGTGCTTCCGGCATTTCGGTCTCGGAGGCCTGTAAGGACTCGGCCGGCGTGAGTTGGTCCACGGTCTTGGGTGTGTCGTTATCGGTAGTCATGCGTTCCTATGTTTGTTTTGTACAATTATCTGCGTTTTGTCAGATGGTCGGAAATGTCGCAACCGCGGCGGTCAAAGGGCTGCACGTAGCGGCGGCATTGGCATCCGGACGTTTTATCTTGCGAAGTTACGAAATTCTCGCCATATACGCTCCTTTCAACCCGATATTTCTTTTGCTGCAACAAAAGGAAAGTGTGTGGAAAGTGTGTTCTTGCCGCCAAATTGTATGTATCGAGGGAAGCCGTGACGGATTATGACGGACAGCAATCAGACTGTGGCGGAGGCAACGGCATTGACGATGACGCCGGCGAGGGCGAGGCCGAAAGCGGCAGTGGCAAAGACTACCGTACCGTTGGGACGCTTGGCGCCGTTGACGGTGACTTCGCTCTCGGCGAGGCGGACGTTGGGCACTTGCTGCGGCGAGTAGGCGCAGCTGAATTTGCGCTTGGGAAAGATGCCGCTGCGGCGAAAGCGTTGTCGCAAAGCACGGGCCAGCGGGTCGCCCTCTACTTTCCAAAATTCGGCAATGCGTATCTGCGTGAGGTCTGTCTTGCAGGCGGCACCCATGCTCGAGACGAGACGGGCCGAAGATGCCGTGGCATTGCATATCAGCAGGGCTTTGTCTGCAACCGAGTCGATGGCGTCGACCACCCAGTCATATGCTTCGAGGTCGAAATCAGCAGCAGTGTCGGCAGTGTATATGCCATGCACCGGCCGGACATCAATATCGGGATTTATGGAACGCAGGCGCTCGGCGGCGACATCCACTTTGGGACGTCCTATGGTCTCGGAGGTGGCTATAAGCTGGCGATTGATGTTGCCGGGCGCCACAATATCGCTGTCCACAAGTGTTATATGGCCTACGCCACTGCGTGCCAGTGCTTCGGCGCACCACGACCCTACGCCTCCTATGCCGAAGACGATGACACGAAGGCGACCGAGCCGCTCGAGGGCCGTTTGACCCAAGAGCAGCTCGGTGCGATCGAAGTATTGAGATGTGTCTGTGTTCACTTGACAAGTACGCGGCGGCTGAAGTCGTCAACAACAACGATGTACAGACCTTTGGCAAGGTCGAGAGCATTGTCTCCGGCGTTCAGCGTACCATTGAAATATGTAATGCCGTCGATGCCGTATACTTGCACTTCGGCCTGCTCGCTAAGGCTGACAACGAGTTGACCGTTGAGACTGTATGCCGTCCAAGCGTGATAGTCGCTTTCGACGCCTGCGATACCGCCACGATAGTGGGATATGGCGATATTGTCGAAGTGTGCACGGGCGCCTGCGGTCTGCACAAAGCGCACGCGGACATCTCCGCTGACATTGGCGGTGACGGTGTACTTCTTGTAGGCTTCGCCCTTGGGCAGAGTGACGGTCGCTACTGTCTTCCAGTTGTTACCGCCATCGCCGGAGCATTCCACCTTGAATTCGCATGCAGCATCTCCGGTCCATGCCCTGGCGTAGAAGGTGATTTCGCCTACGCCGCCGGCAATGTCCTCGGCCGTCTCGAAGGACGAAGAAGAGGTCTTGCCAAAACGCATATAGTTTTTACCGGCATAGGCATTCTTGCTTTCATCGAATACACCTGCATCATGGAGATTCCAGACGCACATTGTGCCTTGAACCGTAGCGTCATCGTAGCCGCTTTTTGTTTTTGCAGCCTCGAAGTCCTCGACGAAGTCGATGGCTTCGGTGACCTTGGCCGATACTTCAGCCTCATCGGTGGTATAAGTCTCGCCTTTGGCTGTCGTGGCGGTGGCTATGATGGAGCTGGCGAAGGTGCCGGCTTTGTCGCTGTTGACGCGGATGTATATACGGTCTTCCTCGGGTTTGATGACGATTTTCTGCGACCATTCGGCCTTATCGGAGGACAGTTCGAACGGAGCTTTAACCTCAATAGTAATGTCGGAGGTGATATTCTCGACCCCTACGAGTAGCTCCTCGGCCTCGGAAGGTATGCCCGGCTCGGCCACCAGCGACAACTCGCCGTCGTGCATGAAATCGATAGATGGTATCGGGGCTGCAGTGGTGACGTTGATTTTACCTGAAGTCAACGTCTTGGATTTTACGTAATATGTGTAGGCCGTTTCGGGTGATAAGTCGCTGCAGATGTATTGCTCGTCTTTAGCCTTGACCGTACGCGGATAGGAAGCAACGGCATTGCCTTCGGCATCGAGTACATAAATTGTATATGTGCCGTCAGCTGCTTCGTCGCCTACGTAAGTCCAGTGTGCGGTGAAGCTTTCGTCGCTAATGTCGGTAGCAGCTCCCACGGGCAGTCCGGTCATGGCGTTGGCGGTCAACTTGACCGTAGTCTTGGCCGTTCCGGAAGTGAGGGTGAGCGTTCCGACTGCGACACCGGCTGCAGGTGCCGTATAATTCAGGGTGAGTATGGCGCCGTCAGTAGTCATGGACGCATCGGCGGCTATGGAGGTCGTGCCGGCGGCAAATCCGGCACCGCTGACGCTGACGCTGATGGCTTCCTTGAGGCCTTCGGCCTTGACGGTCACCGCCTTGGTGCGTGCCAAGCCTACGGCCGTAACGCCGAAGTCAACAGTACTGCCATCCGTGGGAAGCAGGAAGGCCGGGTCGGCACTGATATTGGTAGACCAGTTTTGGCCCTTCTTGTTGCCCCAGATGTATTCGGCCAATTCGGGGTGGTCGATGAAGGGGTTGCGGTTATGCTGTGCGCCGTATACGACTTCCTGACGGTCAAGTTCCTTTTGGCTGACCGGATCTTCGCGATGCCATTTCAACAGCAGGTTGATGGCCCATGACGAGAAGGCGGGGTAGCTGTTGCCGGACAGCATCGGGGATTTCCATCCGGCGATTTTGTCGTTATAGGCCGCCGCCATATAGAAATACGAGCGGGCAAAGTCACCTTTATACTGATCGTCCGGCTCGAATACCGTGCCCGAATACCCGGGGAAAGTGCAGCTGCCGAGGCGTCCGAGAGCCTTCACACTGCCGTTTGAAGGCAAGGTCGTACCATTGGCACATTCGCCGTAAGGGAAGTTGGAGCGCTGTCCGTTGACTTTACCATCGGTAGGATAGAGGTGGAATGCATCGCTATACATAGGCTTTGCATCATTGAACCAACTCTTGGGGAAAGAGTGCTCGCGGTTGTAGCAGTCACCCACTTTTTTGTACCCACTGCAAGATGCTGTTGTAAACTTCCAGTGTTTGGTCGAATACATATCCCAGATGGTTCCATCGGGGTACACATCAGATGTTTTGTATAGGGTGAGCAGGCCGTTGTAGCTCACAACGTCATGTGAGCCGACCTTTTTGCAGAGGGCGGAGAGCAGTGCGGCCCCCGACTTGTTTTCGCAAGTGGAGTAGTAGCCCGCCGGCTCAGCGGCGAAAGCCACGGCTGTCGACGCTAAAGCCAGCGCCAGGACAGCACCTTTTAAGTACCGTAAAATCATGATACGATTGGTTTGTTGTTTTATGTGTTTCGGTTTCTTTGTACTAATGCTCGGTTGCTCTAAGCGTATCGAATTCCGTACCCAATATGGCGTCCTCCTTTACGGCGTCCTATTGCATCTATTTTGGGTAGGCGTGAACTCCTCGGTTTTTTAGGGCAATGGACTGCAAAGGTACGCAAAATCTCCGACCCGCCAAGCACTTTGCCAAAAAAAATCGCGCCGGCATCGAAATAACGGCTCGTCAGGGACGCAATACATTGCCCTCGCGCAGCAGGAAGCTAATACGCGGAAGAACTTCGCCCGTGGTGACTCCAAAAAACAGCCAAACTTATAGGTGGTAAAGCAATGGCAATCAGACAAATAGCACAAATAAACAGTAAGCAAATCGGGAATGGAGAGCGAATTACGGAAATTTTTCTTTGATAATTGGAGGGGAAGTCGTAACTTTGCGGCGCAAACAGGTGCACGGCCATCGGCCGTGCTTAAAAGGGAATCGGGTGTGAATCCCGAACAGTCCCGCTGCTGTGAGCCTCACGCCACTGTGCGTCAGCACATTGGCACGACCTCGGGCATACGTCACTATATCGCTGCAGGCGGTACGGGAAGGCGTCCGAAGCCGGTCGGAGGCGAGTCAGAAGACCTGCCTGAGAGCAAAAATGCCGATGCTCTGCCAAGGGCGTTATAGCAACGCCGGCTTGCGAGGACGAGCTCAGAGTCTCATCAGACCCGAAATTCCTGCCGGGAATATGGGCGCATTGCGCGCCGCACGTTCCGGAGGATGCGGCAACAGCATCTGCGACATGTTTCACCCACGCCCTTGTCCGCCACTGCGGAAGGAGCACAACACATTCGTCAGATGCCACAAACATCTAAGACATTTTTGAAAGAACACCGCGTATGCCGCCGAGTATGCGTGGCGGCCGTCCTCGCATTTGCAGCCGCCACCGCCGTGTATGCACAACCCCCCGAAGGGGCTTCATCGGTCTTGGCCGAGCGCGACAGCGCCGCCACCATTGCACGCTCGATGGCATGGAGCGACAGCATCCAGTCGCTGCACGAGCTGATAGTGACCACGCGCCGCCCGTGGGAACCCACCGAGATTATTCCGGTGCAGACACTTGCCGGCGAGGAGTTGCGCCGTCTGTCCAGCAATAGCGTGGCCGACGCCTTGCGCTATTTCTCGGGCGTACAGGTCAAGGATTACGGAGGCGTTGGCGGCATAAAGACCGTCAACATCCGTTCGATGGGCACCAATCATACCGGCGTAGTGTACGATGGCGTAGCCTTGGGCAATGCCCAAAACGGGCAGATAGATCTCGGGCAGTTCTCGCTGGATAATATGGAGGCGCTGTCGCTGTACAACGGACAAAAAAGTCAGATACTGCAGCCGGCACGCGACTTCGGCAACGCCGGTACAATATATATGCGCACCGCCGTGCCACAATTTAAGGGCGACGAGACATACCACGCCCGCGCGGCAGTACGCACCGGCAGTTTTGACCTCATCAATCCCTCGGCTTTGGTTCAGCTCAAGTTGTCTCGCCGCGTAAGCGCCTCGCTCAGTGCCGAATGGCTCAATTCGTCCGGTAAATACAAATTCCGCTATCGCCGTGTCAATCCCGCCGGCGAAGTAGCCTATGACACCACGGCCACGCGCCAAAACGGCGATATCAACGCCACGCGCCTCGAGGCTTCGGTCTTCGGCAAGACATCGCACGGCAATTGGATGGCCAAGGCATACAACTATAATAGCGAACGAGGCATACCCGGTGCCATCGTCAACAACGTATGGCGGCGCGGCGAACGCATTTGGGATACCAACAGCTTTATCCAAGGACATTGGCGTGCCACATACGGGCGCTGGACCACTTTGGCCAATGCCAAGTATGCTTTCTACCGCACGCATTACGTCAACAACGATGACAAGCAAATCAAGGTGGACAACCTCTACCGCCAGCGTGAGGTCTACGTGTCCACAGCCAACCAATACGACATCATTCCCGGCAAATGGGAAGTGTCGGCCAGCTATGATTTCATGTTCAACAGCCTTGATGCAGATGTATACGACTTTGTACGCCCCAAGCGCTATTCCAATCTGTTGTCCGCCGCCACTGCCATCACACTCGGCCGCTTCAAGGGTCAGGCCTCGGCCTTGGCCACTTTTGTCCGCGACATGCTCGAAGATGTTCAGGATCCGCCTACGAAGCACGTTTTCACTCCGGCCGTGTACGCTTCATATGCCTTTGTAGATTGTAAAACCAAGCGCGGTTCTGATATGCTGTCTCTGCGTGCATTCTACAAGCGTTCATTTCGTATGCCCACTTTCAACGACCTATATTACGCCGATATGGGCAACTCCAAGCTCAATCCCGAGCGCGTCACCCAGTACAACGTCGGCATCGTGTACGACCATGTACGCCGCCACTCGCTGCTATCGTCCATCAAATTCAGTGCCGACGGATATTACAACAAGGTACACGATAAGATTGTGGCCTACCCCAAGGGACAGCAATTCCGTTGGACGATGCTCAATCTGGGACTTGTGGACATCCGCGGTGTCGACATCAGCGCCGCCGCCACCGTTACCCCGCGCCGCGATATGGACATCACCCTGCGCCTGCAATACACTTGGCAACGCGCTATAGACATTACCAATCCCGAGGACAACTACTATCGTGACCAAATCCCATACATACCGCACCACAGCGGAAGTGCCATAGCCAACATTGCATGGCGGCGCTGGAACCTCAACTACAGTTTCATATACGTAGGCGAGCGCTACAACCAGCAGGAAAACATCCGCTACAACTACACACAGCCCTGGTACACCAGCGATGTATCGCTGACGCGCGACTTCACCCTCGGCAAAGTCGGCCTTCGCGCCACCGTCGAAGTCAACAACCTGTTGTCCCAGGACTACGATGTTATCATCAACTACCCCATGCCCAAGCGCAACTATCGTTTTACCCTAACCGTAACGATATGACAAATCGCGACATGGACACAAAGACGATGATACCACGTGCCGCCTCTGCGGTACGCAACTGCGGCTATAATGACACAATAATATATAGACCTATGATTCATCCCCATACGTCATTCCGACTAACGGGATGTATGATTTGTTTTCTGCTACTCATGCTATGTGCCACGAGCTGTCGAGAGGACGAGCTCGTGGTGCCGGCAGAGTATGACCCCGTGCCGGCGGTGTCGGACAGCGAGGGCCGCATACGCGGGATGTATCTGCTCAACGAAGGCAATATGGGCAGCAACAAATGCACTCTGGACTATCTTGACTACGTCACCGGGCTGTATGCCCGCAACATATACCCCGAGCGAAACCCCAATGTCATCAAGGAACTCGGCGATGTCGGCAACGATATCGCCATCTACGGCAGCAAACTCTATATCGTGGTAAATTGCAGCCATAAAGTCGAAGTGCTGGATGCGAAAACAGCCGTACGCATCGCGCAAATCGACATTCCCAATTGTCGATATATCAAATTCCACCGCGGCAAGGCCTACGTCAGCAGCTACGTCGGTCCGGTACTAATCGATCCCGATTCGCCCAAAGGTGCGGTCTACGAGGTGGACACCACCAGCCTCAAAGTCACCGGGCGTTGCATCGTCGGATACCAGCCTGAAGAAATGGAGATTATCGATGACTACATGTACGTTGCCAATAGCGGTGGGTATCGAGTGCCCAATTACGACAACACCGTATCCGTGATCCAGCTTATAGACTTCAAACAAGTGCGTCAGATACCCGTAGCTATCAACCTGCACCGCATACGCAAGGACCGGTACGGACGCCTATGGGTGACCTCGCGCGGCGACTACAACAGCGTGCCGCCACGCCTGTACTACCTTGAGCGCGACGAAGGCTCCGGCGAAATGCGCGTGGCCGGATGTCTGGACATCGCCGTGAGCGACATGGCCATACGCGACGATAGCATGTACTACATAGGTGTCGCATGGAGCAATTTCACCGGTACCAACACTATATCCTACGGCATAATCAACGTGCGCGACAGACAGCGCGTGGCCGACAACTTCATCACCGACGGCACCGAACAGAACATCAAAATGCCTTACGGCATAAGCGTCCACCCCGTCACGGGAGACATCTACGTCACCGATGCCAAGAATTACGTATCCTCGGGTACGCTCTATTGCTTCAGCCCCGACGGCAAACGCCAATGGAGTGTCCGCACAGGCGACATTCCGGCTCATATCTGCTTTTACGAGAACCGCTGATGAGAAGATCACACAAAGGCATATTATATATAATGTCGGCCGCGACGGCCCTGACAATCACAGGCTGTAACGGCGGCGACACGCCCATCGTCAGCCTCGGGCTGGACGATTACTACCGCGTGGCACGCATGACCAAGCTCGACCTTGACCCGGCACTCACCGGACAGGACTACCGCTGGACCATCACGCGCCCCGACGGCACCGACAGCATCATCGAAGGACAACGACGTCTGGTATTCCTCACCGCCGAAGAAGGACGCTACACGCTGCGTTTCGACATCAAAGACCCCTCCGTGCCCATGAGCCATACGATGACCGTAGACGTACTTCACGAAGAAGTCGAATTCAGTCCCTACATAGCCACCGTGACCGAGTATTGCCCCGCCCCGGGACAGTTTGTCAACGAGATGCCGCGCTACGATGAGGGCGATACAGCCGAGGACATGGCACGCAAGGCCGGCGAGTGCATCAGCGGCACCAACGATGTGATGATTTCGCTCGGCGCCTACGGCGGTTACGTGACCTTTGCCTTTGACCACACCGTGGTCAACCTTCCCGGCAACGACTTCCGCATCTGGGGCAACTGCTTCTATGAAGCCACCCACCCCGAAGACCGCGGCGGCAGCGCCGAGCCGGGCATAGTGATGGTGAGCTACGACGCCAATTGCAACGGCATCGCCGATGACCCATGGTACGAACTGGCCGGCAGCGAATACTATTCGTCCAAGACACATCACAACTACACAATTACATACAGCCGGCCCGACCCCAACGCCGAGCCGGTAGAAGACGGCGCACTCGACAATTTGTACTACATCCCATGGAAGGACAATACCGGAGCAACGGGATACGTCGCCCACAACATATTCCACGACGGCGAGTACTGGCCCAAATGGATGCCGCAGCAGACGCTGACATTCCAAGGCAGTTGCCTGGCGCCCAACGCCATAGACCGCAGCGGAGTCGGCTCCTACTACATCCTGTACAGCTACGACTGGGGCTATGTAGACAATCATCCCAACGACTATCCCGAGCTCAACAGCTTCGACATCTCCAACGCCGTAGACTCCGAAGGACGTCCCGTCAAGCTGCCCGGCGCCGACTGGATACGCGTATACACCGCCGTCAACCAATACTGCGGATGGATTGGCGAGACTTCCACCGAGTTGAGTCGCGCCGCCGACCTCCACGTCATCGCTACTATGGTACCTACCGCCGCCCGTCGACGCTGAAATATAACGGCCGATATCGTAAGCATACCGATATATATTATAATCCTAAGTAAAATGAAAAAATTCTACAACAAGAGCCTGTTGGCTGCCTTTACCCTTGCCATGGTAGCCGCACCTGCTGTTTGGGCCGAAGAAGACCTCTCGGGAGGTTTCTTCTACCTCAACGAAGACTGGTACGGACACAACAACTCCACTATCAACTACTTGCGCCCGGACGACCCGGACGGCAACTACTGGGAGTATCGCGTATTTCAGACCCGCAATCCGGGCAAGGAACTCGGATGTACCGCACAAGACGGTATCGCCTGGGGCGGCCGCCTGTACCTCATCTCCAAGCAGGAGAAAGACCCCGGAGCATCCGTCACCGGCGCCCGTATCACCGTATGCGATTACACTACAATGAAATGTATAGCCCAACTGACCAATATCGACCCATCCGGTGCACGTTGTGACGGCCGCGGTGTCGTAGGTGTTTCGGCCGACAAGGTGTACATATCTTCGACCAACGGTGTATGGGTATTCGACACCCACACCAATACCGTAATCAAGCAGATTGCCGGAACCGAAAACCCCAATGGCAATAGCGATCAGGATGCCACCAACCCCTCCGGCTCGCTGTATCACGGACAATGCGGCGCTATGGTCCTGAGCGGTAAATACGTATTCATCGCTCACCAAACCTACGGCGTGCAAGTCGTGGATGCAGCCACCGACCAAATAGTCAAGACCATCGACTTCAAACAACTCGGCGATGACATAGGCGTAGGTTCGCTTATAAAGGATCGCAACGGTGTCATCTGGGCCGGCGTCAACGGCAGCATTTCGTCCAGCTATGGCGAGACAATGTCATACGTCGTACGCATCGACCCGGTAGCTCTCGAGCCCGAATTCATCGAGCTTGACGCATCCGTACCCCAGCCCACCAACTCGTGGTACGCTTGGACACCCGATTGTATGTGCGCCAGCATGAAAAACGACTACATCTACTGGAAAGGCGATGCAGGATACTTCATGTGGTACCAGTCCTCTCAGGTAGTACGCTTCAACACCGTCACCCGCCAAGCCGAAACCATCATCGAAACCGGCGGAACATACACCAGCAAGGACCGTTACATCTACGGTTCGTCGATGCGCATCCATCCCGTGACGGACGAAATATACATAGCCGTCAATCAGGACACCGGCGTCAACAAATATTGGACACGCCGTTACAGTTCCTCGGGCGAACTTCTCAAAGAGTACAATATGGTCAAGAGCTACTGGTTCCCCTCGCTGCCCATCTTCACCGAAAATGACGATAAGAGCACTACCGGCATAGGCGACATCACCATCCCCAACACCGACATCAACGCCGCACCCGAATACTTCGACCTGCAAGGCCGTCGTATCAATCCGGAGAACGCACCCGCAGGCATATACATCGAACGCCGCGGTGCAAAAACTCAAAAAATACTACTGCGCTAATCAGATATTCTACGGGAAGACGGTCCACTGACACAACCCGGGTCGTCTTCCCGATATATTCACATATACCCGATCTATATGGTTAAACAGCTACTCCTTACAGCAATCTGCTCCATAGCACTGTCGTGCGGAGCTACCACTCTCGATTTTGACAAAATCACCCATTGGGCCGGCGAGGGCGATGCACGCGCCGCACTTGTTATGCTCTTCGACGGACAGAAAACCGCACAAGTATGGGGCTTCCGCTGGAATAGCTCCGCGTCCAAGCCCTCCGGGTCCGATATGGTGAAAGCCATAGCCGGAGCCTCCACCGACTTTGACGCAATGATCCAATGGACCAACTTCGGCTATACTCTCTCCGGCGCAGGCTTCAGCTTTGGCCACGCAGTGATGAATTACCTGCGCTACGACTTCGAAGGTGCGGCCGATGACGGCAACGTCTCCTTCGGCTACTATACACCCAACACGGGCATGGGCCAGACAGGCGCCCCCGGCGCGGCCACGCAGGAAATATGTGACCGTGCCATAGAAGAGGCCAAGGTTACCCATGTCATCGAACATCCCCTCAGCCACCGCGAGTACGGATATAGCGCTTACGACTACGACCATTGGCAATTGGATGCCGATGCGCCCCAAAACATACTATGGCGTGCCGGATGGTACAAAGGATACTGGAGCTACTGGGTGGGAGACAAAACCCTTGACGAAATGGGCTACTCCGGTCTGGGAATGTCTTCTGTCGAGCTGCAGGACGGGGCGGTCAACGGCTGGGCCTACTACAACTTCCAAGACGATGATTACGGATCGACAGAAATCGACTGGAACGTTGAATTGGACTACGACCACCTAAGCGTCAATGCCATACAGGAGCTGAAACCGGTGATAGAAAACTCCGATGATGCGGTCGCGACAGTATATACACTCTCCGGCGTATGCTTGGGCCGATATGCCGACCGCCGCGACAACCTCCCCGCCGGCATATACATCGTGCGTACGTCCTCGGGCGCTGCATACAAGGTGCGTCTCTAAACAAAAACGCACACACATCTTAAAATAACATCATATTATGGGCCCGGTTTTGGGTATGAATCTGAATCATACTCAGGCCAATCACTAAAACAAATTTCAAACCTTTATGAATTACAAATCATTACTCATCGGAGCATTAGGCTGCTTCATTGCGCTGACAGCCAATGCCCGCGACATCGAGGTAGACGGCTTGTACTACTCGACCAAGAGCGATGGCACCGCCACGGTGCGCGCCCCTCTGTCATCCGAGACAAAGCCCTCGGGCGACATCGTAATTCCGGCATCTATCACCTATGACGGCAAAGACTACAAGGTGACCGGCATCGATGACAACGCATTCGCCTATGGTTATCAAATCACCGGCCTCGAAATTGAGGAAGGCATCGAGACCATCGGCAAAAACGCCTTCTTCAACTGCTCGGGATTGACCGAACTGTCGTTCCCTGCATCAGTAACGGAGATTGGTGATTATGCGTTCAACTCGTGTACAAACGTGACTAACATCACCTTCCCTACCGGTCTTAAGGTCGCAGGCCCGATATTCCAATCGTGCATCAATCTTACAAATGTAAGATTCAACTGGAAGTGCGTCGTAACCGAACTCAACGGCACCTTCCAAGACTGCCGCGTACTTCCGCGCATATCCATCCCATCAACTGTCGTTTCGATCGGAGACAACACATTCGACGGCTGCAAAAGCCTTGCAGAAGTCAGCTTCTCAGGCAGCAACCTGAAGACTATCGGCGACTGGGCTTTCAACGGCAACAAGTTCACGACTCTTGAAATACCCGAAGGCGTCGAAGAAATCGGCGATATGGCTCTCGGCGCAATGAACGGCGACCGGAACACCAACAAGACAATGACGTCTGTCATACTGCCTTCGACACTGAAAAAAATAGCTTACAATGCCTTCAATAACTGCGGCGCCCTGACCGACCTGACCATCAAGCCCGCCGACGAACCCCTGAAGATTGTCAGCTTTAGCGACTACTACGTTAAGATGTTCCTCTCGTGTCCGGAAGACCTGTCTTCAACGACCTGCCCGCTGAAGACCCTTGTACTGGGTCGTCAGCTTGTAACGGAGTCATCCGGCACCGATATCACCGACGATGTCTTTTCGGTAAAGAGCGCTTTGGAAGACCTGTTCTTCTGCGGCAGCGTCACAAAGACTCCAAACATCTCCAATGCAAGCAACGTAAAGTATATTACCGTTGCCACTACAGCCATACCCACTGCCGGGAACTTCAATGACGGCATCAAGGCTACGGCATTGGTGACAGTTCCTGCCGGCGGTCGCGAAGCATATTCGGCTGTCGACGGCTGGAAAGACTTCACATCGCTCGCCAATCCTTCCGGCGTCGAACTCTCCATCGCGGACCTCACCCCTGACGCCAACGGCGTGTACGCCATCGGCCTGAAAAAATCCCACGCATTGACAACCACAATCAACGATGAGAATACCTCCGCCCAAAACCTGACATACACGGCAGGTGTCAACAGCGTCTTGAGCTATAGCACTTATAACGGCAAAGTCACCTCCGGGCCCAAGGGCGACGCATACATCTACGTCGAAAGCAGCGAGAACCCTGCCGTACGCGGCGTCCTCGTAGCCAAAGTAGCTCCTATCAAACCCGTGACCTCCATCACCCTCGATGGCGTCGTTGACGGCGTACTGCGCGTACCCTACAACTCGATGATTGCCGCCAACCCCGTCATCGAGCCTGCCGATGCCGACCTCACCGACTTTACAATCTCCATCGAAGACCCCACCATGTGCACCATCTATGCAGCCAAGGCCTTCAACCCCAATCGCAACTTCTACGAGCTGACGACCTTCAAGCTCGGCGAAACCAACGTCACCTACACCGCAGCCGATGGCAGCGGCACACAACTCACCTTCAAACTCGTTGTCGAAGACCGCGACCGCGAAACTCCCATCGACTACACCAAGGGTATGTTCTGGCTCAACGAGGAGTGGTTCGGCCACTGCAGCGGCTCTATCAACTTCGTGGGCGATGACTACACCTTCACCGGCAAAGTTTACGAGCGCGAGAATCCCTTCCAAGCCTTCGGCGCTACTTCGCAATTTGCAACAGTATATGCCGACCGCCTCGTCGTAATGTCCAAGCAGCCCCGTGACGGCGGCGATCTCCGCGGCACTTCGGCCGGCGGCGGCCGCGTCGTAATTGCTGACGCCAAGACCCTCAAGAAAATCGCCGCTTTCGACGAAATCGGCGGTGACGGACGTGCCGCTTGCGGCGTAGGTCCCGACAAATTCTACCTGACACACAACGCCGGCGTGCGCGTATGCCGTGCTCAGGGTGACACATACGTCCTCGATGCTGCCGACATCGCCGGTATCGGCGGAGGCACCAACCTCTATGCCAATCAGATGGGCGACATCATTGCCGCAGGCAAATATGCCTTCGTTGTACAGCAGGGCAAGGGCCTCCACGTAATTGACACAGCCTCTGACACCTACGTCAAGACCATCGAAGAGTCCAACGCTCAAGGCGTAGTCCTCGCTGCCGATGGCAACGTATGGTTCATGGCCACAAAGAAACTCTACTGCATCGACCCGCAGACTGCCGATGTACTCAAGGAAGTCGCTATCAACCAAAGCGTAGCTTGTCAGTGGGGCTCATGGCGTCACACCAACTTCCTGGCTGCCAAGAAAAAGAACGTTCTATACTGGATGGACGGCGGCTCATGGTCCGGCTCGGGCAACATCTATGCTTGGGATATGACCGGCGACGTACCCACCGAACCGCTCTTTACCCTCGGTAAACGCGAAGGTATGAACGGCAGCACTCAGAGCCAATACGGCACTATCGGCTATGACGATGTCAACGACCGTCTGATGCTGGCCACCACTCACGGAGCATCTTCCAACTACCGTTACAACTGGTACTACTTCGTAAACGGCACCACCGGCGAAGAGCTTAAGAGCTACGCTCTGACCCCGTACTACTGGTTCCCCGCTATGCCCGTCAACCCCGACCGCGCCGAAGTAGTCAGCGATATCGATAAGATTGACCTTGACAACTACAACGATCCCAAGACCGTTGACCTGACCGACCACTTCACCGATGCCGATGACATCGACTCCGAAATCACGCTGTCCATAGTTCCGTCCAACGACACTCAACTCGAAAACATCGCCGATGTCACCATCGAAGGCAAACAACTCACCATCACCCCCAAGACCTTCGGTGATGCTCCCCTGCGTCTGCGCTCGGTATCGCGCGGCCACGTAGCTTACCACGACATCGCAATCAAGATTGCCAAGGTAGGCGTGGACGACGTTGCCGTTGATACCAACGACTCGGCAGTCGAGTACTTCAACCTGCAAGGTGTACGCGTCGATGCAGACAACCTGACCCCCGGCATCTACGTACGCCGCCAGGGCAATAAGGCCGTTAAAGTCATCATCAAGTAACACCAGCAACACACTAATCCGAATGACCTTCAGACATTTATTGTCTGCCTCAATCCTTACAGCCACTGTCGCCGCACTATCGGCGACAGCGGCTGCCGAGGATTTGGACGGCGGATTTTTTATCCTCAACGAAGACTGGTACGGACATCAGAATTCCACCATCAACTACCTGCGTCCGGACGACCCTGACGGAGTATACTGGGATTACCGTGTATTCCAAAGCCGCAATCCGGGCAAGGAACTCGGATGCACCGCCCAGCACGGCATCGCTTGGGGCGGACGCCTGTATCTCATAGCCAAACAAGAAAAGGACCCCGGAGCATCTATCGTCGGCGCACGTATCACCGTGTGCGATGCCAAGACAATGGAGTGCTTAGCCCAGCTCACCGAGATTGACCCCTCGGGCAATCGCTGCGACGGACGCGGCGCTTGCGGCGTATCGCTCGAAAAGGTGTACATATCCTCGTCCAACGGTATTTGGATTTTCGATACCCGAAGCCTATCGGTCACCGGGCAGATACCCGGCACGGAGAACCCCAACGGCACCGGCGGAGCCACTACGGACCCCTCGGGAGCTCTTTACAAAGGACAATGCGGAACTATGGTGCCGGCTGACGGCCTCGTATTTGCCGCCCACCAGCAATCGGGCCTCCTGATAATCGACCCGACTACGGACAAGGTCATCAAAACCATATCTATGGATGTCGTCCAAGACGGCGCCGGCATAGGCTCGATAGTCAAGGACCGCACCGGCTTTCTGTGGATTTCGACAGACAATAACACTCGCGGCACCGGCAATCCGCTGCGCAAGCTGGTACGTCTCAATCCCAAGACGCTGGAGTACGATATCGTCACCCTCCCCGACGACGTGCTGCCGCCAAATAACTCATGGTACGCATGGACGCCCGATGCCTTTTGCGCAAGTGCCGGGCAGGACTACCTGTATTGGCGCGCCAACGCCGGCAAAGGCCAAGCGGCATGGTTCAACGGCGTATACCTGTATCGCTTCAACACCGTCACCCGTAAGGCCGAGGTCATACGCAACTTCAAAGAAGAAGGAGCCGGATGGAGCATCTACGGATGTTCGCTGCGCGTGCATCCCGTCACGGACGAAATATATATGTCACTGTATCAGGGCAACCAAAAGACAACGTACATCACGCGTCGCTGCGATGCCGATGGCAATACCATCAAGGATTACCCGATGATAGCCAACTATTGGTTTCCCTCGCTGCCGATATTCACCGAGGATGACCCCTATCCGCTGTCTGTAAGCGACATCACTATTGACGACACCACCTCGGCGCCCATTGAGTACTACAACTTCCAAGGCATACGCGTGGCCTCTGAAGACGGCACATCACTCCCCGCAGGCGTGTACATCCGCCGCCAAGGCACACATACATCAAAGATTCTCGTCCGCTAAGCGCATACAGTATTTTATTCGCTTGTCATCATTTTCGTAATGGCGTTCTCGTTTGTGTACGCCATTACGTTTATTTTTCCCAAAGGACATTCAGGAATGTCATATAAGAGAAATTTTGTTATCTTTGCAGTATCCTTGCGCAACTTCATCAGCGCATACACAAGTCAAATCCACAAGCACACAAGCAATTATGAGAGACTATAAGCTGGGGTTCATTTCAAACGAAAACATTTTCAACCATGTTAAAACCACGGTTGAAAGCTATCGCAGGGAGATAACCCTTGACCAGTTTAACCACAACATAGTAGACCCGATAAAGCTCACTTTTGACTCAAAGATTTATGGGAAGAGCTTACATCAAGCAATCGAGGATGAATGCTTCAGACAGATTGATAAGAGCAACACTAATAACATCGGCTATTTCCACCAAAATCTATTTAAGTATGCCGGCAATGGATGGTCTGTTCCAAAGCAAGGCTTTGATGTAGAAAATAAAGAATTGCATATTTTTGCCGAGTTAAAGAATAAACATAATACGATGAACTCCGCTTCTTCGCAAAAGACATACATGAAGATGCAGGCAAAATTACTTGATGACGATGAGGCCACGTGTTATCTTGTCGAAGTGATTTCTAAATGCTCTCGCGATGATGTATGGAGAATATCTCTTGATAACCAACAGCGTGCGCATAAGCATATCAGAAGGATATCTATGGACAAGTTCTACGAACTAGTCTTTGGCGACTCACAGGCATTCTATAACCTGTGTATGTCATTGCCCTCTATAATTGAGGATGTAGTGGGTGACAATAAGAATCTTATGTATAAAAACACTGTTTACACGGAACTGTCAAAAACGCATAAAGATTTGCTTACATCATTATACCTGCTTGCATTCAGAACCTACGAAGGATTCCAAGTTTTACAATAAATAACTGTATTTATGCAATTAACAGACGAGTTGTCTTTAAACGTATTTGCGGATATATTAGGCGTGTCTCGTGCTACTGTTGAGTCTTGGATACGAACAAGGAAGTATACAGCACACTACTCATCAAACGGACACAAGTGTTTTTACGTAAAGGACATATGCAATGTGCCCGAAATTGAGTCAATGTTAAAGACGAAATGGTATCGGGAACTTGATTCTACACCATTGCGAGAATATACTTCAGTTGAACTTTTCGCCGGAGCAGGAGGCTTAGCGTTAGGCCTGGAAAAAGCCGGGTTTAAGCATATCCTATTAAACGAATACGACCATAACGCATGTGAAACATTGCGGACAAATCGCCCACAATGGAATGTTGTAGAAAGTGATATACATGACCTTGATTTTAGGTCTTATACCGGGGAGGTTGACTTCCTTTCCGGAGGATTTCCTTGTCAAGCATTTTCTTATGCGGGGAAACGCTTAGGATTTGAAGAAACGCGTGGTACATTGTTCTTTGAACTTGCAAGAGCTGTAAAAGAGATAGAACCTAAGGTTTTTATGTGTGAAAACGTTAGGGGACTTGTAGAACATGATGGAGGACGTACATTGCAGACTATCCGCAATGTAATTTCAGACTTGGGATACAAGCTAATTGAGCCACGTGTCCTTCATGCCATTCAATACAACGTTCCTCAGAAAAGAGAAAGGCTAATACTTATCGCTGTGCGTAACGACATTATGCCATATGTGCATTATTGTTGGCCCGATGTCTGTGATTATGTGCCAACACTTCGCGATGCATTTTACAAAGGCCGTTTATATAAAACAGATGTTCCTTTGTCGTCAGGACAGCTATATCCTGAGTCAAAACGTATAGTTATGGAGAAAGTGCCGGAAGGAGGCGATTGGCGTAATTTGCCTGAGGACGTGGCACGTCAATATATGAAAGGAAGCTATTTGTTGGGCGGAGGGAAAACTGGTATGGCTAGACGTCTTTCGATGGACGAACCATCTCTCACCCTGACGTGTGCCCCGGCGCAGAAACAAACCGAACGCTGTCATCCGTATGAGACGAGACCTCTGACAGTTCGTGAATACGCAAGAATACAAACCTTTCCTGATGATTGGTCCTTTGCAGGGCCATTGTCAGCACAGTATAAACAAATAGGCAATGCAGTCCCCGTTAACTTAGCTTGGGCTGTGGGGCGTTCGCTTATACGGCTTTTTAATGAGATAACAGAAAGTGGACTTATGGAGGAGCGACCCAAGGTAAATAAGATTAGACATAATTACAGACTTGATGGCATTTTTGATGGCATAGTCTGCGAAAAAGGGGATGAATACAAATCGTAAAGATGTCCGGGCAACCATAGAAGACTAATCTCTACGCATATCAATTACGACATAAACTTTTCACTGAATTATTCCTTGGGGGCAACGTAGACATAGGCGCCGAGGTCGGGGGCAGCACCGGCTGTGGCCTGTCGCGGCAGTCCGTAGGCGTCGCGTGCGGCGGCCGGCAGCATCAGCGAGGCATCACCCGCACCGATGGCCGGCGATTCGGGCTTCAGGCGGTAGTCAAAGATGTAATCCTCTCGCACGGTGTAATAGAGAGGATCTTTGTCCCATAGGCAGGCTATGAAGTTGGCATCGTCGCTACCATTCTCTTTGATCAAGACGCGACGCAAGAATACCTTGGTGCCGGTCAAGTCGCCGTGAGAGAGCATGGAGCCGTTGCCGTAAAGAATACTGTTAGTGATATCGGCTGCCGTGTACGGAAGTTTGGAGCTGTCATCATTGTCGGCATTGAGATGCTCGAAGGCCAGCGCCGGACCATATATAGCACTGAATAAGTAGTAGTTGGCAAAGGTACAATGGTTGAATACGTGTTGCCCGCCGTGCAGCAGCACCAGACCGTTGGAAGCCTCGGCAAATTCGCAGCCTATGGCGGTAATGTTGGCGTGGTACGCTTCGAGGACACGGTCGCCGGAGTTGCGCAGCCGACTGTTGACAATGGTCAGCATCGGAGTGTCGCCATCGTTGCGCGGCGAGCTGCCGCCATTGACGATAACCCCGTAGTCGGTGTTGCGTATACATGTGTGGCTAATAACATTGGCACGCGATGAGGGCGCAAACTGCACGCCGCGCCACTGCCGCGACATGAGGTCGAAGGTGATGTCGGTGATGACATTGCCGGTGCGGTCGCCGGCGATATTGACGGGATTGTCGACCGTGCCTTGGCTCAACAGGGTGCCGCGCACTATCAGCGACGCACCGTCATGGAAACGCAAGTCGGTACCCGGTTCAAGAGTAAGCGTCGCCCCTTCGGCCACTACCAGCGAGTCATACACCTGATAGGGGCGTCCGGCGGTAAGTCGGGTGTCGCTGTTGTAGGTGACAGCACGCAGACGCTTGACATCCTGACCGGTCGCATTGAGCACCACGGTAGAGCGCACGCCGTTGACGGTGAAGCAGAGGTCGGCATTGACATCTTGGGGTTGATCCTGGTCGCGTACCGGCAGGGTGGCCTCAACCATCACGAATATCGAGTCTTTGGCACGCACTTCGATGCCTTGGAAGGTCTCGCCGCTGGCGCCGTCAACATTTATGCGAAAATCCCGAGCCCCCTCGCCTTCGAGATGTATATCGCTGATAAGCATACCTTTGCTATGGCGATTGTATACCGTCAGGCGGTGCGTCATTGTCACCTCGTCCGTAAAGACTACGCCCATCTTGAGCGTATCGGTGGAAAAAGCCGGCTGGTCTGCCGCCGAAGTCGAAATGCCGTCCTCGATGCAGGCGTTGAGGCCTATCATGGCGGCTATCACTGCTATGGTGTATAGGATGTGTCGTTGCATAAGTCCGTGGTGTGCAAGGCATGTATGCCTCTATATACTAACGGCACAATGGCGCGTTTATTGTCCTGCACGATCAGGCACGAACTCAGCGGCGCGGAACTATGATGTACCGAACTCCATCGGCATAACAGCCGTTTTGATATGGCTGGTATGTAACGATGATGCCGCTGCGTGTATATACCGGGCGCGGATACCACTTGCCTTCGAGTCTCTCAGCCCCGAAAGGCAACGACCATGAGGGATCGTCCAGATCACGGACGTCCGCCGGTATACCGTCAGGGAATATGTCACGGATGCCTAAGAGCTTTCCGGAAGCAACATCCATAGTCAGGTACAGGCGCATATTCACCGGGTGTGCGCCGCCCGTGTAATACTCGCAGAATATCATCACAGTCAACAGTTTGCCATCGTCGCTACGCCATACAGGAGCCATCTCCAGATGCAGCGAGGCACGGGGACTGCTGTTGGCGCGGTCAAAGCATCGTTTGATCGACCCGAAAGCGTCGGCGGCATCCTCGGCAGGCATCGCCGACTCTATGCCATCGGACGGAACGCCCGAATATGCGTACACCGGCATCTGTGCCTCGGCAAAGAGGTTGGCGATATTCATCCCGAAGACTTCGAAAAGCCGCGCCATGTGCAATGCCCCGGAATCTGTGCCTGTGGGCAGCGTCAACATCAAGTCCAGATACACCGTTTCATTGCCGGGCGAGTAAAGCGTCTTATAATATGTACGTGTCGGCATAGGCGCCAACTCCGCACCGGAGCGTATATCACGAGACAGTGCCTCATTAAGACTAATTCTTACTGTATCGACACCCACAACAAGACCCAAGCGAGAGGTCGCCGTGTCCACAAGTATGTCGTCAAAAGCGCCGAGCAGGCGTGCCGTGTCGCTGCGCGAGGGGCTGCGGCGACACAGCAGGTGATCAGCCACCGGGCTACCGTCGGCGGCAGCCCGCCACGCCTGCGTAACCAGCAGTGTGTCATTGCAGAAAATAGTGTCAGCATACAGCTCGGGGACTGTCTGTGTCGCTGTTGTTGCGGCTTGTGTCTGTGCCGTCGCCGTAACAGCTTGCGCCCATACAGCGGCAACAGCCGCCACGCACAGTGCAATCAGGGGCATCTTCTTTAATTCCATATCAACGTCTTTTGTCGTTTTTATCTTTTGTCGTAACATCCGAGAGCTGCAAAGTGTTCGCAGCCCCTTCCATTCCGCAAATTTAGACAAAACTCCCGAGACAACCGCCATCCCGGATACGCCAATCCTATCACTAATCGGCAAGTTACTCATCATTCGGCCAATTTTAAGGTTGGACTTTAAATTTGTCCGCATTTTAAGGCTTGCGTATAGAATTTTTCTCTAATTCTCCGACCGAGATAAAAGTAATTTCAATTATTGCTCCTCAATCAAAATCTTTCCCGCAAGGGTTTATGCCACAGATAATGCAAACTTAAAGTTCGTACACAAGACGGACAATCGTTATTCGAGTTGCAAATTACGAAAGTTGCAATAGCCGTCTATAAGCTGCTGATTTTCTTGGTCGCCGTCATATATCACAGCTGTACGTTTCATTCGTTCGCCTATAATTGACTGTAAATAATGCAGATTTTTGAAGTATTCTGTATGGAACGTCATCCCGGCTTTGATTTCATAGGCTTCAAGCGTGTCGTCCTGCCTCAGTCTAAGGATATCCACCTCGCGTTGTGACTTATCGCGATAAAAGAACAAGCTTTCCTGCCGTCCACGGTTTAAGCCATTCTTAAGCATATCATTCACGACCATATTCTCAAACAGGCTACCTCGCAGCGGATGAGTGTCCAGCTGTTCTACAGTGTTTATACCCAATAAGAAACAGGCCAATCCGGTATCATAAAAATACAATTTAGGCGTCTTCGTGAGTCTTTTCCCTATATTGGAGTAATATGGTTGTAGCAGGTATACGACATACGATGCCGAGAGCACACCAAGCCAACTTTTTATGGTAGGCACACTCACTCCGACCTCAACAGATAATGCCGATGTATTAAACTCTCGGCCGATGCGACCGGCTGCAAGACGTATGAATTTTTGAAACGCATACAAGTCCTTGATATTGATCAGTGAGCGCACATCCCTTTCTACATATGTTGAGTAGTAACTACTTAATAGTATTTGTCGTCCCTCCATTCCGCCTCTCCAAATCGCCGGATAACCTCCGCACAAAATCAATTGGGATGTCGTAGCGTCCGGATATATAGTCAAAATTTCCTCTGTGGAAAGGGGCAATAGAGACATCACGGCTGTACGTCCGGCCATAGACTGTGTGATATGTTGCATTAGAGCAAAATTGTTGCTCCCGGTTACAATAAATCGACGATCCTTGCCTTTTATACGGTCATCATCTACAAGGACCTGCAAATAAGAAAAAATCTTCGGGAAATTCTGTGCTTCATCTATAATTGCTCCTTGCGGGAATTTTGCAAGAAATGCTTTTGAATCCATTTGAGCCTCTTCGAGCGTAGCCATGTCCTCCAAATTGGCATAAGGAAGGTCAGCAAATAAGTTGCGGCACAAGGTAGTTTTGCCCGACTGTCGTGGTCCTGTAAGGGTAATTACGGGCAAATATTTGAAATACACTTTGATGGTAGAGGCCATCGCCCTATTTATCAGCGTGTTGTTTGTCATTCGGCCAATTTTAAGGTTGGACTTTAAATTTGTCCGCAAATTTAGCGCTTTATTTTTGATTATGCTACCTATCACGGTTATTTTCGGGTAATTTCTTCGGCGTCATGCGTCTGCATAGCAGGTTGTTTTTCCCGACTTCGTGGCTGACAGCAGGGTCGTTTCGCGAAACGAGCGCGAGACGAGCGGATATCCGTGTTCCCTTATGTCGCGAAAAAAGCTTAACTTTGTAGTGTGATTTAACTTATCGGCTTTGGCCGGGTCTAAGAATGTAAGCACTGGATATACGAAATTTTTAATGGGGACTAACTTATGCTGCTAAGTATTGCCGACGGCTTTGATACGATGAACAATGCCTGCATAGAGCTGACCTCGATGCTTGCACAGGAACTGGGCATCGGCATCTTAGTTTTGATGGTGTTGTACTTCGGCATCGGATGCGCCAGGATGGCGGTGGCATAAGCAATCAAAGGGATAAAACATACTGAAGCACAAGCGCTAAAGATTTAAATGACCAAAACAACTTATAACGAAACAACTTAAAAACGAAAGGATATAACGATGAAAAAGAAATTTATGCTGGCTGTTGCAGCCGTACTTGTAGGCGTATTTGCAATCACCGCAGGCGTCAACATCACCAAGGTGGACAAGGTCTCGCCAAATGACGAAATGTTCATGGACATGGCCGTATCCGTAGCCAAAACAGCCAAGAAGCCTATAGGAGCTGTGGTAGTGCTCAACGGCGCCCTACGCTCGCAAGGCACAGCCACCGCCACCGCCACTGCCGAGGAGAATGCCATCAAATCGTCGCGCTGTAAGAGCCTCTATGGCGGCAGCATCTATACCATCATCCAGCCCACCACCGAGGCTTACAACGCCATCTGCCGCAGCGGTGCCGACGCGGTATATTTTGCCGTACCCGCAGCCGATGCCGTCAGCGCCGGGGTGTACAGCATAGAGGATTATGATACATCCAAAGCAGACACAACCCTGACGCAGGTGCCCTTGAAACATCTGCCTTATGCCGATGCCACGCTTCTGGTGGTCAAATACAAAAAGTAACTTCTGAAATAACAAGTAACATCCGACACGGCACTCGGGGTGTAAGGATGTGGCCGCCGGTGAGACTTCACCGACGCCCACTCTTTGGCATCCCGATGCAATACGCATCATGGACAAAGCCGCGCACATAGCCATTATCACCGGAACGCGCGCCGATTGGGGACTGCTGTCTCCGGCGGCGCGACTGCTGCGTGACACCCCGGGGGTACGCCTCTCGGTGGTGGCCACCAATATGCACCTATCTCATCGTCACGGCTATACGGTGGACGGCATTATTGCCGATGGCTTCGATGTTACGCACCGCGTAGCCGTGCCCGAGGATTTGGGCGACAGCGGTGCCGGACGTGCACATGCCGCGGCTGTCTGTCTGGCCGGAGTGGCCGATGCCTTAGCCGAACTTCGACCCGATACGGCTGTTATTCTCGGCGATCGTTTCGAAGCTTTGGCAGCGGCTCAGGCTGCCGTACTCACGGCAGTCCCGGTGACACACCTGCATGGCGGAGAGACGTCTCGCGGCGCCGTGGACGACAGTATGCGCCACGCTATCACCAAGTTGGCCTCGCTGCACCTGTGCGCTACCGAAGAGGCACGCCGACGCATCATTCAGATGGGCGAACAGCCCGACAGTGTAATCACTGTGGGCGCCCCGGGCGTGTATAACGCCCTGAAAATGCCCAAAATGTCGTCAGACGAGCTGCGCCAAAACCTCGACGGATTCGACATCGACCCCGAGCGCACGCTCTTGGTGACCTACCACCCGGAAACCAACGACTACGCATCCACCCCGGCACAGCGCTTCGAGGCACTACTGCAAGCCCTCGACCGCTTTCCCAACTGCAATGTCATCCTGACAGGCACCAACAACGATGCCGGCGCCGAAGGAATACGCTCTCTGGCAGCCGAATACGCCGCCGCCAACGACGGGCGCGTGCTGACTGTCGAAAGCCTTGGAGCACGCCGCTACCTCTCGGCGATGGCCCGATGCGCCGCCGTCGTGGGCAACAGCTCCAGCGGCATCATCGAGGCGCCGAGTATGCATATCCCCACCGTCGATATAGGCGGACGGCAAGCCGGGCGCCAATGCGCCGCCTCCGTGATACACTGCGGTGCCGGAGCGGACGACATCGCCGCAGCCATCGCCCTGGCGCTCACTCCCGAGGCACGAAATCGCGCCGCCACCGCCGCCAACCCATACTACCGTGATGACACACCGCGCATTATCGCCGAGGCCATACTCTCGCACCTGCCGCTAAGCATCGCCAAGACATTCCACGACATCCCAAACCCATAATCGGGAACACCTTATGGACACCAATCCGATATACATCATCCCCGCACGCGGAGGCAGCAAAGGCATTCCACACAAGAATATCAAAATTCTTGGGGGAAAGCCACTAATACACTACGCCATAGCCAACGCCCTGACGCTCACAGATGACGACACCCACCGGCGCATCATCGTCAGCACCGATGATGCCCGCATCGCCGAGGTGGCCCTCGCCGCTGCCGCCGACATCACCATACGTCGGCGTCCCGAAGCTTTGGCCACGGACACCGCCGCCACACAAGACGTCATCATCGATGCCATGGACTACGCCGACAGCCTCGGCATGGTCTACGACTGCGTGGTGCTGCTCCAACCTACTTCGCCGTTACGCCGCCCGGAGGACATACGCCGAGGCCTGGCGATGTACGCCGCGGCCCGAAGCACTTGCGATATGGTGGTATCCGTATGCCACGCCGCTGCCAACCCCTATTACGACCTCATGGAAAGTGACAGCAACGGCTACCTGCACGTCAGCAAGGGAGACGGCCGATACACGCGCCGACAAGACGCCCCCGCAGTATGGCAATACAACGGCGCCGTGTACGTCATCAACCCCGAGGCCGTGCGCACCACACCCATGCTGAAAATGCGCCGCCGACTGCCACTGGAAATGGAAGCTGCACGAAGCATCGACTTAGACACTCCGCGCGATTGGGCGATAGCCGAAACCCTCATCAACGAATTACGCCAATGAATACGCCAACATCCCCGGCCGATATACAGCGCCACACCATAGACGCTCAGGCATCAATACTTACGGCTTTGCAACGCCTCAATAGGCTCTCCGGCGAGGCTATGACCCTTTTTGTGGTCAGCGACAGCGGCGCCGTCATCGGAACACTCACCGACGGCGACATCCGCCGCGCCCTGTGCGAAGGCATAGACACCGACGCCCCAGTCTCCGAAGCCGCGCACACCGGATTTGCATACATCGATGCCGAGGCACGCCCCGACGTGCGCCGCATAGCCGGGATGCGAAGTCACGGCATCACACTGGTGCCGGTGCTGGACCGCGACAAGCGCCTGCTACGTATTATAAACCTGCACCATACTTCCACGTGTCTGCCCGTCAGCGCCATACTTATGGCCGGAGGCAAAGGCGAGCGGCTGCGCCCTCTCACCAACGACACGCCCAAGCCGCTGCTGCACGTGGGCGACAGAGCCATCATCGACTACAACATTGACGCACTGGCCGCCGCCGGCATCACCGACATCACCATCACAACGGGATACTTGGCCGAAAAACTGGACGCCCATTTTGCCGACGGAGCCAATACGCCCGAAGGCGTCCGCGTACGATGCGTCCGCGAAACCTTCCCCATGGGTACAATAGGAGCTGCCGCACTTATGAACCATGCCCCCGGCGGAACGACATTGGTCATGAACAGCGACCTGCTCACCACCATATCCTTCGAGCAGATGTACCTGCGACACATAGACACCGATGCCGACATCACCATCGCCGCAATATCCTACCAAGTGTCCGTGCCTTTCGCCATACTTGCCACCGACGATGCCGGCATGGTGCACGGTATCGAAGAAAAGCCCTCGTACACCCATTACGCCAACGCCGGAATATATCTCATCTCCAACGACATACTCGACACACTCGAAACCACGCATCGCACCGATGCCACCGACCTCGTGGCCAATGCCATAGCCGCAGGCCGCCGCGTCACCTACTATCCCGTGGACGGCATTTGGATGGATATAGGCACTCCCGCCGACTTTGCACAAGCCTGCCGCCTGATGGAAAACCACCAACGGCTCAACGACAGCCGTATGAGATGACACGCGCCTTCCAAAGACACGCACAACGACACAATCAAGACACGATATGCCCGAATCAAACTTCATAGACTACGTAAAAATACAATGCCGCTCCGGCAAAGGCGGAGCCGGCTCACTGCACTTCCACCGCGCCAAATACGTCCCCAAGGGCGGTCCCGACGGCGGCGACGGCGGACGCGGCGGACACATCATACTGCGCGGCGACAGACACATGTGGACACTGCTGCCGCTCAAATTCAAACGTCACATATTTGCCGGCGACGGCCAACGCGGTTCCGAAAACCGTAGTAGCGGTTGCGACGGCGAAGACATAGTAATCAACGTCCCCTGCGGCACCGTTGTCTACGACGCCGACACCGGCCAATACCTGGCCGAAGTGCGCGACGACGGTCAACAAGTCAAACTGCTACGCGGCGGCCGAGGCGGTCTGGGAAACTGGCACTTCAAGAGTGCCACCAACCGCACACCGCGATATGCCCAACCCGGCGAACCGGGCATCGAAAAAAACATCGTGCTCGAACTCAAATTGTTGGCCGATGTGGGCCTCGTAGGCTTCCCGAATGCCGGCAAATCGACACTACTCAGTTCGGTCAGCGCCGCTCGTCCCAAGATTGCCGACTATCCGTTTACCACAATGGAGCCCCAGTTGGGAATAGTCGAATACCGCGACGGACGCTCCTTTGTCATGGCCGACATTCCCGGCATCATCGAAGGTGCCAGCGAAGGCCGCGGTCTGGGGCTGCGCTTCCTGCGGCACATCGAGCGCAATGCCGTATTACTATTTATGGTTCCGGCGGACGCCGATGACATCACCGAGCAATACAACATCCTATTACGCGAGTTACAGCATTTCAATCCCCAATTGATAGACAAGCACCGCGTACTGGCCATAAGCAAAAGCGACATGCTGGACGACGAATTGATACAAGCTTTGTCCGAGACACTGCCCGCGGACGTGCCGCACGTATTTATCAGCGCCGTCACCGGCCAAGGCCTCACCGAACTCAAAGATATGCTGTGGCGTGCCGTCACCGATGATGCCAACCGCCTGGCCACGCCCGACATCGCCACTCGCGACCTCGATGAGAGCCATCGCGACCCGCAGGAAGACGCATTCATATTCGCCAACAACGCCGACTACGTAGATCCGGAATACCGCTACTACTTTGCCGACGAATACGAAGACGAGGGCGAAGACCTGCGCACCATCAGTCCCGAAGCGTGGAACGAAGCTGCCGCCATGGACGACAATTTCGTGCCCGACACCGACGACAAGGACTGATTACACATCGTTCTCCGCATTCGCCCCCGGCATCCGAGGCGAGAGACAGCCCGCCGTCACATCCGCCCGAAATGTTCCCGGCGCACAAATACATATATGACTACCGATACAAAAGAAACCAATACCACGACTGAGGCCGCCAAAGGCTATGTCGGCACACAACGTCGCCCGGCCATAGCGTGCTGGGTGGAAGCCATGCGCCTGCGCACACTGCCGGTATCCGTGGCCGGAGTATGTGCGGCCTGTGCACACGCGATACTTCGCGGCACCTTCGGCACGGCACAAGCGCTACTATGTCTGGCCTTTGCAGTTTTGGCGCAAGTGGCATCCAATTTTGCCAACGAGTATTACGATTTTCGTGCGGGTCTTGACCGCCGCGGACGCCAAGGCCCGCGCCGCGGAGTCACAGAAGGCGACATTTCGCCCAAAGCCATGGCCGTGGCCACGTATGCCGTACTGGCTTGCGCCTGTGCCGTCGGTCTATGTCTGGTCCATTGGGGCGGATGGTGGCTTGTGCCGGCCGGAATAGGCATAGCCGTAGCAGCCTTGGCTTACAGCGCCGGACCTTGGCCGTTGTCCCGACATTGTCTGGGCGAAGCGGCCGTCATTGCGTTTTTCGGCATCATTCCCGTCAACCTGACATACTACGTCCAAGCCGGAACTTTTGACGCGGAGGTCTTCCGCAGTTCGATTGCTCTCGGACTTATGGGCGCCAACGTTCTTATCGTCAACAACTACCGCGATCGTGACGATGACAGTGCCGTAGGCAAACGCACCCTGGCCGTAGTCTTAGGACGCCGGGTAACATCAAGATTATATCTTCTGTGCGGATGGGTGGCAGTACTGCTTATGTCGCCACTATGGGCCGCCATAGGCGAAGCCGCCTGGGTCGTCCCGGTGGCCTACGCCGCCCTGCACACTCTGCTCTGGGCTCTTCTGAGCGTACGCCGTGGCGCACGGCTCAACCCCCTGCTGGGTGCCACGGCTGCGCTGATGCTGGCCTACGCCTTGGGATTTGTGGTCGTGGCTGTTGCCGTCAGCTGTTAGGCAATACTATGCAGTGTACCGAATTAGGGAAAGCGGCCATCATCGGGCCGTCATCCTTGCCGTCAGTGTAAATAATGCAGACCCCGGCATCGCGTTCGGCGACATACTTGCGCACACGACGAGCCTTTTCGTCTCCGCGACATTCCACGTAATCCCCGTATTTGGCCACTGCAGCCGTCTCGGTAGCCACCGCGCCGTCTATAAGGTCTCGCAGCGGCTCAAGCACCTCGGCATACGCCGCCGTGGCGACCAAGACATGATGCCCGTCACGGTGCGACCGTTCCAAGGCCTTCAGCATCGACGGACGCAGCATCTCCATGAAGCGGCGTGCATACTCATCACGGAATTCGGTGGCGACAGCCGGCGACAGCCCGGTGGCGGCATGCCACAACAGCCACTTGTAACGCCTATGGCTTACGATACGCAAGAGGCGCAGCCCGGCAGCCGTGGCCGTGCGCAACCACGCGATCGCCTGCCAACGTCGGCGTGACACGCAAAGCAGCGTATCAAGGTACAGACGAGTGCTATTGCCGCGCAACAGCGTCTCGTCCAGGTCGTAAATGTCTATTTCTTCTTTTTTTGCCATTGCATATATCGTGGCGTGAGCTGGCGACGACGTGCATCCGAAGACCACGGAAAGCGCACTAATGTTCCCGGCTGGAAGATATGGTAATACGGGAACGCCACCGGATCGGGCCGCGTCAACGCTATGGATGCGCCGCGCACCTCAGCCCCGCAATCCTTCAGAGCATCGAAAACGGCACGAAGCGTAGCCCCGGAGTCAACAGCATCGTCCACCACCAGAATACGCGTGGCATACTCCGCAGCATCAAGCATTTCCTTCACCGCCTCCGGTGTCGCTACTATGGCTCGCGGCTTGTGCTTGGCCAGTCGCTTGGCCTCGGATATGCGCAACTCATCGCCTATCCATCGAGGCAGAAAACGCGTCAAACGCATTATCGAACGCATCTTGCGCTTCCATCCCGTCGACGGACGATGTATGTCTACGTCTAAGTGAGGGACGTCCTCAAACATGTACTTGGCCAGCGTGACGCCGCCGCGTGCTATGGCTACAACCAGTTCCGGGTCAAACTCCCGGGCCTTCATTTCAAGCTCGCGGCCGCACCATTCCACTACACCCATGTCGAGGGTCAAAACCCGCATTTCCAATTCGAAATCCATTTTGCCTTATTATATTTGTGCAAAGTAACATATTTTTTTGCGAAAATCACAGCCAACTACGCAAAAAAATGCGTAACTTTGTACCGTATGCGGCCCACTGTCTTCGATGACGGTCGGCTTATGGTGCAGTCCCGAGCGCAATACATTGTGCATCAAGCGTCTGTGCCAAGCATTCTATGTCATTCACAATTTATTGTTGTGACGAACCTCCTGTTACTTCCGGCAGTTGTTATTGCCCGCACCGCCATGAAACGACCGTGAAGCCACAGCCTCTTCCGTCGGCAACTTTGCCGAACAAAAGGACTATATAACCATCCTAAGGACCATAGCCTTATGGCGTCCGGAGAACGCCAATTCCCGAACGCCCGTAAATATCAAACACATTAACCAAATATACAACCAATCCTAACAACCAGCATCATATGGATCTGAAAACTACCTTCAGCCTCCGTGTACTCGGCTTGGCCGCAATTCTGGCAGCAACTGTCAGTGCCGGCGCTACTGTCACCGAGACACAAAAAGGCATTTCATTCTACGATGCCGCTTCGCACGGTTACGTCAGCACCATGCTGAACACCCGCGCAGGCATCGTGGTCGCCACCGAGCGTGGCAAGGACATCTCCGTGATACGTAACGGCAAGATGGTTCCCATGGTATCCGGTCCGGGCGTCGGCATGTACATACATGCAAGCAAGGACGGCCAATATATCGGATACAAGAGCATCAACAACAACACCGACCAGGCCCCCATGGTACTCGACGTCACCACCGGCCGAAGCATCATCCTCGAGAGCTACACCGACCAGTGCGGCCAACCCTCCTTCGCCGATGACAACACCGTGTGCTACACCGTCGGCAATAAACTCGTAGTGCGCAAAATCGACGGCAGCCAACGCCGCGAGTACAACATGCCATTCTACGTAAACATCGTCAATATCAGCCCTGACGGCACCCGTGCCGCCTTCGGCAGCATCGATGGCGACTTCTACATGATGAACCTCGCCGACGGCGACATCGTCACCGTCCCCGGAGGCGAAGGCGCATACAACCCCGTATGGAGCCCCGACGGAACTCGCCTGGCTGTACAACGTGTCAACGGCAACCTCTTCACCATAGACGCCGCCACCAAAGTACGCCACAACATTGGCGAAGTTTCGTCCTTCAACTGGACCGAAGACTCAAAGAGCATCGTCTACACACAGGTTAACCGCATCAACGACATGCTCTCCAGCGGCGCATCGGTATGCCGCGTCGCTTGGGACGGTTCGTCCAACACCAAAATCATCGACAATGACGCATCATGTCCCGTGGCCGTACTCGCCGATGGCAACGCTCTGATTGTGTCTTACGCCGTAGGCACACAACGCGGCCTGAGCAAGCGAGTATACCGCACCGTCTCCGACTTTGTCGGAGCACCGGCACGCACAGTGTCCCTGGTATCCTTCGGCAAAGACGAGCAAGTGGGCAACTCCCGAATCACCAACTTCAAGGGCTTCTCGCGTACAGACGCCCCCATGGCCTCCTTCGAGGACATTATGGCCGACAACGCCAAGGCACGGAAGCTCTCTCCCGAGCAACGCGCACAATACAGCAGCGGAACACGCAAAGGCAACGACATAGGTCTGACCGCCATCCCTTACATCAATCAGGTATGGGATACCCCCGGATCGTATAGCGGCAACTACAGCGTCGGCTACGTATGCTGCGCACCCTCATCCTGCTGTATGAACCTCGGCTGGCGCGGCAAACTGAGCAAAGTAGCCGTAACATCGCGCGCCTCCGGCGTTGGCACAGTATACTACTCCTGGCAAGTACTGCGCGACTACACATCCTCCACCGGATATGCCTTCACCCAGCGCGCAAGCTACTACGGCTCGGTAGGCGGCGGCTACGGATATATGTGGGGCTTAGGTTCGCCCGCCACAATGATGGCCAGCTTCTACCAAAAAAACGGCCTTAACTCCTCTTTCGCCTCATCATGGAGCACTTTCTGCACCCAGACCAACAATAACGACCCGTACACCATCTGTCTGGCCAACGGCACAGGCGGACACGTCGTCCTCGGCTTCCGCACCAATCAGGCAGCTGCCTCCAACGGCTCCAGCACCTGGGCAAAGACCGGCTCGTTCATCTGCCACGACCCCTATGGCGACTACAACGGTGCCAGCTACCCTAACTGGGACGGCCGCTATTCGACATACGACTGGCCCGGATACAGCAACGGATACAAAAACATCGGAACGTTCCACTGGGGATGCATTGCCACCGGCTCCAAGCCCACACCCAGCAACCCCACGCTCACAGTCAGCCCCGCGTCCGTAAACTTCACCTGCGAACTCAACCAGCATCCCTCCGCGACTATTAAAGTCACCGGCAAAGACCTTAGCAGCGATATCGCCATTGCTTCCTACACCCCGGGACGTTTCACCCCAAGCGTTACATCACTTCCCAAAACCGGCGGCACTTTCAAAATCACCTTCAATATCTCCGACAAAATCGGCACATACTGCGAAGGTGGTTCGGCCGTTAACTCCAAATTTTATGTCAAAGTCAAGAGCGGAAGCCTTGAAAAAATCATCAACATCACTGCTACCGTAACCGCTCCGCCGCTGGGCAAACTCTCCGAAAAATGGAACCTCTCCGAAAAGAAAGGCAACAAGGACTCCAAGGGCTATGACGCCTCCAATATCCGCAACTTTGTATACAACGACGGTAAACTCTATTGCGTATACAACCACAGCGACATACTGGTACTAAACGCCCAAACCGGCGCCAAACTCGGCTTCCTGCCCAAGAACGACATCGTCAAGGGCGGCACTCTGACACTCTGCGATGTCAAATGTATCAACGGCAAGATTCTCGCCTGCAACATCGCAAAACAAGGCGAAGAATTCCGTGTATACGCATGGGACAACGACAACAGCTACCCCACACTGGCACTATCTACCACAGACATCCAAGGCGCCGCTCGTGTGGGTGACTGTATGGAGCTTACCGGTACATATCCCTCGGATTACTGGTTGGCATTCTGCAACGACAACGGCACCGACACCCGCATCGTCGAATACCATATGAACGGCACCAAAATTGCTCAGGCCAAGAACACTAAAGTTCTGAAAGACGGCAAACAATGGAAGACCGGAGCCACCTCGCGCGCATATCCCAAAGGCAGCGGATGGTGGGTAGACGGTTCTCAGAGTATGCCCGCATGGACCAATAACCCCAACAACGGCACTTGCACCGTACAATGCATCAACACCTGCGCCGACGGCAAAAAACCTTGGGGCGCCAGCCATCACGAATTCAATTGGAAGGGCGGCAAATATGCCATCAACCTCATCTTCGAAGGCACGACGAACTACACCGGAGCCAAGATGCGCATCGTCAAGGACAACGCAGGCGACTACTCCAACACCACCGAAAACGGCAAGTACCCCGCCGACGGACTTGGAGACGCCACAAAGAACACCAACAGCACAGGCGATTGCATGATCAACACCGACGGCGACTCATACTTGGAAGCCTGGGTGCTCTCCACCAAGCACGGCATGGCATACTACGCCTACGGCAACCCGCCGGCCAAGAATCCCTCGGCCATCGTCGGCCCGGGCGAACCTAACCCGACAATAAGCGCCAATCCCACCTCGTTGTCCTTCACCTCCAAGAAGAATGCGGCAGTGGACAAAGATCTCAAGATTGAAGGCGCCAACCTCAAAGGCAACATCACCGCCACTCTCAGCGGCACAAATGCCAACATGTTCAAGCTTTCCAATACAAGTCTCAGCAACTCCGGCACAATCAAGGTGACATACACCCCCACCGCCGAAGGCACTCACAAGGCCACCATCACGCTGTCAAGCCAGGGCGCAACCAACGTCACCGTAGCCCTCAACGGCACATGCGAAGCCACCATAACCCTGCTCGAAGACATTGCAGCCCATCAGGACAAACTCTCCGAGGAATGGATATACTCCACCAACAAGAACAACTCCCCGAGCTGGACAACGTTTGACGCCAAACAGTCGGCCAACCGTGATATCGCTCTGATTGGTGACAAGCTTTATGTACTCAACGGCAAAAACTGGGGTGATGTCGCAGTGAACATCATCAACGCCAAGGACGGCAAGCACAAAGGCTCGCTCTCCGTGGCCGACCTCGGAAGTGCTCTCGGCAAACTCGGCGGTCTCGCCGTAGCCGACGGCAAACTCATCGCCTCCAACATCGTAACAGCCGACCAAAACCTCCGCGTATACATTTGGGACAACGATGCAGCCGCACCGCGCGTACTCGTCCAGAAAGACGGCGCAGGCATCATCACCGGTGCTTCCGTAGCTTTCAGCGGAACGCTCAACAACGGCCGTGTATGGCTCACCAAAGACGGCTCCAACGAAGTCGTATACTTCGAAATCAAAAACGGCAGCTGCGACAACAATATGCACACCATAGCGCTGAAAAACGCTAAAGGCGAAGCATATGCATACGGCAGCGACGGCCGTGGTGCTTCCAAGATCTATCCCAACACCGACGGCAGCTTCTGGATGGCCCAGAAAGACAACCAGATAGCCAAGTTCGACGCTTCCGGCAAGATTACAGACGAAATCCTGCCCAAAGAAGCGCTCGGCGGATCCTCCTACGGCACAGCTTTCGCCCAATTCTCCATAGGCAACAAGCGATACATCGCCGCTATCACCTACAAGACCGGCAACCTGCAAGACGGACAAGTAGCTATCATTGATGTAACCAGCGGCGTGGCCAAAGCCACGGCTCCCATCAAACGCCTGCCCGAAAACGGCTTCGGATCAAACGTGAACAGCCAATACATGTCCACAGTTGTCGTAAGCGCCGAAGGATCGCGCAAGGGCATCGTCAACATCTACGCCAACGTCTTCGGACAAGGTCTGGGATACTTCAAGTATGCCGGCGAAATCGCTGACGCCATCTCCGACATCACCGTCGATGGCGACAACGCCGACGTCGAGTACTTCAACCTCCAAGGCATACGCGTAGACGCCGACAACCTCACCCCCGGCATCTATGTACGCCGTCAAGGCAATAAAGCCACCAAGGTCGTCATCAAATAAACACTGACCAACATCATCCTCAATAAAGGGAGGCGGGCCGCGCGGCTCGCCTCCCTTTCTATTTTTCAAACATCATCCACCGCCGCGTTTGACAATCTTGCCAAAACAAATAGTTATGCCTAACTTTGGGGCATGAAAATGAGATACGCCACAACGGCAGACATCGAGCAAATACTGGCAATCACCGACAGCGCTCGACGGTTCCAGCGCCAATGCGGATTTCGCCAATGGGAAGACGGCTACCCGGCATACGAGAATATCGCCGCAGACATCGCCGCCCAAGGCGCATATATATTCGAAAACGAAGGCACCTCCGCCAAAGCCGCAGACATTACCATCGAAGGCTCGAACATCGTTAAACGTGAGAATATAGTCGCTTATGCCTATCTGACCGGAGGCGATGCCGAGTACGACAGCCTATCCGGGATATGGCACTACCCCGGGCCCTACGGCGTCATCCATCGACTGGCCATAGCCCCGAACTTTCGCGGTCAAGGTCTGGCCGCCCAAATCCTTGCCATGTCCGAAGCGCACCTTGCCGCACAAGGCATACGCGCCATGCGCATAGACACCGGCCAAGACAACATCGTGATGCAGCGCATCCTCAGCCGCGCCGACTACACCTGCCGCGGCCTCCACCACTTCTCCTGGGGCCCCCGCCTCGCCTACGAAAAGCCCCTGACCCAACCATCTGCGGTCCGGAAATAGAGAGAGGTAAATCGCTAATTATTTGTAGCATATAACACAAAATCGTATCTTTGCACTGAAAAAACAGCTGCATCTGCAACCATTTTTTCAGTTGCAGCTACTAAAAAACAGACGTAATGATAATAAATAGAGCCGATTACATAGCAAAACTTAGTGCCAAAAGCTGGAACGGCAAGGTTAAGATTATCACAGGCATCAGACGCTGTGGCAAGTCGTTCCTCCTATCTGTTCTTTTCAAACAGCATCTGATAGAGACCGGCGTTACGGAAGACTCCTTCATAGAAATTGACTTAGAGAAAAGACGTGACGTAAAATACCGCAACCCAAACGTCCTATACGATTATGTAGTCAAAAAGTCAAGCGATATGGGTAAGCGGTATTATGTTTTCATCGATGAGATACAGCTGTCCTACAGGGTAAAAAGCACTGATATAGATGAAAAATCTGTGCCGGAAGAGGACCGGGAATTGCTTTATACGACTTTTTATGACGTACTCAATGACTTAATGGGGCATCCGAATCTGGATGTGTATGTGACCGGGTCAAACTCTAAGATGTTGTCTACGGATATTGTCACCAATTTTCGAGACAGGGGGTCGGAAATCAGGGTTTATCCGCTGTCCTTCAAAGAGTTCTGCCAAACAAAAGAGCTTGACAAAATTGATGCCCTTGAGGAATATTTGGCATATGGTGGTATGCCGTTAGCCGTGCTGGAAGATGACGAGGCCGAAAAGCGCAAATACCTTATAAATCTTTATAAGAATGTCTATCTAAAGGATATTATTGAACGAAACAAGCTAAAAGACATAACATTGCTTGATACTTTGACAGACGTCTTATCGTCATCGGTCGGTTCACTAACAAATCCCCACAAGCTGGCTAATACTGCTTGTTCTATATTGGGCAAGACAACATCGGACAGCACCATCAAGAAATACATAAACATCCTTGAAGACGCGTATCTTTTTAGTTGTTCAAAAAGATGGAACGTAAAAGGCAGAAAGTATTTTGGGTCTATTCAGAAATATTATGCAGTGGACTTAGGATTAAGGAATGCTCGCTTGAACTGGCGTCAACAGGAACGTTCGCACCTGATGGAAAACATGTTATACAACGAGCTGTTAATGCGCGGACTAAGTGTCGATGTCGGCGTGGTCGAAGTCTTACAAACGATTGATGGCAAACGGAAGCAATCTCAATACGAAATTGACTTTGTCGTGAACACCGGAAAAGAAAAAGTGTATATCCAGTCCGCGATGAATGTAGATGACCCGGAGAAGCGCAAACAGGAGACATTCTCGTTGAAACATAGCGGAGACTTCTACCGCAAAATAGTGGTATTAGATGGGAACCAAAGAATGTGGACAGATGAAGATGGCATCATCTATGTGGGCATTATCCCGTTCTTGCTGGATGTCGAGACACTCAAGATACTCATTTAGAGGCATAATAGATACAGCAGATGCCGCATAGTCTCGAGGATATCTTTTTCTATTCCTCATCCCAAGGGTCGGGATAGTGGTTGTGATGGAAGAAGGAACGCGTTCTTAGGGATTCTTTTTGCTTTTCATCGTTGTAGTGAGCGAGGCCTTCCGAGAATCCGGACTCGTAACCGGCTTCGTATCCGGCACAAAAGCGCGTAGCATCCTCGCCCGAAAATTCGTTTGTATCATCATAGCCGACGCCGAACGAATTGTTTGCCACTCCGGCGGCATAGCCATCCTCGAATCCGGCATCATATCCGGCATCGTAAGAATCTCCGGATGGCGATGATTGGCTTACGTAGCTGCTGCGGCTGCCGCTCGTCGGACAAGCAATGGTCGGGTCGATAAAAGTATCGACTTTATGATTCAACATCAAATCGTACCATGTGGTTTGGGGCGTGTCCGGCTCTGACGCTACAGTCTTTTCGGTGTCTTTGCTATCGTGTACGTGCGCGCCTATGGCGATGATACCGATAATAATCACCGCCCAAAAGATTCGAGTTATCATTTTGTTACCATCCATATTTGTCCGGCATGACGTCATTTGCACGCATATGCAGCTATTGCGATGTCACGCGGGGCGTCCGGCGAGGAGGGTCGTGCGAGTGAGGTTGTCGCCGAAGGAGTATGGCAGGAAGGCGAGCGAGGGGACGGAATCGGTGATGCGGAGGTCGGCACGGAGGCCGACAGCGATGGCGCCGGTGGTCTCGGACAGGCCCATGGCATAGGCGCCGTTGATGGTGGTGGCGGCGAGCGCTTCGGCCGGAGTGAGCCGCATCTGTATGCACAGCAGCGAATTGACCAGCGACATATTGCCCGAGGGTGTCGAGCCGGGATTATAGTCGGAGGCGGCTGCAACACCCAGCCCGGCGTCAATCATTCGGCGTGCCGGGGCGTAAGGCAGGCGCGAGAAAAGCGAGCAGCCCGGCAGTACCGTCGGCATCGTCTGTGTGCCTTTGAGGACGCGTATTTGGTCGTCGGAGGTGTGTTCGAGATGGTCTACGGAGAGGGCATTGTGCGCCACGCCCACTTCCACGCCGCCGGAGTAGTCCAGCTCGTTGGCGTGAATCTTGGGCCGCAAGCCGTGGCGGTACCCACATTCGAGTATCTGCGCCGTATGCTGCGGCGTAAAGAATCCGCGGTCGCAGAACACATCGATGTATTGGGCAAGGCCTTCGTGCGCCACGGCGGGAATCATCTCGCGACATACAACATCGACATATCCCTGATAGTCACCGGCAAAATTGCGCGGCAATGCGTGCGCTCCCAGAAATGTGGACACAATATTGGCCGGCAAGTCTTGGCGCAAACGAGCAATGACACGCAGCATTTTCAATTCGTCATGGAGGTTGAGCCCGTATCCACTCTTGATTTCGATGCTTCCGGTGCCGTACTCAATCATACGGCGTGCACGCGGCAGTGCTTGGCGGTAAAGTTCGTCCTCGGAGGTGTTGTGCAGCAGGTCGGCCGAATTGAGTATTCCGCCGCCGCGACGCGCAATGTCTTCGTAGGAGAGTCCGCGTATTTTATCCTCGAATTCCCGCTCGCGCGATCCGGCATATACGATATGTGTGTGCGCATCGCAGAACGCCGGGAGGACGGCGCCGCCACGGACATCCGTCTCGGTGTCGTAGCGGCGGTCACGCGGCATCGAGGCCATGGGGCCGAAGTCGGCGATAAGCCCTTCTTTGATTACGAGATATGCATCGCGCATCGAGCGATCTTCGCCCATTTCCGTTCCTTGTAGGCGTGTGCGGCCTTGTGTTTCGATGCCGGCAAGCAGCCCGATATTGTATAATAGAGTGTCCATAGCGCGTAGTGGGTAAAGGAGCGTGCCCATAATGGCCTTTACAGCTTTATAGCCATTATGGGCGTGTACTGTCAGATGCGCGGTGCTTCGCGCTGTATGAATTTGATAGAGTTGGCAATATGCGGATACATCGGTTGGTCGTTGTCTATATAGGGGACAATGGCGCGGTATTCGGCCACAAGAGCCTCTATGGCCGGTGACGACTTGAGCGGACGGCGGAAGTCGAGGGCTTGTACGGCATTGAAAAGCTCAATACCGAGTACGCGTTCGGTATTGAGTACCACGCGGTATAACTTTGTAGCCGCATTGGCACCCATGCTGACATGGTCTTCCTGGTCCTGCGAGGACGAAATCGAGTCTACCGAGGCGGGCATACACAGGCCCTTGCTTTGGCTGACGATGGATGCGGCAGTGTATTGCGGAATCATAAATCCGCTATTGAGGCCCGGATTGGCCACGAGGAAGCGCGGCAGATCGCGCAGGCCCGAGATGAGGCGGTAGATGCGGCGCTCTGAGATGCTTCCCAGCTCGGCGACGGCTATGGACAAGGCATCCATGGCGATGGCCAACGGCTGGCCGTGGAAGTTGCCGGCCGAAACGACGAGGTCTTCGTCCGGGAACACCGTCGGGTTATCTGTCACCGAGTTGCTTTCGGCTTCGAAGACGCTGTCCACGTACCGTATTGTGTCCTTGGACGCCCCGTGTACCTGCGGTATGCAGCGAAACGAGTACGGGTCTTGGACATCCTTCTTCGGACGAGCCACTATCTCACTACCTTCCATAAACTTGCGGAAGAATGTAGCCGTGTCCGACTGGCCGCGGTGCGCGCGGATGCGGTTGACCGAGTCATTGAAGGGCTCGATGTGGCCGTCGAAGGCATCCAGCGAAATGGCGCCTATGACATCGGCCCATGCCGAAATTCGATGTGCCATGTGCAGCGCCCACGTGCCGTAGGCATTCATAAACTGTGTGCCGTTGAGCAACGCCAGACCTTCCTTGGACTGCAAGTCGATAGGCTCCCAGCCCATCTTGTGCATCACTTCGCCGGCATCCACCACCCTGCCCATGTATTCCACTTCGCCCATTCCGATGAGCGGTAACGACATGTGCGCCAATGGCGCCAAGTCACCCGAAGCACCCAGCGAACCCTGCTGATAGATGACGGGGATGATGTCGTGGTTGTACATATCGATAAGTCGCTGAACGGTAGCTGCTTGCACACCGGAGTGGCCGTAAGCAAGCGATTGAACCTTAAGCAGCATCATCAACTTGACAATCTCGGAGGGCACGCGTTCGCCGGTGCCGCAAGCGTGTGACATAATCAGATTACGCTGCAATGTGGACAAGTCTTTACGGTCTATAGAGACATTGCACAGCGAACCGAAGCCCGTTGTGACACCGTAAATGGGCGTGCCGCCGACGGCTTTTTTGTCCAAGTACTCGCGGCACTTGTGTATGCGCTCCACGGCTTGCTCCGATAGACGCAGCGCCTTGCCCGAGGCAACGATTTCGTATATTTTGGCAGGCGTAATATGCCTTTCGCTAATAGTATGATACATATTCGAGGTAAGAATTTGTGGTTTGTAAATTTTTGAGAAGGCGGACAATATTTCCCATGAGCTAAAGTCACGCGAGCGCATCGCGCACCACGTCATCATCGGCGATGTTGGGCATGGTGATAATCATGTCCGGATGAAGAGCCATGGCGCGACGCGCAGCCGACATGGCTCCGTCGTTGCGAGCCCAGCTGCGGCGAGCGATGCCGTTGTTGACGTCCCACAGCATCATCTCGTCTATATGCCGGCGCGCCTCGGCGCTGCCGTCGATAACCATACCGAATCCGCCGTTGACGACTTCGCCCCATCCGACGCCGCCGCCGTTGTGCAGCGACACCCAGGTGGCTCCGCGAAATCCGTCGCCGATGACATTTTGCACGGCCATATCCGCGGTAAAGGCCGAGCCGTCATAAATATTGGACGTCTCACGATAGGGCGAATCGGTGCCCGAGACATCATGGTGGTCACGGCCCAGGACTATGGGCGCCGAGATGCGCCCGTCGGCTATGGCTTCGTTGAAGGCACGAGCTATAGCCATACGGCCCTCTGCATCAGCATATAGGATACGTGCCTGCGATCCGACCACCAAGTTGTTGGCGCCGGCTTCGGCTATCCAATGAATGTTATCTTCGAGCTGTCCGGCAATTTCGGCGGGAGCATCGCGGCGCATATCTTCGAGTACGCGGCGTGCGATGTCGTCACTCTGCGCCAAATCCTCAGGCAGACCCGAGGTGCACACCCAGCGGAACGGCCCGAAGCCGTAATCGAAAAACAGCGGCCCCATAATGTCCTGCACGTATGACGGGTATATAAACTTGCCTTCGGAGTCCACAATGTCAGCTCCGGCGCGCGAGGCCTCCAGCATAAAAGCGTTGCCGTAGTCAAAGAAATACATACCTCGTGCCGTAAGCTTATTTATGGCGGCCACCTGTCGGCGCAAAGACATCTGCACCTGCTGCTTGAATTGTTCCGGATCTTCGGCCATCATCATGCGCGACTGCTCGTAGGTAAGTCCTGCCGGATAATATCCGCCGGCCCACGGGTTGTGCAGCGAGGTCTGGTCGCTGCCCAGGTCTACACGGATGTTCTCATCGGCCAAACGTTCCCAGAGGTCTACAATATTGCCTTGATAAGCCATAGACACCACCTCGGCATCGGCCAAAGCACGTCGTATACGCGGAATCAGCTCATCCAACGAGGTATGCACCTCGTCCACCCATCCCTGGCTGTGACGCTTCTCGACGGCCGCCGGATTGATTTCGGCGACAACGCTTACCACGCCGGCTATATTTCCGGCCTTGGGCTGTGCTCCCGACATTCCGCCCAGTCCGGAAGACACAAACAGCATACGGCGTGTGTCGCCCGGCGCGCGACGCTTACGAGCCGCATTGAGCACCGTAATTGTGGTACCGTGGACTATGCCCTGCGGACCTATATACATGTACGATCCGGCTGTCATCTGGCCGTACTGCGACACACCCATGGCGTTGAAGCGCTCCCAGTCGTCCGGCTTGGAGTAATTGGGTATGACCATACCATTGGTGACCACAACACGTGGCGCGTCCTTGTGCGACGGAAACAGCCCCAACGGATGTCCCGAGTACATTACCAAGGTCTGACACTCGGTCATCTGCGACAAGTATTGCATCGTCAGGCGGTATTGCGCCCAGTTTTGGAACACGGCACCGTTGCCGCCATAAGTGATAAGTTCGTGCGGATGCTGAGCCACGCGCGGGTCCAAATTGTTCTGTATCATCAGCATTATGGCCGCAGCCTGCCGACACTTGGCCGGGTACTCCTCGATGGGCCGGGCGTACATCGGATAATGCGGGCGCAACCGATACATGTATATGCGGCCATAGCGGCGCAGCTCCTCGGCAAATTCCGGGGCCAAGACGGCGTGCTGTTCCTTAGGGAAATAGCGCAACGCATTTTTCAGAGCCAAGACCTTTTGTGCGGGCGTGAGGATATCCTTGCGCCGCGGAGCGTGGTTGACAGAAGTGTCATATTCCTGCGGTTCGGGCAGTCGGGCCGGAATACCGCCCACGATGTCCTGTTGGAATTGGTTGAGGGTCATAGTCTTTCTTCGATTTCGGATATTAGAGTCTGTTCGCGGCCGTCCGCCTCGGCAGCCAAGGCCTGAGCCTCACCTTTGAGTGCCTTGGCCTTGTCCGTGTCCTTGAGTCCGGCAGCATTTATCATCACGTTGAGCGCCGCACCGCGCACGGCGGCACGAGCGGCAAGTATGGCTACGCCGGCGTCCGATAGCGAATTGGGATTGCCATCCACAGCCATAACATGCGCCACGTCAAATACTTCCATGGCGGCTTTCATAGTCTTCAGCGGCACTTGGGCGGCATATAGTGTAGCCTCCTCGAGGGCGGCGGCACGTGCGGACTTTTCCTCATCCGTGCCCTTGGGCATGGCAAATACGGCCATAATGCGGTTGAAAGCTTCGGTATCCTCGTCCACCAAAGCGAGCAGACGCTGCATCAGCGCATGCCCCTTCACGGCCCAGTCGGAGAAGAATTCCCAGCGGTCGTCCCATCCGGGCTTATGCGCCGACAGGTTGGCGACCATGGTGGCCAAAGCGGCACCCATGGCACCCATATACGCCGATACGGAGCCGCCGCCGGGCGCCGGCGATTCGCAGGCCGTCTCCTCGGCAAAGCCTTGGCAAGTAAAGTCAACGAGTTTCTTGCCGCCCTTAGGAGCCAAGAGGTCTTCAATGACTTTTTCGTGAACCTTGAAAGGTGCCAAATCCTCAAGACCGAGCGACTTGACAGCTATCTTGATAATCTCGTCATCGCTGATACCCAGCGAGCGGCATTGCTTGCGCAGAAAATATTTGCCGGCATCCAGCAGACACGAACGCGGCACCAGACCCACGATTTCGGTTCCGGTGACACGCAATCCGCGGCGGTCGGCGGCGCGGCACACCTCCTCGAAAGCCACGTGCAGCGGCGTGGCGCGTATGTCCGTAATATTCATCGACACCTGGGCGATGCCGTATTCTTCGATGTACCATCCTATGGCCTTGCAACCCTTGAGCGTGCCCGGAATCATCACCGGATTACCCTCGGCATCGCGTACAATCCTGCCCGTGATGGGATTACCCTCGCGGCGCGGACGTCCTTTTTCGCGGACATCAAAGGCGATGGCATTGGCGCGGCGAGTGCTGGTCGAATTGAGGTTGAAATTGACAGCAACCAAAAAGTCGCGAGCACCGACGACGGTAGCTCCGCTGCGTGCTGCCTGCCCGGTGAACTCTCCGCCACCGAAGTCCGGCATCTCCGCCGGGTCGGTGATACGCTGAGCCAGAGCCTCGTACTCACCCTTGCGGCATACAGCCAAGTTACGGCGCTCGGGACGCAAAGCCGCCGCCTCATAGCAATACGTCGGTATCGCCAGCTCATCAGCTATACGTTTGGCAAGAGCACGAGCCATCTCGGCGCACTCCTCAAGGGTGACGCCGCTCACCGGCACCAAAGGCAAAACATCTGTGGCGCCTATGCGCGGATGCTCGCCGTGGTGCGTACGCATATCGATAAGTTCGGAAGCCTTCTTGACACTGCGGAAGGCCGCATCCACCACCGCCTCCGGCGTACCGGCAAAGGTCACGACCGTGCGATTGGTCGCCTTTCCGGGGTCCACGTCCAGCAGTCGGACGCCCTCGACGTCCTCGATGCTCTTGACTATCTCTTGTATAACTTCAGGGCGGCGTCCTTCGCTGAAATTGGGGACGCACTCAATGATACGTTTCATGTTCGGGTCTGGCACTTATGTGTTTATTTGTGTTTGGTTTCGATATAGTCTGTTGTATATTCGGTATCGTTCGGTCTTGATATTACCCCCGTCGCTTACGGGAGTTTGGTTTCTCGGGTTCGGTATTTTGCCGCCATCCTCCGCGCCGAAGCCTCACGATGTCATTCGGAGCACTCGGATTGCAACATTTGAGCATCGGAAGGCGTATCAGAGGCGTCAATGTGTCACCACCGCTTCTCCTATCCTTGGCTATCCCGCCGCTTTCACTGGCAAATATAGCACTTTTCCGCCAATAATCCCGCATCATCGCCGAAAATGCCGCCGCCGTTAGTTCGACTCGCAGCTCGCCCCACATCGAACGACTCACCGCACCAATCACGTCATCCGAAAAGACGAAAAAAATAATACGGCTGAAAATCATTTGGATATAAAAATAATTTGTAATTTTGCAGCAAGGCGCAAGCGAGTGCCTTGATATTGTGATAGGATTCTAATCCTGTTCTCCGTAACATAAATAAAAAGCGTTTCGTGCTTTATCCTTTAACGGAAATCGCCAAATTTCAAAACTACGAGGGATATAGGCAGTCAAAGGAACGCCATGCTTGTCGCATATCCGCTCCCCGGCAAGGGGGAGTATATCCGATAAGGCGTGGGAGTGGACTGTTTATTTCGTAGTAGGCGTTTGGCGATGCCTCCGTTAAGATAAACTGAACATGCTCCACGCTTTTTTTATATAGCTAACTCTAATCAGGCCGGTCGGAGCATACTGCCTTAAAACTAATGTTCTAATCACATGTTCAGATTTACTTCTTTGCGGTATGTGCTATTGGCACTTGCTGCGATGGGTCTGTTCGGTGTGCCTGATGTGTCGGCTCAGTTTTCCGGCGCCGGCGCGGGCACCAAGGATGACCCGTACAAAATCTACAATCCGGCACAGCTGAACCAGGTGCGTAATTACACAGGGAAAAAAGACGTGTATTTCACGCTTGGTGCAGACATCGACCTTACCTCATGGATTTCCTCTAATTCGCCGGAACAGGGATGGAATCCTATCGGCACGGACGCCAATCCGTTCAAGGGTACTTTTAGCGGCAACGGACACACCATCAAAGGCATGTCTATCTTACGAGGATCGACCTATAATGTCGGCTTCTTCGGTGTAGCATCGGATGCCACCATCTCCAACTTGACAATCGAAGGCTCGGTCAACGGAGGGAATAATGTCGGCATCCTTGCCGGATACTTCACCGGCATAATAGAAAACTGCCGTGCAAAAGGCTCGGTCAACGGATTGTCAGACTGTGTCGGCGGACTTATCGGAAAGTCCGGGAACTCGGACATTAAGACCTGCCGGGCAGACGCGACGGTAAAAGGCACTGACTATGTCGGAGGCCTTATCGGCAAATCCGGTAACGCGGATTTGAAAAGCTGCCGAGTTAATGCCGAGGTTCATGGTAGTGCTTATGTCGGAGGTCTTATAGGATACGTACTTGCGACTAAGACATCCTCAGACAAGACCATAGACGATTGTTTTGCTGCCGGGTCAGTCAATGGCGGCGGTAATGTCGGCGGCCTTATAGGCGCTATGGATGCGACGGTATTTGTTCAATTTAAGGCTTACGGTTCTAGTTCTGATTACTATCAACGCGATTATTACAGAACCGTAGCACCATATAAATATAGTATATCCAATTGCGGCGTGAAATGTGCTGTTTCTGCGCAGTCAGCTTCAACGGGGGGATTGATAGGCAAACTCTCTGGCGGTGCGTATGATTATAGTTACAATAGTCATATATATGATTTAACAATTTCAAAATGCGTAAGCGTCAAAGGCTGCTTTGCTTTGGCACAGATTAATGCAAAAGGAGACAACATTGGCGGCATCATTGGCAATTGCGAATGTGCCGATATTATGGATAGCTATTTCAATGGCTCTATAATCGGAGGTAAAAAAGTCGGCGGAATTTGTGGCACCAATGATGCCGTAACAACTGTTACAGTAAAAACGCTTGACGGCAAAACATATCCCAACAAAACTATTCAGTCGACAGGTGTCTCGACTATCTCGCGTAATTACAGCCGTGGCACGATTGCAGGCAGCGAATACGTGGGCGGTATCATCGGCAATATCACGTCAAATGCGACCGTAACATCCAACTTCGCCCTCAATCCGGTATTGAGTGCGTCTGTAGGCCCTGTGGCACGTATATCACCCACGACAACCGATGGCTTCGGTGCTATAGGCAGCCTGACAACCAATTACACCCTTACCGGCGCCAAGGTATCAAAGAATGGTGTATCGCAAACATACTCGACAAAACTCAGCGAAGGCGAGTCCGGAGGTGAGGATATGTTCAAGCTACGTGCGACATACCAGGGTCTTGGATGGGACTTCGATAAGGAATGGGCCATACAAGAGACCGAGTGCCTGCCATACAAGAGCGGGCAGTGCGTTCCGCCGCTAATCCAGTCGGAACCGGTGTCGGGAAGTTTTATCATCGTAGGCAAGAGTATGTCCGGCGGACGTGTATTCATGGAATATGCCGGACAGACCTATTCGGCCGAATGTAAGGATAATACATGGACGGTACGAACCGATCCGATGAAATCCGGCGAGAGCATAACTGCATGGGTCGAGGCCGACGACAAGCTCCCGAGCTACAGCGTAATGACTTCTGTCGGCTATCCCGGCAGCGGCACACAGGAAGACCCGTATCAGATATATACTGCAACTGACCTGCAAAACATCAACGGCCATTCGTGGTACAAACTGATGAACGATATCGACCTCAATGGCGTGAAATGGCAACCGATAGGACGTAACGGCGCGACGATGGCCAACCTTGACGGCGGCGGTTTCACCATTAAGAATCTCAATGTCAAAGATTCCGCATCTGACTTCTGCGGCTTGTTCTCCACTCTCCAAGACGCAACGATTACCAATCTCACGCTGGAAGGATGCTCCGTTGACGGCGGCAGCAAAACGGCAATACTTGCCGGAGATATGACCTCGTGCACCATATCTAATGTCACGATAATCAAGGCCAACGTCAAGGGCGATGCCAATGTGGGTGCTCTTGCCGGCAATGCCTATTATTGCACTTTGCAAAATGTGCAGGTACTGGAATCCACTATCGGAGGAAGCTCCTTGGTCGGCGGTATCGTCGGCACGGCAGACCGTTTGGACATCACATTTTCCTCGTTCAACGGTGACGTTACCGGCTCAGATAAGGTCGGCGGCATCTGCGCCACGGCAAATTCCGTAACAAAAATTTCGCGCAGTTGTACCTCCGGAACAGTGACGGGTACAGGCACGGACACAAAGGCCGCAGGTATCGTGGCTGAAAGTCGCGCACGCATTTCGGACTGTTTCACAACGGCAAACATCTCCGCTCCGGGATATGTCGGCGGTATTGTCGGTCTAAATTACGCCTCGGTTTCCAATTGCTATGCGTCCGGAACATTATCGAGCGAAACTCTCGCCGCAGGCATCGTTGCATATAATGACGGCGCTTCGGCTACGCTGAAAAACTCGGCGGCCGCCAGTGAGAAAATATCGGTATCCTCGCAGTCGGGTAATGCCATGCGCGTTCTCGGCGGTTTCCGTAATGGCGCTCCCGAACCTGTAACAGCCGAGAATCTTGCGCTCGAAAAGATGATAGTATCTATTAACGGCGTGGCACAAGAAGTATACGATGACCCGATGAATGGCACTGCCACCTCCGGCGACAAGCTCCGTCAATCAGCCACCTACAAGACTCTTGGCTGGGATTTCGCGACAACATGGCAGATTGGCGAAACCGAAATGCCTCAACTTATCGGTCTCGATACAACCGGAGGAGCCGAACGCCGTGACAATTATATGTATGTAGACAAAATGAGTGCCGCAGCAGGCGAAACCTTTGATATCATCGTCAATCTACATAACGGTGACGCCGTCAACGGCTTCCAGTTTGATATTCAGCTGCCGACAGGTGTTTCTCTCGTTTATGACGAAGATTTTGAGGAATATGACTATACAAAGGGCACACGTCTGACACGCAATCACTCTATATCTTTCCGTAAACAGCCTGACGGTTCGGTACGATTCTTGTGTCTTCCCAAGGACGCCACATACAACCTCCTCGGCGATGACGGACAAATCTTGATATTGAAGGCAAAGGCAGATGACAATGCAATAAACGGCTCTTATGCTTTCTTACTCAAGAACTGCTTCCTCTCTCGCGGTGTCGCCGAGAATGTTGTACTCAATAAGGTTTCCGGCAACATCTACATTGTCAACGATGTAATATCTATACCGGCTGTTACCGCCATGGCCGGAAGCAAAAGTGATTTGGTCGTCAATTTGGACAACAAATCGAAAATCAACAGCTTCCAATTTGACATGACCCTTCCTGCCGGCGTGAAAATAGCCGACAACGCTCTCGGCGAACCTGATATCCGCTTGGGCGACCGTATCGATAAGTCAAAGTATACATTGACATATAAGGCACAACCTGACGGCTCGATGCGTATCGTGGCCTTTGGCGCCGGAAGTGATGCTGTTATTACCGGCAATACAGGCACAGTTCTATACGTCACACTCGCTGTAGACAAACAGACCAAGCCTTTCAACGGACAAGTTTCGTTCCGCAATATTTATCTTGCAGACAGTGAACTACGCAGCTTTACGTGTGAGGATATAGACACACAAATAGAGGTGACACAATTCCGTCGCAAAGGCGATGTCAATAAGGATGGAACCATTACAGGCGTAGATGCCGTAGGCACTATTAATCTATCCCTAAACAAATCGTTGGACATCCTGGACTTCTGGGCCGCTGATGTCATAGAAGACAACATAATTGACTCGCGTGATGTTTTATCAGTTACATCACTCGTCCTCGATGAAAATCTTACGACTTATGCAGCCGCAAAATTCGCAAAAATCCGTAAGGCAGACGATGTATGGGGCGATTACGAGTACACCAAAGACATCTGCATGTGGGTGAAACCCGTAAACGTTTCGCCGGGTAATACCGCCGATTTTATATTCTATCTCAACAACACCAAGGAGCATCGTCCCAGCGCTACGCAATGGGCCATTGAATTGCCGGAAGGATTCAGCTTTGAGCTGAACGATAACCCGGTAGATGCAGACGACCTATGGTATGAGAATACGCGCCGTTGCAGCGAGTTCCTGTTTGTCGCACATGTGCAAGGACAAAAAATCGGAATGTTCCACAACGATATGAATGTTAAGGGCTATAAGCTAACGACAGGCGAAATTATGCGTCTGCATATCGTGGCCGACAAGTCTGTCAAGCCCGGTGTCTATACGGGCTGGTTGCGAGATTATCAAACCACATGCCCGGTTGACGCTCAGGGATTTCACGCCAGCTTCTATATCGACGATGAGCCCTTCACTATTGTCGTTGGAGACATCGCTAATGTGGAGAATTTATCCCTTGCCGGTCGCTTCGATTCTGACGATATGGCTCTTGTGGATGCAGCACTGCACAACAACTCATCACTGCTGACAGTAGATCTGACTGAGAATAGGGCAATCCCCGAAGGCACTTCAATCGAAGGACTTAACCCCAATACAATTGTTTATGCCAACGCCGCTACAACAATTGAGAAGTCCGACAATTTGGTCGTTGACGGGATTTGCAAATCGTTAAAACTGGAAGACGGACATCCGTTTGGCGTTACAACAGCGTTTACGGCGACATCTGCTTTATACTCACGGCAGGTTGAAGCCGGAGCGCACGAGTCTCTGTATCTGCCGTTTGCAGCAGACCCGATTGAAGGTGTTACGTACAAACAGATTGCGGGAGTTTCAACGGATAACTTTGTGCTTGAAGATGCTGTTCAATCAGCCAATACTCCGGTCTTGTTCAATTCGGAATTTGGAGGTGCGCTTAGATTTACCGCATCAAATGTCACTATAGAACCCGCTACAGAAACAGTACATAACGAGCTTGTCGGCAACTATAAAATTGTCGACACCGATAAGGTTTATTATGGTTATAGTGCCGGTTCATTTGTGAAAACTTTGCGCTTGATGCCGTTCAGAGCATACACAACAAACGCCGAGCTGGACGGAAAACACGAGACCGTTAATGACTTGCTTTATAGTACCGATTCTGATAATGACGTAATATACAATCTGCAAGGCATCCGGATGCATACGGATAAAAAGAACCTTACAACCGGACTGTATATCATTAACGGACAAAAGGTTTATATCAAGTAAAGACCGCATTCGGATTTCACAGTATTAATCACTGTGGATGAGACTCTTTTAGTACTAATCTAAGCGGCCCGTATCGTTAAGGTTCGGGCCGCTTTTTTCATTCGCGATAGTCGCGCAATTTTACGGCGTATAGGTCTTATTTCGCTATTTTACACCGAAGCATCTTGACTGCATGTATGCACATATTCACCAGTCCATTACATGTGATTTCACCCTGCAATTTGACCTATAGGCCGGTTTCTAAGAGAAAAAAGCTCGATCCTGTATCGCAAAATGATACAGGGTGCGGCTACCTTTGCGGTGTAATTCGCTAATAAACAAAAAGATTATGGCATTATTCAAAGTAACCACAAAACGCCTCATTCTCAGCGGAGGCAAGCGTCTCGAAGCCGGCATGACGGCCGAAGTCCCGTTCAATGACTTTACCCTTCCCCTGTACAATTCATCGGTAAAGGAAACAATACGTCATCAATTCGCTATAAAGTATGCCGTAGATTTCCCCGCTTCTCAGATTAACCTCTCCAACCTGACGGTTGAAAAGATCTGATTGCAGCGCGAAGCACAACACATTATGGCCGTAATTTTTTATCGAAAGTTGCGGCCATTTTTTTAGCCGCGCCTGCTGATTTTCTCGAAATTAAGCGGTATCTTTGCAGCCGCCGATGTATAGTACGGGCACTCGGATGACAACTGCCTCGAATTATTTGACTACAAACAAATCAGCACATACTTTTTACTATTAATGATATGGGAAGACACTACGCTAATGACAATTGGCTGAATGAAATGGCCAAGACGGACGAGTACGCCTGCCGCGATCTCGCAACCGAAGTGAACGAGATGACTGACGGGCGGCAGACCTATAATGCCGTCTTCGGATTCTTGCCGGGCGGCACTTCGACCCGGCCTCGTAACGTCTCGATTGCTTCGTTAATGAGGCTGTACTGCGCCGAACGAAGCGGACACAAGGAGGACGCACGGCGTGAAATAAAACTCCGTTTTCATTACCTGGATTATACGATTCAGAAAAAGATTTTGCGGCTGTTTCTGGACGGCTCGAAGCAAGACAGATTATTCTGTTTCAAGCAAATAAGGCATAGTTGGGATAAAGTGTTCGAGCCGAAACTTATTGAGCTGTGGGAGATGCACTGCGAGCCGGAGTGTGCTAATCTTTTGGTCAAGTACGGCAATATCGACTATGTACGCCGGCATCAAGAGGAGTTGGCTAAATCGGCAGGGTATTATCCTACCGGCAAAAGGCTGGCGCTCGAGGACAGAAATTTTGTCATCGAAAAGGAAAAGTTAGAGGGTCCGGCTATGTATGTCCGGCTGTTGTATGAAACCAAACGCACTATCGGAACGGACGAAGCGACGGACATCTTATGGTGGGCGATTGATCGGTCGCTGCTGCAAGGCATACGTCACCAATGCAATATTGCGCCGTACTTTCTTGTATACGATGGTCGTTTGGACAGCGATGGATTGCCGCTCGAAACAATTGTGCCGTCCATTGTATGGGACGACAATGTAATGGAGTGCATGCGCTACCTGTATCACATTGCGCCGAAGGCTGTTGTGGCCGAAGCATTGCGCCGGGATATGGAAGTGCGCAAATTGTTTTATCGTCTTGTCGGCGGAAAGTGCTACAACAATTCAAGTGACCCGAGTGCGGATAGGCGGCATGATATGCAGATGTTTTGCAAATTGGCTTACGCGATGTTTCCCGAAGATAAGCGAAAGTATGCTGCCGAAAACGACTGCCGGACAGATACATCCGGTCCTTCTGCAGCGTCTTGGGATAATTGTGGTTGCCACGAAGATGAATCAAGCTTATTGGATTGGAGAGTTTATGCCAACCGTTCGAGCACAAATCTACTTGAGACCATCCGGGAATATCGTCTGACCGAAGAAATGACGCCGGAGGAATGGAAAACACTATACATCGAAAAAAATATACCGAATAACTCGGCATTCACGTTACTTTCCAAACGATTAAGCCTCGAACCTGACTGCCCAAGCCGGGAGGAGTTTATCGCAAAGTTGCTGAGCTGATGGTCGTGTTTTAGTCGTGGTGTCTGATGTAAGTTTGTTCAAACTTGTAGACCTTGGATAATGGTGCAAAATTAGTCGTTTTCGACATATAGGTCGGATTTTGCTGATTTTGACGGGAAGTTGATTATTAAGCGGCAGTATAATAAGATTATAGCATATAGACCGAAAAGTGCGACGTTCCAAGTCGTTTTGATGACGGAACGCCGCATATTTTGGACTAATTGGAGGCAGATGCCGCTTAGGGCTCGTTGTTGCAGGTGATGGTGAGGGTGGTGATTTTGCCGGCGGCGATGATGTCGTTCTCGTTGTAGCCGCTGCGGAAGGCTTCGACAAGGGAGTAGGTCTTGTTGCCGTTGATGCGGATGTATTCTACATTGGAAAGGTGGACAATCTTTCCCGAGGCGGAGACGTTGGAGAGTTCGTCGGGCACCACGGCTGCCTGCCAGAATGTGCCTGTGGGGGTCACGTGTTTCTTGGTCCTGATATATCCGTAGCCACCGAAGGGGCGCACATGGAAGCCTCGTTCTTTGGTGATGCGGACGCCGGCCTGTTTTTTGCTGTCAAATTCGATGGTTTCGACTTTGTCGGCGTATGGGCCGGTGACGTATACGCGCAGGATGCCCAGGCCGTTATGGAAGTTGAAGTCTACCCGGCCTTGGTTTTTTGCGACGGTCGCGGTGTCCGAGATGAGCAGGTATTTCAGCCCTTTGGTTTGGTCGGTGATGTCGAAGGTGTTGGGGGTGAAAGCGATGTATTTGTTAGCTTCGAGGTCACGGTAGGCCATGATGGGCTTATTTATTTGGACTTTCTTCCGGCCGTCCGGCTCTGTCACCAGGGTGATTTCGCCGATTCCGTCCTGTTTTGCCTGCACTAAATCTGCTGCATCGTCGCAGAGTTCGCGCACGATGAATGTCTCCGTGCCGTCCCATTCGAGCAAGGTTGCCGACAGGTCGTCGTTTTCGGTCATCCTTGACCCCGGCTTGTTGTTCCAGGGTGTCTCGGTGTAGTCCGCGAGGGTTATGTTGCCGACCTCTAAGGCGTATCGGGGCCGTTCGTTGGCTGTCGGCTCGTCCGAGGCGCAGGATGCCGCCAATATGCATACCGGCAGCGCCGTCAGAGATAATGCTATGTATCGTATGGTCTTTTTCATCTGCTTGGTGTTGTGCTTGTTGTCACTGCTTTTCTGTGGGCTGGGTCGTGGCGTCAAATCGTGAGCGAGTAGTCGTTGCCGTTCTTGCCCCACGGCATGGATGTCGTCGTGACTTCGACGTCGCCCTTGCTGCTGCCGTTGATGGTGATATTGAATGTATAGACATATCCGCTCTTAAACTCGAACTCCGAGGCGGTCACAAATTTGGACAGGTCGATATTGTGCGTTATTTGTGGACCGATGCCCGATACGGGACGGTATTCCATTGTGATGAATGTCTTGTTGGTGGCCCGTTTTTGTGCAACGATTATTGTTTCATACGAATATGCGGCCTCCTCGGTCACCGAACCCCATTTGACGGTGTTTGCCGGATTTAGACCCTTGTGTGGGGGTGTCTTGTCTTCGGTGTTGTATGACTTGATGAGGTCAAGGGTTATCTTCTTGTCGCTTTTGTTGACGTTGTATTCGGCTGTCTGGTCGATGTCCCGGAGTAGGACGAGCCAGCAGTTCTGGAACAGGTTCTTGATGTACTGCGTATTGCGGATGTTGACTACGATTTTGACCTGAGTGTGGTAGAAATCGAGTTTACGGCCGTCGCAACCGATGTCGTTGGAATAGGCGAGCATGAGGTCGTCGCTGATGGTGGATGAGTGGCAGGTAGTCCACATGATTGTGTCTCCTACGGGATGGTAGCGGTTGGGGAAGCGCCCTATGACTTCGATTTTACCACCCGGCTTGACTATGAATGGGTTGGAGGATGTGAGCAGCGCGGTGGATGCGTTGTCCAATGTGTCGGAGACGATGTATTTGCGTAGTGCGCCGTTGGCCTGTATTGCCACGCCGCCGGTGTCCACTTCCAGCCACGCTGTGCGCGAGCTGATTGTACCTTCGGTGCTTATATTGAGGCCGCTGGCGATAAACTCGAGTGGTGTGCCGACAGTGTCTTGTGGCTCGATGTCGTCTGACGCGCAGGCCGCGAGTAGCGCAGCCGGCAGTATGCCGCCGAGTATGGCGTAGATGTATTTCTTGATGCTTTTGTTCATGTCCGTATGTATGTCCGTTGTTGGATGTGTGTGTTGTTCGGTGCGGGCTTGGCTGTTATTGCTCGGCAAAGTACTCGCCGCCGTCATTCCAATCCTTTATAGTTGCGGTGACGCTTAGCTCGGAAGGTTTGATGGTGACGGTGTATGTATAGACGTTGCCGCGATATAGATAGCCGAACAACGGGCCGTTGCTTTGATATGATTTGCCGTTGATTGTCAGCGTGAGATAGGTGCCGGAAGTCGGTTGTGTGGCTACGATTGCCGTATAGACTACGGCTTGTTCTGTCTCGTTGTCGATGATTTGTTGTATGGTGTTGTCCTTGAGCGACCAGTCGTTGATGGGTGTCCAGTTGTCAAAGTTAAACGAATTCCACGTCGTGCTGAAATTGATGCCGTTGTGTACTATGCCGCCCAAGGTACATTCGGCATTGGCTATGTCGTCGAGAGTGATGCCCATTGCCGGGTCTGCCTTGATTTTCACGACAATTTTCGACATTTGATGCTTGAAGACAAGGTTGTCGATTTTGCCGCTGCTTATCCAGTCGGCCTGTATTCCTTTTTGTACACGCACAATGTCAATCTTGCGTTGTAGCTCGCGAGTGTTTTGCTTGCGGGTGTTGATTGCAATTCCAACGCTTGAATTGTCTATTCTACTCGGATCATTGGGGGTATATGGCGCATACGCGATAATAGAATTAGACCCGGCTGTCAAGTCAGAAACGGCGATGGCTTTGCCAATTTTGGTAAAAAATGCCGTTGTTCCGGTAGACGTGGTGTAATAGGGAAGGTTTTGGTAGTCTTTGACTATGGCGTAGGAGAACGGCGCTGTGATGTACACGCCTATTGTGTCGGCTGCCCATAGAGAGCCGTTTACGCGGGACTGCGGGGCACGCTCCCCGACAAATGTGCCGGAAATCTGAAGCTCCCTGCTATCTGTGAAGTCCGGGCCGTCTTCCCCGGCGCAGGAACATAAGTATAGCGTTGAGAGTGCTATGGCGGACGAAAATGTGAGAATATGCTTTAACGTCATATTGGCGGTGTTATAGTGTTTTGTTGTATCCCTTGACGAGAAGCCGGACAAAGCGTGCTTGATGTACGCATGTCGGCTGATAAAGGATATGGCGTTTGTTTTCCCTTAGTGTGGAATGGCTGTATCAGAACGATATTCCCACACTAAGGCAATCTTTTGTCGTGATGATGTTTATTGCATCACGGCTTCGCCGGAGCCGCTGCCGCCGTATTCTCAATCAGTGACGGTACAGCCTTCGATTTTGAGGCCCGTCTTATGGATGGTAATGGTGTAGGTATAGGTCTTGCCGGGCTCGAGAGCGGGCTGCATGGCGGTATCGTTGACGTACGCCTGTGCAGCAATTACGGACTTGAATTTCAGCGGAGCTGTCAACATCTGGGGGATGACGAGGGCGTCATAAGTGACGACATTATTGGTCATATCGGTAGTGTGCGTCGAGTATACCAGCGACCATTCGATGGGACTGCCGGAGGGAGTAACTGCGCCGGTGGCGAGGTCGAAGGTGCCGTCATGGATGAGGCCGTCGATGTAATGGCCGCCGATAGCGATGTCAGGGGTTGTGAGGCCGTCGCCGGGCTTGAGCTTGACCACCAGACGCGACATTACGTGGCGGAAGGCGGCGGAGCCGGTGAAAGACAGTACGGGGCTATTCTTGGAGGCTACGGCGCCGGTAGCGTAGATGAAGTCTATGCGTTTTTGCTGCTCGCGAGTCACCTGGTCGCGGGTATTGACCTGGGGATTGTTCCAGGTCGCACCGCTTTCGTAGGGAGCATATGCACAGAATGTTATATCCTCGGTGCCTTCGAAGTATATCGGGGCGGCGTCGGCGGTGAACTCGGCAACATCGCTTGTCGAGGTAGTGGAGTAGGATATGTTTTTGTACTTGTCCTGCATCTTGGTGTTGCCGGCGATGGCGAATACGCCGATGTTATCGGCTTCCCATGTCGAGCCTAAGGCGCGAGAGTTGGTCTCGAATCCGGCGGTAATTTTGAGGGCTGTCGGAGTGTTGTCGGGCTCGTTGTCTGAGGAGCAGGATGCCAGAGCAAAGATTGCGAGAGTAGGCAGAAGAATGTTATATAGTTTCATTTTGTGATATTTTTATCGTGTGATTTGATTGTTTGTCAGTGGTTTGTGTTGTATCTGTCGGGCGGCGTTACTTGGCGTCAAAGTTGCCGCCGTCGGCTTCGGTCCAAGCTGTTATGGTGCAGCCTTGTATCGACACTCCGGTCTTGTGGATGGTGACAGCGATGTCGTACTGGTATCCGGCGAGCCATTCGTTGCGCGGGTCGGCGATGCCGGCGTTGCGGTTGGCGGCAGTGAAGTCTATTGCGGCGGTGTATGTCTGAGCACCGGGCTGTGTGGCGGTGAATGTCAGTGCGCTGCCGAAGGATTGCGGGGCAACTATCAGCGTATAGGCTACGGTCTTGGCGGCGTCATCGGCTATGGCCGGGACATTTTGTTCGGCTGTGGCGTTGTTCGCAAATGTCAGCGTAGCTGCATCCTTGGAGGTCACGATGCCGGTTGCACGGTCAAATGCGGCGGATGTATTGAATTCGCCGAGCGCCAATACTGCTTTCTTGACTTCATCATAGGTTACATCGCTGCCGCAACGTGCGGTGATGACCACCTTAGACATTTTGTGCGCTAAATTGAAGGCTACATCGGGACTTGCTTTGCTGCCCGTGGCTTGCGCCCATAGGTAGTCAAAGGTCTTCTGCGAAGCCTGCAGACGCGTATCAGCTGTTGCGGCTGCATCGCTCCACGGATAGTAAGCTGTGAAAATCACTTCGGCATTATTCTGGAAATAGATATGGTCACCGGCGGCTGCAAATGCTCCGGTGCCATCGGTGGTATACTTGAGATTGGAATATGTCTTATCGCCGCTTTGGCCCGAAATGCCTATGGCGTCTCCGGATTCCCATGTATTGTCAAAGGCGCGCGCTGCGGTGGCTATGCTTGCGGTGAAATTAGGTTCGTCAGCACCTGTGCCGGGCGTGGGGTTGTCGTTGTTACAAGCCGTCAATGTAGCGGCCGCTAAAGTAATCGTAAGTAGCGTTGTTTTTTTCATAATCGGGTGTTATACTTTTTGTGTTTTCTGTTTGTTGTATTGTAGTGGATGCCGACAGATGTCAATGAGCATCGTATCCGCCGCCGTCGGCAGTCTTCCATCCGTCGATAGAGCCTTCAAAGCCACCTTTGACCGGAAGTTTCAGGTCACCGCGTATAGCCAGAGGACCTACGCTTTTGCCGAAATCTTTGGTCATAGCGGAGATATCGGAGGTGATGGTGCACGTATCGCCGTTGTCGAAGGCTATGTCCACCTTCAGCGACATATTGCTGTAGTCTGCATCTTGTATTGCAAAGAATCGGAAGGTCGCGGTCAATAGTTTTTCCGATTGTTTGAGTCGCTCGGCGGTGGTGCGTGTTCGATCAGCCGGGTCGGCGCTGTGAGTGATGAAGTCGATAGCACCATATACGCCGTCAATGCTCGCGGTGGCGGATGCTATGCGGTCGTAATCGCCCTCGACAATGGTTAGAACGAGGTCGACGCTGCGCATCAGCTGCACCATGTTGACGGAGGCATAATATGTCGCGGCGGGAGCAACGTGTATCGTGCTTGTGTAGTCGTGGTAGTCACCGGCGAACATTATGTCCGGATATGCGATAAGCCCGCCATCTGCGGCTTTGGCGACTGCGGCGCGTGTGCCGCTGAGCGTCACGCCTGCCGGAGTGTTGAATGCCGACAGTCGGTAGTCGCCGATGGCTATATCCGTAAAGATGTATTTGTCGCCGGAAGCTGTGGCGGTGCGATCGCCGCCGTCAACGCGCACATCCGGAGTGACCCATTGCAGGTGCATAGTGTATTCGGACGGCTTCACAGCGTCTGCCGAGATATTGTTCCACGCGGTGATAACTTCGATATTTCCTTTGGCATCATAGAGTGTATCCTTGACGCACGAGGATAATGCAGTTGCGGCAATGCCTGCGAATATGCTGAGTTTGAAGATGTTCATCGTTTCAGAGCATTAAAATATGTTCCACACCAAGGTGACGCCGGCATGGGTGACGCCCCAATAATTTTTATTGTCATGTTCGAGGCGTACGCGAGTGCCGTCGCATAGGTAGTATTTATCGTAATCGACATTGAGGCCTCCGATGCCGATGGACAGGTCAAGAGAGAGTGCTTTATTGAGCCGGAATACATATCCGCCTTTGATGCCGCCGCCCTTGACAGAGCCTTGACGTCCGGTGTCGGTGAATTTGTAGTTGAAATCGCCGTAGTGACCGTAAGCACCGATGTATCCGCGGTTATTCTTACCCAAATATAGGCGTCCCTCGGGCAATACTTCCCATAATGCATAGCGGCGGTCTTTGTCGTTCCACGACCAGGATGTCCATGACCCGTGTGCCAGAATGCTGAAGCGCTCGGCTATGTGCCATTCGATGCCGAGGTCCGGCGTGAGTGTGGCCCAGCGCAGCAGGTTGGCACGCAGGTCTATATGCGGGCGATGAGCGACCTGAGCAGTCACGACGGGACGCCGATCGGCGGTGTCGGCGGGCAGGGTTACGGGCGTCGACTCCGGTTCGGGCTCGGCTGTCACTACAGGTCGCGAAGGCTCGGGCATAGGCAGGGGCACCGCCTCGGAGGTCGGCAGGGTTATGCGTACTTCTACGTAGTTCCCACCATCAGAGTGATTGGTGGTACGGAAGCACTGTTCGGTGAGCCCGCAACGTGTAATCATCTCGGACTTGACACGGTTGCTGCGTGTACGAGCTGTCGCAAGATTGGCTTCGGTACTGCCGCACGAATCGCAATACCCGAATACGGCTACCGGAACGTCGCCGGCACGGATTGCATCCTTGTGCATATTGACGCACTCAATCATTGCCGCTATCTGGTTGTGATTGTCCAGATATCCGTCGTAGAATCTATCGGAGGCGGCGGCGAAGCGGAACGTGAGGACGCGGCTCTCGCCTTGCTTCTGCGCCGTGACGGCAATGCCGGCTGTAAGCAGTATAGCACACAGAGTGCATATTATTCGTCGTATAGTCATATCGTATAAGATTGGATGTTTCGTCGGACAAAGTGCATACGATTAGCCATCTTTTGTGCGCACAAATATGTTTGCAAATTTATCCATAAAGACACTCGGCACTTAGCCGAATCGACAATTTCATTTTCCGCTAAGAGGGCACGCGGCATATTTTAACTTTCCGCTAAGCGCAAGCAGTGCCGGCTATTTCCGGAGCTGAGCGGCAAAAACCCACAGCGTGAAGAGATATATTTTCTGCTGAGTTATATTTTGGTCAGGTATTATTTCTGTTGATGCGTCTGTACAGCCCGACTCGTTTAGCATTATTGATAAAAAGTGTTATTATGAAAAAAAGTACGAGCTTATTCGGCTCATACTTTTCTTGAATGGTCGCGAGGAATGATGTGCAAGATTACAGCTTGACTCCGCTGACGATTTCGGGGTCAACTTGCGGCACGCTGCGTTTGGCCTTGCTGAAACTCGAGCCGGAGGCAAATCCGGCGGCCTCGGCGATTTCGCTCTGTTTGGCTTCGGGGTGCGCCAGTCCGTACAGGCGTGCGTGTTCCAGGCGGAACATATTGATAAGGTTGTAGTACCCCACTTGAATGATAAAGCGGTTGGCCCCGCTTTTCTTGCCCGAGCCTATGAGCGCGAGTATGTCCGACTTTTGCAGGTGCGGCTCGCGATATTTTTGCAAAATGATTTCGAGTACTTGTCGGCGTGCTTCGTTTGATTCGGGTTCGGACGCCTCCGCTTCTTTGACTTCTTCCTCCTTGGCGGCAATGATAGCTTCTTCCATGAATTTAACCTTACGACACCCTATTCGGTCAAGCTGTTCTTCGATATACTTGGGCCGCAGCAGCCTTTGCGGATGAAGTATCAAGCACAGAAACAGTACCATCCATATGGACATGATGATTTCCGCCACCATGTTCAGGACGCGACTGTCGGCAAGCAGCACAGCCCAGACTATGGCGGTTCATACAACAGGAAGGTATATGACTTTGCCGGCAAATTTGTGCGGAAAATCGCTATCATCCGAGAAGTTACCCTTGTTATAAGCCGAAATCCGGCTTTTGAGCCAAATCAAGGTCTTGAGCATATATGCCGTCAGAATTATGCCTATGCCGGAGGCTATGCCAAGCACCACAGAACTGTGTACCTCAATCCATACGCCGACCGGAGCATAAAGCACGGAGCATGTCATAATAAAAAGCAAACTCATAGGTACGTAGAAGAGCAGAATTGCGCTCGAGCCGCGCAATTTATGCCATTTGAAATACTGCAGGAACATGGCAGCAAAAACAGCCGGATAAAACACCACGCCGAAGACACGCACAAAGACCCATGTTCCCGGGGCTTCCGGATGCAAATAATATGGCATCAACATCGCTACGGCCATGAATACAAAGGCGGTAAGCGAACTTGCCGGATAGAAGTACCGAATTTCTTTGTCGTAAGGGCGGCAATGATGTATCAGCCGGACAATGCCGCATATTATGCCTGTGACGATGAATATAAGGCAGATATCGGAATAGTATGTATAGCCGTGGGACATGTCGTGTCGTATATGTGTGGCTGGGCTTGTTTTTTCAGCGCAAAATTAACGATTTTTTGCACAACAACCTAAGTTTGGCCGCAAAAATTTCAAGTCCGGAGCGTGCCTCTGTGTGGACGCGCCCCGGACTTGATGCGAATGGGCATGGCGGCAGTCAATGCCGCTGTATGCCGTTATGGATTGCGCCTATGCAGTTTTATTTGACATAGACCTTAGATGCTTTTCCACTGGCGCTGCGGCGTACGTAGATGCCGGGCGTCAGATTGTCGGCGTCTACGCGGATGCCTTGCAGGTTGAAGTACTCGGCAGCGGCGTTGTCGTCAATGGTGATGTCATCGACGGCACCGGTGAAGAAGAACACCTTATTGGATTCGCCGGACTCGATGCCGTTTTGGATAGCAGTGACGTAGTAGTTCCCTTGTTTTGCATCGGGAATGATGACGAAAGTGTCGGTCAGGCCTTCGCGAACCTTTTCGCCTTCACAGTACAGGTTGTAGGTGATGCCGGAAGCACCCTGTTTTTTGAATACAAGTTGGTCATCGTTGGCCAAGACTGCCTTGATGGCCCAGTTGTAGTTGAGTTTGTATTTCACGGACAGACGATACCAGAAACCGGGAGAGGCACTGTTGGTGAGGATGTCGCCCTTGTCGGGATCGCTGGGGAATGTGCCGTCTTCCATGGCATCGACGCCGAGGGGCTTGACGCCTGACTTGTGCGCAAGTGTATAGCCGATATATAGGTCGGCATCTTCCTTGATGAGATAGGGTTCGTTGAGGCGCACATCATTCCAACCTGTGGTGACAGAAGATACGGGCTGATGGTAGACAATGTTTTCGTCTTCGGCGATTTCGACGGCTACGTCAGTGACATCGGTGGAATATAGGGCGAAAAGGATATGGTCGATGCATTGTCCGACGTACGGTTTCAGGTCTTCCTTGGCAAAGCGAATGAATGCATGGGGTGTAAGATCGCTTCCGGTAAGTCCGAGGCCGCCGATTTTAGTACCCTGAACGTAGGACATTGCGAGTGCCCGGTCGGGCGATTGCCAGCTGAGGTTGAGGCCATCGGCATTGGACACACCGGTAAGTGCGTAGGGTGCTACGCCCTTCTGTGCGATGGGGCGATTTACGGAGACTGAACGTGTCGCGGGTGATTCCCAATCGTTTTCATAAACTGCGGTGACATAATATGTATAGATGTTGAACGACGGCAAGTTGTCCACGTAAGCCTTTTCGGTTGTGGTCGCAATGACTTCGCCGTTGCGATATACATTGAATTTCACCGGCTTGGGCACTGCGGCGGACTTAGCTACAGCTTTGGGCGCTTTGGCGGTATATACAACGCTGATAGGCTCTTCGGTGGCCCGGACTGCGCTGAAGCCGAGACTTGGAGCTGTAGTCGATTCAGGCGCAAGTTCGGTGGTCGAACCGGACTCGCCGTCGATGAGATATGCCCCGATGTAGATATTGTTGTCGGTAGCTATCGAGGATATGGTAGCGAGATTCATCCAGGTGAGGCCGTTGGTGAGGCTGACGCGTGCACCGCCGTCCTTAAGCGGGCCTGCATCAATAATCAATGCAGAAGCGCCGCCGGGAACAGTTCCATTATAGGCGATGTAGAGGTCTTCTTCACCGGTGATTTCAACGGGCGTGGGAAGTTTGGCTGTATATACAGTCCCGGCATCAACATCGCCGTCTTTGACGGTGATTTCGGAAAGAGCCGTGCCTTTGGCGGTATAGACGCCAACCTTAAATTCGCCGATGGCAGCGCCGATGGCAAATTTGATGCGGTCTATCTTTAACCCTTTATAAGAGGCGAGTTCGTCTTTGGTAAACTGAGCGCCCCACAGCATAGCCATATCCTCTTCGAAACCGGTAGTATAAGCGGCTTGGTCACATTTGGTCAATTTTGTATCCGTGTTCCATGACAGGTTAAACTCGTTGGTGTCTCGGTTATATGATGAACCGTCAATTTCGGGTGCGGCATATTTGTCAGGCAGCGAAACTTTTACGGCAAATTCCTCGGGATAAGATGTGTAGTAGTAGCCGTAATCGGCGGTTAGGGTGTAAACATAACGTCCGGGGCCGGGGACTTCGTCCGTGTAGCTGGTAGCCGTGATGCCGGAGGCGATGACTTTGCCGTCGCGTGCGAGCGTATATCCGGAGGGCGCTTTTTTGGTGGTGGCATCTTCGACAGTGGCATACAATGCCCAGTTGCCGGGGATGCCGCCGCTCTTCAGCGTCTTCCACGTGGGAGATGTTTTCTCAAACCCTTTGGAGCTCGGAGAGGTGACCGAGAAGGTGTTGCCGCGTCCGTCAACGGCTACATTACCGGTGACGCCTATCGGATGAGCCTTGGGCGTATGTGTTACGTACAGACCGTAGGCATAAGTGTGACCGGGGGTCAGCTCGTAAGGTGTATCCAGCGCGAAGGTGCTCTCCTTATTGGCCTGAATTGCTGAAAGCTCGATGTCGGCAGCGTCTTGTGCGTAGTCGATGACTCCGTCTTTCATGACGAAAATCTTGACGCTGTTGATGACGGCCTCGGTAAAGATAGTTTTGATGTTCGTAATCTTTGCGTTGGTGCCGAAAGCTGTAAGGTCGTCGGCAGTGAAGACATTACGAAACCACACCTTGGTGTCTTTGGCAGCACTGCCGCCTATCGAGTGCGTGGCTTCGGCCGAACCCCATGTGAGGTTGCTGCCTCCGGTAAGAGGTGCGGTCCATACAAGCACATGCTTGAAGTCGCCCGCCCAGGTATTGTAGCCGTAGTGTGCCGAGGGCGCAGACCTGGCGAAGTCAAGGATTGTCACCTTGCATGCGGTCGATGAGAGACGGTGTTCGTCGGGGTAATCGGCCGATACATAGACCTGATGGTTCCCTACGGGAACATTGTTCATTATTGCGGTGTATTCTACGATACCCGAATATTTGTTCGGGGCGCTGGTGATGGTTACGTCTGCCGGGTTGTAAAAGTCCCCGTCCATCATTACGCTATAACCCGTGGGAGCTTCATCGACTTTATTGACGAGATTGGCGGTTACCAGATAGTCACCTGCGCCGGTGGCCACCCAGGTCTTGCCGTCGGTGCTGTACAGATCGCCTTTGCCGGGGGCATCGGTGGTCTTGTCTTTCATAAGCACGAAGTCCATATTGTATCCGCCCTCAACTTTGATGGCGAAAATGTATTCGGTGTTTTCTTTGATGGTTACGTGGCTGTCCAGATTAATCTTCAGTGTTGTATTCTTTTCGTATTTGCTGCGGTCGGCCACGCCTTGCGATACAACTTCGCCGTTTTCGTACACCAATCCGGTGACCTTGGAGACGTTACGATACTGGGCAAAGGTGATGCCGTCCACGACTTGACCGACATAACCTTTGAGGTCCTCGGCCGTAAACTTGGCGCCGGCGTATGCAACCTGCGCTTTTTGTAAGTCACTGTTGATAAAACCGTCTCCATTGTAGTCGTAGTCATCGTGCCACTGGAGGGTCTTGGGTGCTTCGGACGCACGCCATTGGAGGCGTACTTGCTGGAAGTAGGCATCGGCTACAAGCGTGTGCGCTCCGCCTCGCTTGGCATAAGCAGGCGCTGTACACAGCATCGCGGCAAGAGCCGCACCGAGGCTACGAGTTAAGGTTTTTTTCATAGACCTTGATTGGGGGGGTTAGGGGTGGGTGAGTAAATATGTGGATAAGTCTGTCAATGTTTCTATTGTTGTTTCGGAATACGCGTAACGATTTGATTCCGCCTGACCATAGTGTCTGCCGTGGATGTGTGTCCCTCCGCTCTCGGAAGCGTTCTCCCCTCGGACGCTATCTTGCTCCGTTATCAGACTTTATCGGCAGCAAATGTATGTATTTTATGCGAAATAACAAGCAGTTATGATGTTTTTTTGCCGCAGCGCATATTTTTTTTCAATCCGCCTTGGCGACAGATTTCCCGCTCCGCCTACATGTGAGCGCGATTACCCCCCCTCCGACTGCTACGTCGGTTATGCCATTCCCTTGTTTGGATGCCTCGTATTCACAGACAATCCTTTGCAGAAATCTCCAACCGCATTTCGTCCGAAGTTTCAGCGATGCATATCACGACCGGAAAGTCCGTGTCTAAGGGCCAAACTTCGTCGTACATCCTGACGGAATATACTCCAAAGATGTATTCCAAGAAGATGTATTCCAAACATTGATGCGACACTGTCGGCCGATATTTTTTGCGGGTTGGGAATTTAGTTGTAACTTCGTGGAGGCAAACGGCGACCGCGGGCAAGCGACTCGACCGTGCCGCATAATTTCTCCGGCGCTGATGTCGGCCTCTGTGCTGCACATCAACGTCTTAAAATGACAACCGAAACGGACGCATCAATGAAGATACGACACATCCTGATGGCGTCGGCGGCGGTTCTGGCTATGGCCGGTGCCGCCTTTGCCGGCGTACGCGGCGGCAAAGATGCCGCACATTTCTCCAAATCAGACATCACGCAAAACCTCAAGCTATTCAACAGCATCTACAAGGAGCTGACAATGAACTATGTGGACACGCTGGACGCCAAGGCGACCATGCGCACCGCCATAGACGCACTGCTCGGGCAAATAGACCCGTATACCGAGTACTTCAGCATCGATGAGCGCGACAACATCACTTCCGTAACCACGGGCGAATATGCCGGCATCGGGTCGGTGATACAGCGTCGCGACAGCGTGGTGGTGCTGACTGCTCCATCTTGGAATTCGCCGGCGCGGCGCGCCGGCGTGCGCCACGGCGATGTCCTCATAAGCATCGATGGCGACAGCGTGACCCCGGCAATGGACATCTCGGAGGTGAGCCGCCGACTCAAGGGTCGCCCCGGCACGGAGGTGCGGCTGCGACTATGCCGTCCGTGGGTGGACGCAGACAGCGTCTTGGACATTACAGTGACGCGCGGCACCATTACCATCGACCCGCTGCCATATTACGGATATATCGGCGAAGGTATCGGATATATAGACATCACCACCTTCAACGAAAAGACCGGTACGGAGGTGCGCAATGCCGTGGCAACGCTCAAGCGCGACCCACGTGTCAAGAGCCTCGTACTCGACCTGCGTGACAACGGCGGCGGCATCGTCGACGGCGCCGTACAAATCGTGTCGAATTTCGTACCCAAAGGCACGGAGGTGTTGACTATACGCGGCCGCGAAACTCGCAACCGTCGCACCTACAAGACCACCTCTGCACCACAGGATACAAAGATTCCGCTGGTGATATTGGTCAATGACGGCACTGCCAGTGCAGCCGAAATAGTCACCGGAGCACTCCAAGACCTTGACCGCGCTGTCATCGTGGGACGCCGCACATTTGGCAAGGGTCTGGTGCAGAATGTGCGCCCGCTACCTTACGACGGACTGCTCAAGGTTACCACCGGACGATATTACATACCCAGCGGCCGCCTTATCCAGGCCATAGATTACGGTCATCGCAACGACGATGGCTCGGTGGCACGCATACCCGACTCGCTGACAACGGTATACCATACGGCGGCAGGCCGCGAGGTACGCGATGGCGGCGGCATCACGCCCGATACGACAGTGTCGCTACCCGAAAGCAATCGCCTGCTGTACACGCTCTACAACAGCTTCGTAATCGACAACTTTGCCAACCGCTACGCCAATAAGCATCCCGATGTTCCGACAGACACTCTGGACTGGCATCCGGACAGCACGCTCTTTGAAGACTTCAAGGCCTTTGTAGACCCGGCCAAACTCAAGTATGACTCACCTTATGCCGCCGGCATCAAGTATCTGCGCGATGCCGCACGTGTCGAGGACTATCTCACGCCGGAGGTGAAGTCCGCGCTCGACAGCCTCGAAAATATGCTTAAACCCGACTTGGCACGCGATATAGAGCGGCGCCGCAACCAAATTATGGAAGTGCTCGAGGACGAGATTGCCGCCCGCTATTTCAGCACACGCGATCTCTCGGCTCGCGCCGTCAAGAACGACCCGGATGTAGATGCGGCACGCGCCATACTCACGGACATGCGGCGATATGATGCCATATTGCGCAAGAAATGATGAATACGAAGGCTGTCAAATCCTCTGTCGGCGGCGATACGCCGTTGGCAGTCATCAGTGCCGCCTTTGCCGCCGGTCGCTCGGAGGCGCTCAAGTCCTTGGCACATCGCCGCCGCAGCATAATCTACGGCGCCAGCGGAAGTGCCGCCGCCATGGCCCTGGCGGCATTGCCGGTCGGCCGTAAGGCGCTCACGGCTTTGGTGATAGGCGCCGACAGCGATGACGCGGCATGCCTGTACGGCGATCTATGCCGCGTGGCCGGGGACGAGGCCGTGGCCATACTTCCATCGGGCTACCGTCGCAGCATCAAGTACGGACAAGAGGACGAGGCTTCGCGTATACTGCGTACACAGACGCTCACGCGCCTGCTCGGCGAGACCGATACGAATCATTCGCCGCTGCGCTTCATTGTATCCTATCCCGAGGCACTGGCCGAACGCGTGGCCTCGCGCGACGAAGTAGACAACCATACCGTCACTCTACGCGTAGGCCAAAGCATCGACCCCAAAGATTTGCTACAAACGCTGCTGGACAATGGCTTCAGCAAAGTCGACTACGTCTACATACCCGGACAGGTGGCCATGCGTGGCGGCATCCTTGATGTCTTCGGCTTCAATGACGAGCGGCCTGTGCGCATCGACTTTTTCGGCGATGATGTCGAGAGCATCCGCTTTTTCGATGTCGAAACGCAGCTGTCCGATGACAAGACGGATAGTGTGTCCATAGCCGCCGATGTCACGCGGCTGGCCAAGGACAATCCCTCGCTGCTCCAATTTGTGGACGAAAAGACGCTGGTGGCCGTGCGTGCCGGCATAGACGTCTGCGCACGCGTGCATGCCGTAGCCGCTTCGGACATTGCCGTCAATGCCCTTACGGCGTCAAGTGAAGACGGCATGACCCTCGCGGACATACGCGCCGACATCGTGGACGCCGACGCTTTTGCCGAGCGCTATGACGCCATGCGCCGCATGACACTGTGTGCCGCAGCCGACCCGGCCTCGAAGCACTCCGAGCAATCGAAGGACTCCGACACCATCAAGAAAACTGCCTCTCTGGACCTGCATTGCTCGCCGCAGGGCATTTATCACAAGAATTTCGAGCTGATAACCAAGTCATTGGGTGACTTTGCCGGGCGTGGCTACAAAATATATATACTCAGTGACAGCGTCCGCCAAATACAGCGCTTGCGCGACATCTTTGCCGACCGTGGCGACGACATAACCTTCGGCGGCGTCGAGGGCACGCTGCACGAGGGTTTTGTAGACCACGAACATAAGGCGTGCGTATTCACCGACCATCAGATTTTTGACCGCTTTCACAAGTACACACTGCGCAGCGAAAGAGCACGCAGCGGACGCGTCGCACTGTCACTCAAGGAACTGGGCGCAATACAGCCCGGCGACTACATAGTGCACGTGGACCACGGCGTAGGCCGTTTTGCCGGTCTGTTGCGTGCCAATGTCAACGGACATACGCAGGAGATGATCAAGCTGGTCTATCAAAACGAGGACATCGTCTTTGTATCCATACACGCGCTGCACAAACTCTCCAAATACCGTGGCCAAGACGGCGAGGCGCCCAAGCTGAACAAGCTGGGCTCGGGCGCATGGAACCGCATAAAAGAGCGCACCAAAAGTCGCCTGAAAGATATTGCCCGCGACCTTATACGCCTGTATGCAGCGCGTAAGAATCAGCAGGGTCATGCATTTGCTCCGGACAGCTATATGCAGAACGAGCTTGAAGCATCGTTTGTCTACGAGGACACCCCGGACCAGATTACAGCGACGCAGGCTGTCAAGTCAGACATGGAAAGCCCACGACCCATGGACCGCCTGATATGCGGCGACGTGGGCTTTGGCAAGACCGAGATAGCCGTGCGCGCAGCCTTCAAAGCTGCCGTGGATGGCAAGCAGACCGCCATATTGGTGCCCACCACGGTCCTTGCATATCAGCATTACAACACCTTCAGCGAACGCCTCAAAGATTTTCCGGTGCGTGTCGAATACCTGTCGCGAGCCCGCTCGGCCAAGGACACCAAGGCCATACTTGCCGACCTTGCCGAGGGCAAGATAGACATCATCATAGGCACGCACAAACTTATCGGCAAGTCCGTGCATTTCCATGACTTGGGGCTGCTGGTGATAGACGAGGAACAAAAATTCGGCGTAGCCGTCAAGGAACGCCTCAAGCAGATGAAGGTGTCGGTGGACACACTCACCATGAGCGCCACACCAATACCGCGCACGCTACAATTCTCGCTCATGGGCGCGCGCGACCTTTCGTCGCTGACCACTCCGCCGGCCAATCGTTACCCCATAGTCACCAATGTGGACACTCTCAGCGATGACTTGCTGACCGAGGCCATAGGTTTCGAGCTTGCGCGCGGCGGTCAGGTTTTCATCATCAATAATCGTATCGAGGGACTGTACCGCCTGCAAAACATGGTAAGCCGACTTGTCCCGGATGCGCGCTCCATAGTTGCGCACGGGCAAATGCCCCCCGAAGCACTCGAAAAGGCCATCATCGACTTCACCAACCACGACTATGACATCCTTATAGCCACCACTATCATCGAATCGGGCATTGACATGCCCAATGTCAACACCATCATAGTCAACAATGCCCAGAACTTCGGACTGAGCGAGCTGCACCAGTTGCGCGGACGCGTGGGCCGCAGCAGCCGCAAGGCCTTCTGCTACCTGCTTGTCCCACCGGACGCCGAACTTACCAGCGTGGCACGCCGACGCTTGCAGGCCATAGAGAGTTTCAGCGACTTAGGCAGCGGAATACACATCGCCATGCAAGACCTGGATATACGTGGCGCCGGCAACCTCCTGGGCGCCGAGCAAAGCGGATTTATCGCAGACCTTGGCTACGAAACATACCAAAAAATATTGAAGGAAGCGGTCACCGAATTGCGCACGCAGGAATTTGCGGACACCATGAAAGCGTCCACGGACACTGTCGGAGACGGCGCCACGGATTCCGATGATTTTGTGGCCGACACCACGGTGGAAAGCGACCTCGAATTGCTGCTACCAGCCGACTATGTGCCACAGGAATCCGAGCGCATAAGCCTTTACCGCGAATTAGACAATATAGAACGTCAGGACGACCTCGAAGCTTTTGCCGCACGACTTATCGACCGTTTCGGCCCTATTCCGGCGGTAGCTCGCGAATTGTTGCTGGTGCCGCGCCTGCGCCGCGATGCACGCCGCTTGGGCATAGAGAAAGTTGTTCTGAAAAACGGCAAAATGTACACCTACTTTGTAGATGCGTCCAACATCGCCTATTATCAGTCAGCGATGTTCGGTCGTATGCTCAGTTATCTCAACCTCAACAGCCGACGCGTACACATCCGCGAAAACGCCGGACGCCGCTCCTTCGTCATCGACTCCGTGCCCACGGTGCATGACGCCGTCTCGGCGCTCGAGACAGCCCTCACCCTCCCCGTGGCCTGACGGAAAGCTTTTGCCCAAGTCAAGGAGACCACGCCGTGCTACTCGAAATTGATTAGCGTAACTAATAGGCCTCGGCGTCAATGGGCGCGGACAACGAGCCAGTTGGTTTGGTAGATGGAACGGACAGCAAAGAGCAGACGTGCCGGAGCACCCTCATCGGCGCGGAACCACCCGTAATTCCAGCCCATGCCCATGTCGAGATACAGCGCGTGGCGCACGCCCATGTGTACAAGAGCCTTAACAAAACAGTCCAGAGAGACCGGATAACAGGACTGGATGATGGTAAATCCGCCGTCCGGCGTGACTCCAACGTCAGCCTTCTCACTTCGTCGGTCGAAGAGACAGACTGCGCGGTATATGTTTTTCTTAGTCCGGTATATCGGTCGTCCGCCATAGACGTCTTTGCCGTTATACACCAGAAGCATCTGCTGGAACAGACTGCCGCCATCGGCTTCTGCCCGGCGAATCATGACCTCGAGGCTGTCCATGGGCGCTATGACGACGCGCCCCCGGGTGCTACACAGCAGTCCGGTGTTTGCCTCACAGTTGTATCCGTGGCGAAGCCTCCCGACGCTGACGTAATCGCCGGCAACATTAGCGGCACTGAAGCTGTCCGTTCTTTCACCGGTGAAGGCCGCCTCGACGCACAAGCAGACCTTGGGGTCATCGATGTCCGGTATCATCGAATCTACCAGCTCGACGGAAGCCCTTGATGTCTTGATGTCCAGTCGAATGAAATCCTTGCCGTCCATACTTATTAAGGACTGCGAAACAATGGAATCGGCGATACCGGGACCTTCGGCATCGTCAGTGTGTCCTCCTGTATGTGCACAAGCGGCAACGAATACCGCCATGAATGCGGCCTGTGTAGCAACCGCAAATTGGTGTGGAAGTTTCACTTTGGTTAGTAGTCTTGTCCGATGTAGTGTCGGTCTCCTTGGGAGATTGTAAAAAAAACAGGTTATTATTAAGGCTCTTGTTTAAGGGATAAGCTGCGCCACGCGCCGGATGTCAACGTTGGACGTCAGCTTCTAACGACAAAATTACTCTTTTATTTTCGAACTTACAATACCCGCACCCAATTCAAGACGATTGCGACCACGGCTCTTTCATTCGAAAAATCGGCAAAAAGCTTAAAATAGTGCTATTTATAGTGAGTATGACCTTGTGTCTTTTGTGATTATAGGGAACACCGACAAAATGCAAGAGTAACCGGAGGGGGCTATTTCAAGCCGTTGTAGGTCGTGCCTTTTTTCTTGGCTCGAACCTTCATATACATCGAGGGGTTAGCGTTGATGTAGCAGTAGGGGTCATCATCGGGTTGCTTGACGGTAATACGGATGTCCTTGGAAGTTTGAGAGCCGGAGTATTTGAGGCGCACGGTGTACAGCGTAGCGTCTTCGGTTTCACGGACTTCGGTGATGTTCATCTCCATGGTGTAGGGCTTGGTGGGATTGTAACCGTTTTCGGGAGTAGCGCCTTTCATATATGCTGCTGCTTGATATGGGCGTGGTTCGTTTATGCCCTTGACATACCATTCGCGCAAACGACCTCGAGCGTGGTCGGTCAAGCCGGTGACGGTATTGATCATATCCAAACATTCTTCGCCCACTGACTGTCCGTACTCGCTGTACATTCCAATGGCTATCACCTGAAGAGCCACAACTCCTTCAGGTGTCTTTCCTATTTTCTCTCGCAGGGTTTTGAATTCGGCTACCGACTTGGGGAGAGCCTCTACGCTGACCGTTTTCAAGCCTTTGCTTTGAGTTGCGGGGACGGAAGTTGCAGCCGAAGCACTTGCTTGTCCTGTGCCGGCAAAAGCGACTGCCGATGACAGCAATAGTGCTGCTACCGGAATAAGTTTTAAGGTTTTAGATATCATGCTTGCCATATCATCTTGATTTAATATTATGTATTCTTCGGTGTATGGTTGCCGTCCGACATACCATGGCGTCCGAGCCATGCCTTGCGCACATCGCAAAGATACAACAATTTCGCAACTATACAAACAACCGTGCGGTTTATCGCCCCAAAACACTTCCGGAAAGATTCCTATAAGAAGCGCAACGGCATAGAGAAAGAACAGCCTTATTATGGCCAAAAATCAAAGATATCCCGGCGGGATATTCTCTACCATTCGTAAGGTGGCATCTCGAAGGGAAATATAATCTTAACTTTCAGCCCTTGAACTTTCACGTAGATTTTCCCCATTGAGTTTTTGGGATGGGCGTAAATTCCGTCAGAGTACACATAGCCTGATTTTTTCATAGATTCGACGAATTTCTCCACTCCCTCACGATTAGCAAAGTCTATGGTGAGCAGCTGATCCTCACCGCTCTTAAATGCGATATTCGTGGATCCGCTTGGCTCTTGGCGATGGGCTGTCATATAAACAAAAGGCTCTATTTCGTCAACATCCGCAGGTCGCTTAAATTCCTTGATGGTAAATCCGAGCGTCTTCAACACTTCGGCGGCGTTGGCCCTGAAGCCTACGCCCATATCCTCGTCAAGCACTTCGATCAAGGCATATTGGGTCAATGGAGCGACGGACGCCGGCTTATCCTCACCGTCTGAAGAGGCCGCTTGCTTGGCGTTGACACCCTTTTGACTTGCTGTGACATCGTTATTTCGGTCTGCCGTAGCTTCTGTCGTGTCGGAGTCTTTATCGACCTTGTTCGCGGAGCTGCATCCGCAGGCCAAAGTCGCGATAGCGATAGAGGCAAGGATAAGCATCTTCTTGCAACTCAGGCCGCAAGACTCTCGCTTTGCGTTGCGCGTTTCGTTTGATTGTTTTCCCATTTTATTGAGTTTTTGAGGGGGGGGGGTAAGGTGTTGCGGTTACTTGATTAGGGGAAGGTGTTGTGATGCTCTTGGCTAATGATAATTGGTCAGCTATTATTATCATCAGAGAGTTCTCCGTAATTCAAATACAAAGCTACTGCTTTTTGTCGGATAAGACAACATTTCTTTCTCGTATTCAGATAAATATTCGTCAGATATACTCAGCCCGTTGCATCATTTGTGTGCGGATTGTTAGAAGCGGGCGGTGAGGGCGAAGCCGGCGCAGCGCGTGCCCAGCATTGGGGAGAATGTCAATGTGGGGGCGGCAGCGCGAGCGGCGGCCTTTTCGCGTGCAACGCGGCGCGCCGGGTTGCGGTCAAGGAAGCCGACGAACTCGTTGACCGGGTCAACAAGAAAAGCCACAATATTGCCTAATACAGCCGACCCCCATAGCGTGTAGTTGTGGTCCACAATATGCCGCTTGATGCGGTAAAAGCCTTCGCCTACGCAGCTTCCGATGATGGGTGTTACAAAAAGGTCTTGTATCGACGGCCGTTCCATAAATGCCTCGACACCGTATTCCCACCCGACATTTGAGACGATGGTGCAGTAAAGCATTGACTGCCAGAAATTGAAGCCGCACGAACGAGCCGCCATGAAGTACACACCGCCGGCGTATGGATGCAGTATATAATTGAAATAGAACTTGTCGTGGTCCCATTCGACACCCTTGTCGATGACGTGATTGTACCAGCGTTTGAACAGTGGGACGTCCTGCAGCTCGGCGCGATTCCACGATGTGGCATCCTCGGGCAGACATTCCAACACCAAGAGCGTGCCTACGAAGGCCGAGCCGAGCGTGATAGTGTTGTACCACAGGCGCTTCCAGTCGTGCGAGCTTGCCGTCCACGATACGGGCATCTCGTATGGACTTACAGGCCCGGGGTGTGCTCCGAAGCGAGCATCCCAGTCACAATCAATGCTGTCCGGGCGCAGTGGCGGCAGCGGCGCGGCACATGGTGTGTTCCACTGTATGTCAGCCAATTCGGACGCCGCAATGGTTACCGTTGCCTCGGATTTCGCCATGGTGTCGGCAACGGCGTTTGTCTCGTCGGGGACAATGATGGCTCTCTGTGCGCACGTCGAAGTTGCGACAACGGAGAAGATGAAAAAAAGAACGATGCGTAATAACGAACTCATTCGGTGCGGAGTGTCAAAACTGTAGTATCTGTGCCGTGTGTCTTTGAAGCAGCATCGGCGAAATCCCGATATAATAGTGCCTGATGACGCTTGGCACGCCGTGGGTCGAGACGATGCATTGCCATATCTTAATGACGTTACAAAGGTACTTCTTTTCGAGTATAACAAAAAAGTGCAAAATGCGTTTTTCGACTTTTAGACCAACAACTGCCCGTTTTTGGCAAATATCGGCGTACACGACCAATAGATGTCCCTATTGCGAAAAAGTTTTTAGAACTTGCACTTTTTTTGCTCCACTACAAGGATATGCGAGCCTGCATTTCGATAATCCCTTTGTCTATTTCGGAAAAAACATAAAAAAACATAACGCCAAACCAATATTGTCCTAAATAAAATCGAAAAAAAGAAAAAAGGAAGTAGTCACTAAGGCAGAAAATAACTACCTTAGTAGTGAGTGACCAAACTCGACTACTTCCTACGGCAAAATTAACACTATTCGCGCAAATAATCTCGCTTCTGCCCAAAGAAAAAATCAAGTCCATCATAAGAAAATCGGGGGCAGATAAGCATAATAAGGGCTACAACACATGGAGCCAGTTTGTTAGCATGGTATTCAGCCAATTTTCCGGCTGTGATTCAGTGCGAGACATTTCCAACGGGCTTAAATCTGCGACAGGCAACCTAAATCATCCGGGAATAAGTAAAGCTCCGTCCAAGTCGACAGTAGCTTATCAGAACGCACATCGCGATAGTTCTGTGTTTAAGGAGATCTTCTATATGCTCTTCCAATATTTCGGACAGCAGGCAGCATGGCAACGCAAAGGCTTTCGGTTCAAGATGCCCATAAAGCTGCTTGATTCGACACTGGTGTCGTTGACAATGTCTGTATATGAATGGGCGCATTATACGAGCAAAAAGGGGGCGGTAAAGATGCACACACTCCTTGATTACGACTGTCTATTACCTGAATTTGTGAATATTACAGATGGTAAGACGTCTGACAACAAGGCTGCTTTCGACATCGACATTTCCCCATTCAGCATTGTCGTTGCCGACCGCGGATATTGTGACTATGCCCTGCTCAACCATTGGGACAGCAACAAAGTGTTCTTTGTAGTACGCCACAAGGACAATATACGCTATACCTGCATCGAAGAACGGCCATTACCTGAAAAGCGTGCACAAAACGTCCTTATTGATGAGGTTATAGAGTTCGAACTGACGTCCGCAAAGGCGAAATATCCCGGGCGGCTGCGTCGCATAGCCGTGTGGAATGAAGAACACGGCTATGTAGTAGAATTACTGACAAATAACTTCTCGCTTGCCGCGTCCACGATAGCTGCCCTCTATATGGCTCGTTGGATGATTGAACTTTTCTTCCGCAGCCTTAAACAGCTATTGCGCATAAAGAGCTTCATCGGAACGACTCGCAATGCCGTTGAGATACAAATATGGACCGCATTGACAACTATGCTGCTCCTGTGCTGGCTCAAACACATTGCAAAATACAAATGGGCGCTCGCAAATCTCGTTGTTTCGCTGCGGCTGAATACTTTTACAAAAATAGACCTTTTTAAGTGGCTTGACGAGCCTTTTACACCCCCTCCGGACGATGTATTGTTGGCTTAGGGGGGTCATTCTAATGTGATTTTTGCGATGCTCTATGGCGTTGCACGTTACGCTGTCGCCTAAATTTATTTAGGACAATATTGATGGATTATAGATAAATATTAGCAGATCAGCGTTCCGAACTGGACAATCTCGAATTGTCAGCTCTGGTGCCGCGTATAGAAGAGGGCCAAATCAATCTTAAGAGTAAGCTCGCCCAAATTGTAACAGGCGTACGAAGAAGTGGTAAATTACCGAATCATATCTTCTTCGCGAGGTGCCCATGTTTACTTATAAGCCGGTTGGTCGTCAAAGAATACGGAAGTATTATGCAATCGATGTCGCGTTCATCTCAAATCATGAGTATTCATTCGGCTCCACCGGATATGGATGGCGACTTGAGAATGTCGTTGCTCTTGAATTGATGCGACGGATGAATCCGGAGTCCGATCAGTTATACTATCTTAAGAAGCATAAGGCCTACGAGGTCGATTTTGTTGTAGTGAGGAGTGGCAGGATTGACGAGCTCATTCAGGTCTCCTATGATTTCTCTAACCCCTCTCAAAAACTCTACAAGCGAGAAATTGGTGGGCTTGTCAAAGGCTCGGAAAGCGTTAAGTGTGACAACCTGACACTTATAATCATGGAGGGGACACCCGAAGTTAAAACGGTGGAAGGCAAAAGAATCAAAATCGTAAAGGCCTCCGACTGGCTTTTAGGCTGCGAATGATAATACAATCAGATCTCAAATAAACAAGACAGGCAAAAGAAGGTCAACCGGGCATTTTTGTAGTATTGCATTTGCTCTTGGATTTTACATACCGGGAGAGACCGGGAGGGGGGGTAGAAAAAATTAAGGCCGACACGGTGGTGTCGACCTTACTGCGGATGGTGCCCAGAACAGGACTCGAACCTGCACGTCTCTCAACACTCGCACCTGAAACGAGCGCGTCTACCATTCCGCCACCTGGGCTTTTGTGGTGCAAAGGTAGAAAGTTTTTTTGATACGACAAGCGATTATCTCGAATATTTTTTATTATTTTGCACTTCAGTATGGACATAAGCGGGCCGAGCATTGCGCAAACGCACTTTCTCGCGACTTGTTGTGCCACGGTGTTCTACGATATAATTTAGTTAGAAACAGATAATTATGGGACAAGAATACAGTATCTTGAAAGATGGTAAGGTTGTGGCTATGGCCAGCGACCATGCCGGTTACGAACTGAAATGCATTATCGAGGGTTATCTCGAGTCAAAGGGTATAGCCTATAAGGATTTCGGCACTCATTCGGCAGAGTCTTGCGACTATGCCGATTTTGCGCATCCGTGCGCCGAGGCTGTCGAGTCGGGCGAGTGCTATCCGGGCATTGCGATGTGCGGCAGCGGCAATGGTATAAATATGACGCTGAACAAGCATCAGGGCATACGCGCGGCATTGTGCTGGACGGTGGAACTGGCACGCTTGGCGCGTGCGCATAATGATGCTAATGTTCTGGTGCTTCCGGCACGCTTCATCGAGCCTTCGGATGCCTTGGCTATCGTGGATATGTTTCTGTCTACGCCTTTTGAGGGAGGACGTCACGCACGACGTATCGCCAAGATTCCGCTAAAGCACTAATACTCAACACTCGGTGTCGGACTCAATATGGCGATGGTATTGCCGCGCCGTAGTCCGTTCCTGTTGTGTTTGATGAGAATGTCGTGAGATGTTTTGCGACTTGCCGTCGGAGTGTCGGCAGGTTGCTAATACGTGTATATCTGAATTCCGGCATAATATCGGCCTTGTAGACGCCACTGGTATTCGGTGGCAAATCGCGTAGGCGGTTGGTCGTACACGTATCTGCGCACCAGCCTCGGCGGCTCGGTCCAGTTGTAATGTATCCGAATGTTTTTTGTCGGCGCCGGCGCTTTGCCGCGTTGCGCTTCGCGTGCGTATTCGATGACATTGCCTATCTGTTCGTACCGGCGCACATGCTCAATGGTGACCCATGCTTGATGCGCCGTCACTACGGCCAGCAGGACTATGGCGGCGAGGCGCGTGCCTCGGGTGTCGTGCGTAGGTATTATCGGTTCGAGCAATCGCAGTCCGGCCATCACCGCAAATAGGGCTACCGGCGTGAGAGACCGCTGTCCCGTATGTACGGCTATCGACATCAGTATAGCCAAGGCCAGTGCTAAGGATACCACAGGCATTGTGCCGAGGGTATGCCATAATCCGCGTATGCCGTTGCGCACGGCAGTGAATACGGCCATGATCGCGAAGAACCATAGAGCCGGCAGACGCCCCAGCATTTCAAGCCCCGTAAGCAGCCCTCCGCCCGAGGCATCGTTGGCGGCCATGCGTTGCCAGTTGCCCGGAGCCCAGGCCAATACAAGGCAACCCATAGACAGGGCTATCATCGTGGCCAGCGGCGGGCGTCGGTCCTCGCCGCCCCATAGGGCTATGCACCACAAGGCGCCGCAAAGGGGAAACGCAAATCCCTCGTTGGACGCTCCCACCAGGAAGGCCAAGGTGCATTGCAGCCACGCGCTGCGATGTCCATATATGGACCAAAGCAGCGCCAAAGTGCCCAGCGACGGCCACAAGTAATTGGGCGCAAGGTTGATGGATAGCCACAGTCGCCCCGGTTCGGGGAAGGCGTGCAGCCATAGTGTCACCACTACGACCCACCACAGCGCGTTGCGCCTCAGCCGGCGGCCGCATAGGCGGCAGCAGCCGATGACCGCCAGCACCAACACCGCCATGTTCAGCGGATAGAACCATTCGGGTCCGGCCAAGGATGAGATGGCCATCTCGAAGCTGTGGATGAGTACGCGGCCGTTGACGCCCATATAATGGAAGCCCATCGAATGGATGATGTCGCCCCAATCTTCGACGGGACGCATGGTGGCAAAGGCAAAATAATCGCGCCCCTGCGCGTTGTCAAAACAATATAAATAGCGCAACTCGTCGCCGGCGGGGTAGTGCGCATACATGCGTATGCACACGGCCACGGCTATAGCCGCTATGAGCGCGGCCATGACGGCAGTGGCAATATGTGTGCCGGGGCGCTTCATATTGTGCTTAGGGACAAGCGGCGGTGACGCGCACGGTGATGACCGGCGTAACCGGGTCGTTGGTGATTACAAATACACGGGCATCCAGCGGCCTTCCGTCCGAGGGTAAGGCCTCGCGCACCATAGATATGTAGATGTCGGCAGTGCGGCCTTTCTTGACTTTTCCGCTCTTGGGCACGGACACCTCTAACGCCGGCGACAGTGTGTAAACGCGCCGTATAAGCAGCGGTTCGCCTTTGCCGCGGTTGGACAGCCGTAATACGGCATGTCCATCGCCGTCGCAGGTTATATTGATCAATTCCGAGTCCACGGCGGCCTGCGGCGCGCGTGCAAGAGCTCGTGGCTCCACCTTAGAGAAATCCTCGTGTACGTCCACCGAGATTTCGAGAGTATGTCGTATCTCGGGATGTCGGCTGTCGGGGACAATGACCACTGAATCGAGGTTGGCCCCGTACAGGGGTACTCGGTCGCCATTGACGTAGAAGCTGAGACTGAGACGCTCGCCCGGCGGTACGTCACGCGGTGTGGGCGTTACTTCCAACCATTTAGGCGCATAGGCCACGGTTGGAGAGATGGTATCGGTGCTGCCGTTGTATCCATTCGTAAAGACGCTCTTGACGTGTCGGCGCATAACCTGACCCAGTATCACCGAGGAATGAGCCATTTTCAACGGACCGAAGTCCACGGGAAAGCGGCGTGCAATGGTCTGCGGCGCACCTACTACAACACCTTTGATGATGAGCACCGAGCGCGGTGGCGTTGTGTTGGCGTTGATAAACACGCTCTTGGCAAATCGCCCCGGCCGTCCCTGCGAGTCATAGGCCACCGTAATCAATGCTGTATCGCCCGGTGCCAGCGGCCGTGTGTCGTAGCGCGGCGTGGTGCATCCGCACGAAGCCCGTGCCCCGGTGATGACCAAGTCCTCGTCGCCGGTATTGACATAACGGAAGACGCACTTGGTAGGCTCCGTGCTTTCGGCAAAAGCGCCGAAGTCATATTCGGTGCCGCCTATCCACGTGATTTCGGCGTCGGCAAGTGCCGCGAAGGTGCCGATGAATGCGGCCGAGACTGCAAGGAATGCGCGGAGAGGGTTCATGATGGTCTGCGTCAGGTGTTTATTTGTCTGCGAAAGGCTCAAACATAACGGTAGACAAGTATTTCTCGGCGCGGTCGGGGAAGATGACCACGATATTGCTGCCGTCGGGGGCGTCCAAGGCTGTACGGCGAGCGGCTATCATGGCCGCGCCGCTGGACATGCCGGCAAAGATGCCCTCGTGCGCAATGATTTGGCGAGCCATGTCTATGGCTTCCTCCGACTCGATCATTTCCTGTCGGTCGATACGCGCAGGGTCGTAGATGGCCGGGACTATGGCCTCTTCAAGGTTCTTGAGCCCTTGGATGTAGTGGTTGCGTACGGGTTGGGCGCACACGATTTGCACTTTGGGGTTGAGGGCCTTCAGGTAGCGGCCTATGCCCATGATGGTGCCCGAGGTGCCGATGGCGCTGACCAGGTAGTCGACATGCCCGTCTGTCTGAGCCCATATTTCGTTGGCTGTCACGCGGTAGTGTGCCTGATAGTTGGCTGCATTGCTGAATTGGTCGGGCATGAAATATTTTTCCGGTTGCTCGGCTACCATTTTGCGGGCCAGTCGTATGGCTCCGTCGGTACCGTCTTGGGCGGGGGTGAGTATGACCTCGGCGCCGTAAGAACGTATCATGCGTCGGCGCTCGATGCTGACGCCGGCGCTCATGACGATGACTACGTGATAGCCTTTGATGATGCCCACGACGGCGAGACCTATGCCGGTGTTGCCGCTGGTAGGTTCTATGATGGTTTGCCCGGGGTGTAGGCGGCCCTCGCTTTCGGCCTGCTCAATCATATTTAGGGCTATGCGGTCCTTGATGCTTCCGGTGGGATTGAAGCCCTCTACCTTGGCCAGGATGTTGACAAGGGGATTGGGGTTAAGGGCGTTGATGCGTACCATTGGTGTAGAGCCGATGGTATCGAGAATGTTGTCACAAATTTTCATGACGAAGTACGAGTGTTGTTAATAAGTGCAATAAAAGTTTTGGCTGTTTTGGCCAAAATAAATATGGCGGCCATCAGTATGACTATGACTGCCGAACAAGGTATATCCATCATTGAGCTGATAAAGAGTCCGCCCAGGCATGTCAGCAGAGATACTATGGCGCTGGTCGCCATCAGCGGCCCCATGCGGTGGCAGAAAATTTCGGCCACCATCATCGGCAGTGAAAGCATGGACATCAGCAGCATTACGCCTACAAGACGTATTGTCAGTACAATACATACGGCCACCAGCACGGTCATAGCTGTAGTGACGAAGCGCACAGGCAGCCCGGCCACGCGTGCAAAGTCGGGGTCGAAGGCACAGACAATGATGCGCCGCCATTGCCACGACACAAATGCGATGAGCACGGCGGTGTATATGGCAAAGGACGTGATGTCCGTGGTGTTGATGGTGAGGATGTTGCCGAAAAGGAAGCTGTTGAGTTCGGGCACATATCCCGGCGATAGGAATACAAAGAGTACACCTATGGCCATACCCAGAGCCCAGATGACGGCTATGGCGCTGTCTTGGCGCACGCGCAGCCGTGCCGATAGCCAGTCGACGCACAGCGACGACCCCACGGCAAAGACGCCGGCCATAAGCACGGGGCTGATGCCCAAATAGTACCCCAGGCCAAGTCCGCCGAAACAGGCATGGGTGACGCCGCCGCAAATAGCCACCATGCGCCGGGTGATGATATACGACCCGATGATGGCGGCAGCCACGGAAATGATGGCCACGCCTATTAGTGCCAGTTTGAAAAACGGATATGTCAGCAGTTCGGAAAACATGTATTTTAAGTCTTTTGTCGCCGGACAGCGTTGTCTAGTGCCGCATCCTCGACGAGCATCATAGCCTCGTCGCGTAAGGCTTCCGGCAGGGCAATGTTGCGTCGGCGCAGGCTGCGCAACCATTCCGGGGCTTCGCCGTCCGCCAGGGTGGTGAGTACTTCGCGGAATTGCTCGACCTGTTGTGGCGTATATGCCGCAGCATCTGTGCCGGCCATGGCATCCAGCTCCTCGTCATCGAAATAGACGATGTCGCCGTCTGTGTCGGCGAGCTTTTCGCATACGGCATGCAAACCGCAGCATTTCGAACCATCGGAGCTTTCCACGGCCTCTGATTTCTCTACGGTTTCCGAGTTTTTCGAGTCTCCGTGAAAGTGACGCTGGAGGATGTAGGCGGCAAGGCCTAAGACGACTATGATGCCTGCCAGAATAAGGATGGCGGTCATGAGAGGACGTAATTATGTTGGGAAGATGTTGGAAGCCAGTCCGGGATCTTGTTTCTCGGACATTTGTTCTTCGACGGGGTTCTCATCCTCGGAGGGTACGGTGGCATTGACGGCAGCTTCATCCACCTCGGTGATGGTAAATCCGGCGTTGCGCAGGTCGTCCCAAAATCCCGAATAGGATTTGGTCACCACTTCCGGGGAGTCTATCACCAGCCCGGGAAGATACAGCGCTGCGGGAGCAAAGGCCATGGCCATGCGGTGGTCGCCGTAGGTCTCGATTACGGGTAGGGTGCGTATGGGCACGCGGCGTCCTTCCCAGCCTATCGAGTCGTCGCCGTCTATTTCGTAGAGGGCACCGAGTTTCACCGCCTCGGCACACAATGCGTCCAGTCGGTCAGTCTCCTTGTCGCGCAGAGTGTGCACTCCGTGAAATTGGAACGGGACTCCAAGCATAGTGGCAGCCACAGCCAAGGTCGGCACAAGGTCCGGAGTGGCCGACATGTCAAGGTCCAGTCGGCTGTATATCTCGGGTGAAGCCGACAAGCCCACGCCGTCAATATGTTCGCCCGTGTCTTCGTCTTCGGGATTTTGTTCCGAAATGACGCCCAAGCGCTCGAATATTTCAGCGGCCACGCTGTCGCCTTGCAAACGATATCCGAGGCGCAGTCCCGGGAGGGTGACCCACCCCGAAGAGAGGGCGGCGATAGCGTACCAATAGGATGCGGCGCTCCAGTCGCGTCCCACCGGCGTCTCGGCTGCCGTGATGTCGGCGGCGCTGCCTTGTATGCATACATCGTTGCCTTCGAGCGCTGCGTCTATGCCGCGCCGGCGCAGCATTTCCAGGGTCATGTGCAGATATGGTGCCGAGGTTACATCGCCCTCGAGGACAATGCGTAGCGGACGGCGCATCAGTGGAGCGGCCAGTGTCAGGGCGCTGATAAATTGTGAGCTGACGGTGGCGTCGATGTTCACCATGCCTCCTTCGAGCTGTCGTCCGCGGATGTGCAGCGGTGCGTATCCTTCTGTACCCTTGGCCGGGTCGCCGTCTGCATCGGTGTATTCGATGTCGGCACCGAGGCTGCGCAGGGCTTCCACCAGTGGCGCAATGGGGCGGTGGCGCATGCGCTCTATGCCGTCAAGAATGATGTCCGTGCCTTCGGTGGCGGCGAAGAAAGCTGCGGCAAAGCGCATGGCTGTACCGGCGGCGCCGATATCTACGCGACCATTGCGCATTGAGAGGGCGTGCATCAGCGCACGGGTGTCGTCGCAGTCGGCAACGTCTTCGGCAGCCGTGGCATATCCGCCGATGGCATCGATGACAAGTCGTCGTGCGCTTTCGCTTTTGCTCAGCGGCAGATTGACGGTGATTTGCAGGATTTCTTCGGGAGGGAAGATTGCGTATTTCATTTGTCGTATAATTGGCCGCCGCCGGGGCGCAAGGCACGGGGCGGCGGCAGGTCGTTACTGGTTCATGATGCGCAGCAGCTCGTCGTTGTCGCGCGTGCGTTCCATACGTTCTTTGATGAACTCCATGGCTTCGATGCTGTTGCGATCGCTGAGGAAGTTGCGCAAAATCCACATTCGGTTGAGGTTTTCGGCGCGTATCAGCAGGTCGTCGCGGCGTGTGGACGAGGCTATGATGTCCACGGCCGGGAATATGCGCTTGTTGGAGAGCTTGCGGTCCAATTGCAGTTCCATGTTACCGGTACCTTTGAATTCTTCGAAGATGACTTCGTCCATCTTGGAAGATGTCTCGGTGAGGGCCGTGGCGATGATGGTGAGCGATCCGCCGTTCTCGATATTGCGTGCAGCGCCGAAGAAACGCTTGGGCTTTTGCAGGGCGTTGGCATCTACGCCGCCGCTGAGTATCTTGCCCGAGCCGGGGGCGCAGGTGTTGTATGCGCGGGCCAGACGGGTGATTGAATCCAGCAGGATGACCACATCGTGGCCGCATTCGACCATGCGTTTGGCTTTTTCGAGGACTATCCCGGCGATGCGTACGTGTCGGTCGGCCGGCTCGTCAAAGGTCGATGCTATGACTTCGGCACGCACGGTGCGGCGCATGTCTGTGACTTCTTCGGGGCGTTCGTCGATTAGGAGTATCATGATGTAGGTCTCCGGGTGGTTCTCGGCTATGGCGTTGGCGATGTCCTTGAGCAGTATGGTTTTACCGGTCTTGGGGGGCGCCACGATAAGTCCGCGTTGACCTTTGCCTATGGGAGCGAACATATCGACGACACGTGTCGAGAGGTTGCAGGTCTTGCCGGAGGTGAGGTCGAATTTCTCGTCCGGGAACAGTGGCGTGAGGTGCTCGAAGGCTATGCGGTCGCGAATAAAGCGTGGGGTGCGGCCGTTGACGCGCAGCACCTGGCTTAGGGGGAAGTATTTTTCGTTTTCGCGCGGCGGACGTATGGTGCATTCGACCACATCACCGGTCTTGAGTGCGTATTGCTTGATTTGTTGTTGTGTCAGGTAGATGTCATCGGGCGAGGGCATGTAGTTGTAGTCCGCCGAGCGAAGGTATCCGTAGCCTTGGCTCTCTATTTCGAGTACGCCGCAGGTCTCGATGATGTCGGTGAAGTCAAAACGGCTGTCGACAAATCCCATATTGGCGTTGTTCTTGTTGCGGTTTTTCTTGTTTTTCTTGCCTTGTCCGGGAGGTGCCGGCTGCACCTGGGTGTTGGGCTGCGGGTCGCCGACGGTGATGGGGTTGGCTGCGCTTTGCTCGGGTGTCAATACGGGACGGCCGTAGAATTGTTGTGGTTGCGGCGCCTGCGGCGGCATCTGCTGGCGTCGTTGTTCATCGGCCTCGCGTTCGCGTTGCGAGCGCGGAGTGAATGTACGTCCTCCGCCGAATTGAGGGAAGAAGGTGGCAAATGAGCCGTCTGTTTTTTCTTGCTGTGCGTTGTCGGCGTTGTTTTGTTGCGCGGATTGTTGCGCGGGTTCTTCGGGCCGGGTTTCGGAGGTGTCAGCGGTGACGGGTTGTGCCGTTTCGGGCGTGGCATCGGATGCTTCGCCGTTGGGCTGCTTCGGAGCTTGTGCTGTAGGTTGAGCCGTGGTCTCGGCGATACCGGTCGCTGCTTCGGCGGCCTGTGCAGCTGCAATCTCTGATTTTTTCTTGCGGCCGCGTTTCTTGGGTGCTGGCTTTTCGGCGGCTTGTGCGGCGGCTTCGGTCTTGACTTCGGCTGTGGGTGCCTCGGCCTCGGGTGTGGCTTCGGCGGCAGGCTGCTTCGGAGCTTGTGCTGTAGGTTGAGCCGTGGTCTCGGCGGCACCGGTCGCTGCTTCGGCGGCTTGTGCAGCCGCAATCTCTGATTTTTTCTTGCGGCCGCGTTTCTTGGGTGCGGGCTTTTCGTCAGTCCGAGTTGCGTCCTCGGCTGCTTTTTCGGCATTGGGACGGCGTCCTCGGCGAGGCTTCACGGGTTTCTGCGCATCTTCGGCGGCCTTGTTTATGGCCTGCTGGTCCAAGATGTTGTATACCAGTTCTTGGCGCTGATCGATGTTGATTTTTTTAATGCCAAGGTCTTCGGCTGCCTTACGCAGTTCGGCGTCCGGCATGTTCTCAAGATCTGTTATATTGTACATATATTATGTGTTGAGGATGGAAGTCGGTGGGCGTTTGGAGGCGTCTGTGCCGCCGTGTCAGTGTGTCGCCGGGCGAATGTGCCGCATGGCGCGAGTGTTGTGCGTCGTTGCCGACTTCCTCGTAAAAAGTTGTTCGTGTGGAAATTATAGTATCTTTTGTCTCTTCAAAGACTGCCATCTCTTGCTCCGTGTGCGTGTGCAGTGGCCAGGCCGATGCCCGAGGTCGTGGTATGCGCGTTTGTGCGTATGTGACGGATCGATGGCGTTTAGTCGCCAAGGCGGCGTGATATGCCGTTGTGTAGCGATTTTAGGATATAGATGGAGGGAGGTGCGAGGCGGGGCTTAGCCATTTGTGCCCCGTATTATGGTGCAAAGTTACAACTAATATTTTCTTTAACAAACAATTCTTGCCAAAAGTTTTTTTGATGCCGGCTTTACGGCGGCGTCAGCGTGCAAGCGAGAGATTGAGCGAGATGCCGTAGGAGGTATTGGTGGTGGGGTAGGATGATGTGGTCACCAGCGGGGTATTGACGCGGTGGTCAAAGTATGCCGATAGTGTCAGGCGTTTGGACATGACGTACGAGGCGGTGAAGTTGATGCTGAAGGATTTGGCGCCGTTGGTGGGCTGGGCGGTACCGTTGTCTATGCGTCGTATCAGGGCCTGGTTGTTGTCGATGCTGAAGTCGGCATTGAGTGTCAGGTCATTGGAGATGCCGTGCTGGCTTCCTTTGATTTTGAGGAAGGAGTTGAAGTTGACAATCTTGTATCCGGCGCCGATTTTGAGGCCGCGTGTGGTTGCTTCGACAACCTGTCCGGCGGAGGTGTTGAGCGTCAGTGTGCGGCTGTCGCGGTATTCGGCGGAGAATTGCAAATCGTTTTTGAGTGTGGCGTTGAAGCCTATCAGCGGGGCAAACTTCTCGGTGATGGCTGCCGAGGAGATGTTGTAGGGCGATGAAGGCACGGGCATTCCGGTGAGTTCGTCGAGTGTGAAGCCCATGTTTTCGCCGCCGGCGGCAACCCAGTTGAGGTACGATGAGTAGTTGCCGACGCTGTATGTACACTGGTAGACGTGGCTGATGGTGAAAGTTTTGAAGATGTTGCGCATATTGCCCAGATTTATGAGCCCGTCGTAGGTTACACGCCAGTTGGGCAGTACCGAGCTGAAGGAGGGGAACGGGTCGAGCCAGGTGTGTCGCGCGTCCGTGCCGGTGTAGGCGGCCACGAAGGCGGGCACGAGGACGTCAGACGAGGTGGCGCTGACGCCGCCGATGGTGGGATCGAAAGGCGCTCCGGCTTGCGGTGTGCCTTTGATAAATCCGGCGTTGGGGTAGATTACCCCGGCGTATTGTCCCTCGATGCGCTCGCGCACCACCGGGATGTTGGACAGGAATGATGAGAAGGCGTCACTGGCATATCCGTTGTCGGCACTTGCGCTGCGTAGGGCAGTGGAGATGGCGCAGTGTGTCTTGGTATATGACCCGGCGTAAGTTGTGGGCATATCGGCGTACATAAATTGTACTTGGGTGGTGCGGTTGTCCGTGCGGTTGGCGGTAAGCTGTATGCGCAGACCTTTGACCGGCTCGAGGTTTAATTCGAGGTTCAATTCGTTGGTGTGCGCCATCACAGCCGGCGAGGTTTGTCCATCATCGGTAACCAACCACCCTCGGTTGAGAGCCTTGTCAAGGTAGTCGTCGCCGGCAAACCCGAAAGCAAAGTCCAGACCCGGAGCCATAGGGCCGTAAGAGTTGCTTTGTCCGAAGACATTTCCGATGTCGGGGTTGAACAGCGGAATGTTCATCGTATGTGTGTTGCGGTAGCGTATCGAGAAACTGCGCGGCGAAATGGCCAGACGCGTGGCATATTCGCCAATGTTGCGCCACAACGACTTCTCGTCTTTCATGATTTCCTCGATGGTGAACTTGACGTCCTGCGTGCCGCGCGTAAGCACCACCAGGGTGTTGTTGTCCTTGACTTGCGTCTTCACGGGGAAGGGCGTCCCATCGGGGAGCGTGGACACGACCTTGACCTTGGCGCAACGCAGATTGTGCTTGATGGTGAGTGATGTATCGGATTGCAGCTTATAGGTGCGCTCGAATTTGCGAGGCTTGCGGCGCGTGTCGGCGTTGTTGCGGCGGCTGTTGGCAAAGCGCTTGTTGACGTCCTTGACAAAGGGAATTTTGTTCCATAGACCTTCGAAATTGATGCGCCCGTCGGCAGACCAAGTCGCTTGGTTGGATATGCTGTTGCCCAGGCGTACATCGTCGACGGTGGCGCCGCGATCCCAGCGGTAGGTGGCGTTGTACGAGCCGGAGGCGGTAAGGAAGTCTATGGACGGGATGCGCGAGAAGGGCGCCTTGTAGGTGGCGTTGAAGGTCTGGTTGTAATTCCATGGGGTGCCCATTGACAGGATATTGGTCCATACTTCGTGCTTCCATTCGCGATAGGCATCGGGGAAGAGCTTGCGGTTGACGGCACCCACGGGTTCCTCGATGCGTGCGGCCGTGTTTGAGTTGAAGGACAGCGACAGCGACTTGACGATGTTCCAGGTGACATTGAGCTGGCGGTCCCACATAAAGTTTTTGGACACGGATACCGGCATTTGGAACATCACGTCTGTCTCCGAACGTGTCTGCTGCTCGTAGTAGTAGCGGCTCATATTGGTCAGGAAGGTGATGTTGTTGGGCAGCCACTGTATTTCGTAGTCTTTGAGGAATTTGAGGTTCTTGTTTTTGGACTTGATCCACGAGAAGGGCTTGAGTGCCTTGACAAATGGCGAGTAGGAGTATTGGAACGAGCCGCGGTAGTCGTTGGTATATTCGTATTCGGTGGTTGGGTCTACCTTGGTCTGTTTATTGAAGCTGAAGTTGATGGTGAAGTTGGCGGGATCCCAAGGCATGGGATTCTTGCTTTGTATGTCGAATTTCAGCCCGGATATTGAGAAGTTGCGCACGGTGGTTCGCTGTTCGGCATATCCGTTGATGCTGTCTCGCTCGGCCTTGGACCCGGCGGCGTCAAGTGCGTCTTTGAGCAGGACGTCTTGGTCCAGTGGGTTGTATTTGGGTGATGTCTTCTCGGTGGAGTATGAGTAGTATATGGGTGCGCGGAGTTTTACAGCCTCGGGGAGAAAGCGTCCCAGTTCGGCTTGCACGGCCACGTTGTACTGGTGGTAATCGTCCAAGCGGCGCTCGTTGAGGCTTTGGTCTACGGCGCCGAATCCGGCGGTCTCGATGTGCGTGCCCACATTGAGGGTGGCGATGTCGCTGATGTTGAGGGTGGCCTTGGCCTGGCCTGCCCATCCGCCTTCTTCGTTGAAGTCGGTGACTTTTAGTTCGTTGACCCAGATAATTCCGTCTTTGGTGGTGGAGCTGTTGTTGCGCACGCCTATGAGCATGACGCGCACGTCTGACAGCGAGGGGTTGCCGAGCACGGCCATACGATTGCGTTCGTTGTCGGGGTCTCGCCCGTAGTACAGCGTGTTGTATCCCACTCCTTCTTCTTCGGCGCGTTTGGCGGCGTTGCGTGCTTTCTTGAGGTCTACGAGGGCTTGGAGATTGAAGTCGAGGTAGTTGTCGCGAGGCCACACAATTTGGCGGTCGGATGGTGAGTCGTTGTTATAGTGGCCGTGGGCTGTCAGTTGCAGCGGTATTTCGTACTCGTAGTAGTTGTTCTTGACGTCAGTGCCCAGGCGCAGGAATACGGACAGTTGTCCGCTTTGCAGTTGTGTGGCGTTGTTGATGAGTGCTTCGGCGTGTGTCCACATTTGCAAGCGGCGATAGTTGCGCAGGTCGAGCATGGTGTTGCGGTATACTCCTCGGGCGTCTCCGGCATCGAGGTCGGTGACTGAGAGCATCATGGCTTGCTCGTTGAGTTGTGTGATTTGGCTTTGTCCGGGGTCAACGATACGAGTTACGCCGGGAGGCAGAACGTAGTTGACGGGTTCGCGCGAGGCGTTTTCCTCGATGTTGACTACCGAGATGTCCAGCTGTCCTTGGGCGGGTGCATCGCCGCGCTTGTTGAGATTGAAATTGTATCCGCGCCATTCGCCGCGCACCAGCTCGAGAGTGGCGAAACGCAGGTGGGTGGGGCGCTTGAATCCGGTCATGAATATGCGCGCAAAGCGTATGGTGGAGAAGTCGGTGATGCTGCCCACGACTTTCTCGTAGTCGGCCAAGGGTATTTTGAATTGATACCACTCGGTTTCGTAGTCTTTGCCGTCGCGGCCGCGAACCATGGATGTCTGCTTGTCTGTGATGTAATTTTGGCCCACCACGAGGTCTTGCGGACGTATGGATACGCGGTACTGGAAGTAGCGCTCGTATTCGTTGAGGGTATTGTCCTGGTTGATATCTTCGACGTCCGGGACGCTTCTCGAGGCTTGGTATTGCGGGTCGTCGGCATCTTCGGGTGACAGTGAGTTGCCTTCGGTGCCATTGTAGCGTTTGTATCGTTCGAGTACGCTCATGCGCTGTTGGTCGTAGTAGTCGCTGAGGTAGAAGTGGTAGTTGTCGCCTGCGGGGTCGTTCAGTGGCGAGAAGCGGTCGTTGGTCATCGCTTCGATGGTTGTGGGGCTGAGTTTGGCACGTAGGCGTTGGAGGAAGTCTTGGTAGGTTGCGAAGTTGAACTCGTCGGCGGTTGACAGCCCGTTGAGGCCGACGTCTTGGCGGCGGCGTGCGTCGTTGGAAGTGTCAAAGGCGTAGGTCAGCGAGTTTTGGCGCGACACACGACCCCATACGGTTTCAGCCATGTACTGGTTGTTGCCGTCGGCGGGGACGCCGTTTTCGTAGCTCTTGAGGCCGTCCTTGAGAATGTCCTCGGAGATTTCGCCGAAGTTGAAGTAAAGGTCACCGCCATCGTAATTGGGGTTGTCCGGGTCGAGGAAGGGGTTGAGCATCCAGAATTGAATGTATGCGATGTTGGACTGCTCGAAGTTGGTATTGTCCATGCGACGCATGATGCCGCCCCAGCGTTTTTCGGGGTTGAGCAGGTTGCCGTCGGCATCGATATTGTCGGCATCGACGTTGTACGGGCCGCGTTCCGAGGGGTAGAATGAGAGGTTGAGCGTCTGTATGGAATTACTCTCGCCGTATTGCAGCTGTCGGCCGGGAAAGATTTCGCGCGTGGTGACTTCGCGCACATAGGGGTTGGAGAGTTGGGCTACATCACTCTTGAGATAGCCGGGAATGAGCGAGGAGTTGCGCTGAGTGAACAGTCGGTCAATGTAGTACCAGTTGAGCAATGCGCGGTTTTTGCCGTAGCTGACTTCGTTGCTTAGTGCCGCCTCGGGGAACAGGGCATCGGAGGACGGGTCGTAAGGAGTGGAGGCCAGAAACCATGAGTAGGGACTGCGCAGGTCTATGCCTGTCTGCGAGCTCTCGAAGTCATCAATGTACGAGGATCCTTTGTTCGAGCCTGATTTTTGGCTTTGGGGGATGATGCGTGCATATTCGGCGGAAAGGCTCAGCCGCGAGGGGGCGGTGGCGTTGACAGTGGGAATCTTATTGAGCAGATTGGTAAGCCACATAAATTCCTTGTTGTAGCTCAGGTTGAAGCCCAACATCGTATTGTTGACTACTTCGTCGCCAATGTTGACTTTTTCGGTGAGCGATTTCTCTCCGAAATGCATGACGGTGGCTCCTATATTGAAATCCTTGCTGAACTCGTATTGCAGGTCGAGGCCGAGTAATGTTTTGCGTTGGGTCGAGAATAGTGACTGGTTTTCGAGACTGACGCTGATGCTTTGTCCCGAGTCGATGATGGATTGGTTGGTGATAGTGACTATGCCCATGGCGTAGTCGACGGTATAGTCAGCGTTTTCGGTGAGGGTGACGCCGCCGGCGGTGACCACAACGCTGCCTCGTGGGACGTTCATGGCGTTGAGTCGTATCTGCGACCCGGAGGAGGCTTGGTATTCGCCGTCCATGACAAATTTGTTTTTATCGGCGAATTGGCGGGCTACAACCAGGGTGGAATCGTATAGTTGGGGGTAGCAGTAGTGCTCGCGCTGCACCGGGTCGGTGATGACCGATTCGAGGTGACTGCCGAAGGGCTCGACTACGGGGAAGATAACCTTGCCTGTGGCCGAAAGTATGGTGTAGCCCTCTACAAAGTCAAAGAAGCCGTCGGGGTTGCTGTCTTGTTGCGAGTCCAGACGGTCGAGATTCATGACCTGCAGTAGCGATTTGTCATTGAGCCCGGCTATGGGCAGGTAGTTGATTTTGGTGCCGGTAGTGTCGCTTAGGTACTTGATGTTGAATTTGAATTTTTCTTTTTGGATTTGGTATCCGCCGAGGTTGTAGACGTTTTTCATCATCAGGTCCCACATTGGCAGGCGCGGGTTGACGGTTGTGCCTTTGAGCATCTTGACGTACAAGGCTTTGTCTGTCTCGGTGATGTCGCCGCTGAATTCGCCCACTTGGTATACCTGTCCGTGATAGGTGTATTCGTAGGCTACGGCGAGCACTTCATCGGCATTGAGGGCGCTTTTGATTGAGATGTAGCCCAAGTTGGAGTTGAGGGTGTACTCGTTGGATGAAAGCAGGCGTGCGCTCTCGATTTTTTCGTAGTCTTTGCCGCCTTCTATGTCATAGGCTTGCAGCGGCGCCAATATCTGTGTCACTTGCGAGATGTCTCGGGCATCGGGGTATTGGTCTTTGATGGTGCGCAGCAGGTCGTTGGAGTTGTTGCTGGGGTTGGGATATGCCGGGTTGGGCGTCCAATGGCCGGAGGCTATGCGTTTTTCTTCGCCCAAGTCCATGAACGACACGATGTTGCGCGACTGTTCGTAGCGGTTACCCTTATTGGTGACCCATACTTCGATGCGAGTGATGTTGACGCCCGAAGACACAAAAGGTAGCTTCGATGCCCAGGTGTCGTAGTTGTCGCGGAAGAAGTGCCCGAGAAAGTAGTGGCGGTTTTGGTCGTATTCGTCGGCGTTGATGGTGAAGGATGTGGCCTGGCTGCCGCCACGGGTGCTGACGCTCTTGCTCTCCGAGTTTTGCTGCGAGACAAGGGCTGTGGCTGTCAGCCGCCCGAATTGCAGCTTGGTCTTGATGCCAAACAGGGCTGTAGAGCCGCGTATCAGCGACGACCCGGTGGTCATAGACACGTTGCCGGCTTCGATGTTCTTGACAATGTCGTCTTCTTTGCCTTCGTAGGCCAGCTTGATGTTCTTGCTGTCGAAGTCGAAGGTGGCATCGGTGTTGTAGGTCATGTTGAATTTCAGACGGTCGCCGACGCCGGCGTTGATGGTGGCCTGAATTTTTTGGTCGAAGTCGAAGTATGTCTTGCGGCGGCTTTGCAGCGACAGCGACGGGTTGTCGGTCTTGTTGGACTTGATACCCATAGAAATTTGTACCGAGCCTTGAGTGCGCAGTTGCACGCCGCCGGGTCCGAAGATTTTTTCGAGGGGGCCGAGGGCAAAGTTCATGTCGAAGATGTTGAAGGGCTTCTTCTCTTTCTCGGTGACTTGCTCGAGGTTGCGTTGTTTGTAGTACTGCTGCATCGAACGGCGAAGTTGCCAGTCGTTGTACTGGGCTTCGCTGAGCATGAACGGTGTTGTTATTTCGGTGTCGCCCAGCTTGGTGCGCACTATGTAACACCGCGTTTCGGGGTCATACTCGGCCTCGGTCTTGATGTTGGAGGGGGTTGCAAGGTCATAGGCCTGCTCGTCGGCAATGAGGTCTTCGTAGCTGTGTGGAATCACGGAGCGCGTCGCAAAGGGCATGGATGTGGTGTCCTTGGCGGCTTTGGGCGCGATGGCGCGGAATGTCGGCGGCGGAGCCAGCTGCGTGGACGTGTTGCCAGGCGTCTGTGCCATGGCCGGCAGCAGCGCCAAGGCGCACACAACAATGGTGGCAACGGCTATGGCATACCATTTCCGCCGCCTTCCATACAATGCTCCGATGTGTCGTATCGGCGATATTATGCGGTCTATGTACTTCAATTACAACAATGTTTGCGCCGCGTCGCCGTACGTTACAGCAACTTGAGCGCCTGTTTGATGGCTGCTTCGACTTTCAGTGTCGGGTCGGCATCGTACAGGCGGTTGAGAGCTTTCTGGCTTTGGGCACGGGCAAAGCCGAGCATCACCAGGGCTCCAAGTGCTTCGTCGTAATCGGCGGAGCGTGCGGCGGTCTGTTGTATTAACGTAAGTTCGCCCGGTTTTATTTTGTCACGCAGGTCTACAATGATGCGTTCGGCTGTTTTTGCGCCTATGCCTTTGACTGATTTCAGTTGCTTGGCATCGCCGCCGGCGATGATAGCCTCGAGTCGTGCTGTGTCGTAAGACGAAAGCACCACGCGTGCCGTGCCGGCGCCCACGCCGCTGACGCCTATGAGCAGGCGGAACAATGCGCGCTCGCGCTCGTCGGCAAAGCCGTAGAGAACCCAGGCGTCTTCGCGTATGCTTTCGTGTACCAATACGCGGGCTCGCTCGCGTCCCTGCAAGGCTTCGTAGGTGTTGAGCGAGATGTTGACCAGGTATCCGATGCCGCCGGTGTCTATCACTGCGGCTGCGGGTTGCAGGCTGTCTATGCGCCCTTCGAGATATTCAATCATTTTTTTTGAATTGTTGTTTGTCGTATGTGGCTTGTCGCGGATCTTTCGGCCACCGAAAGCGCATGTTTAGCGGCCTAAACGCTCTAATGCGGCTTTGGCATCTGTATCGCCTTGCTCGGCGGCCAGTCTATACCACTTGGCGGCTTCGTCAAGGTCTCGGGTGACGCCGTCGCCATTCTCGTACAGCTCGGCAAGGAGGTATTGCGAGTCGGGGTCGCCTTGCTCGGCAGCCATGCGGAACCATCGTGCGGCTTCGGCGTGATCTTCGGTGACGCCGTGGCCGTTCAGATAGTTTATGGCGGTGTTATACTGCGAGTTGACCAGTCCCTGCTCGGCCGCGAGGCGGTATAACCGCGCTGCTTCGGCATAATCGCGAGTAACGCCTTGTCCGCTGTGGTAGAAGAATGCCAAATTCTGTTGGGCGTAGGCGTTGCCTTGCTCGGCGGCCAAACGATACCACTTGGCGGCTTCGACATAGTCTTGGGTGCAGCCGGTGCCTTTGCCGAGAAATGCTCCGAGGTTGCATTGGGCTCGTGCATGGCCCTGCTGTGCGGCCTTGAGCATCCATGCGTAGGCTTCTTTATCGTCTTTGGCCACTCCGCGACCTTGATAGAAATACATTCCGAGGTTGTATTGACCGTTGGCGTTGCCTTTTTCGGCAGCCAGACGATACCATTTGGCTGACTCGACATAGTCTTGGGTGCAGCCGATGCCTTTTTCGAGAAATGCTCCGAGGTTGTACTCGGCGCGGGCGAAGCCTTGCTGCGCCGCTTTGAGCATCCATGCGTATGCTTCGGTGTAGTTTTTGTCTACCCCGGTGCCTTCGTAATAGCATATTGCGAGGTTGAATTGTGCCTCGGCATCACCTTTGGCTGCCTTGTCGTAGTATAGCGCAGCATCGGTGCCGGGTGCCGGCGTCTGCTGAGCTCGGGTCGATATGGCGCCCACGAGGGACAGGCAAATAGAAATAAAGATGGTGAGAGTCGCTTTATTCATTGAGATTTGATTTGGCGTTTGTTTTGACAAAGTTAGCATTTTTTTTGCAATTTGCGGTTTAGGTGCAGTATCTGTTTCGATATACGCAAAAAGGCGGAGGCCGGCTTGGTTGACCGACTTCCGCCTTATGCGTATTAGGTGTATGTCAAGCGTTAGTATACTACGACTTTTACGCCGTTGATGATGTATACTCCCGGGTCGAGGGATACGAGTGTTTCGCCTTCGACATCAAGCCGGTTGACGATTACGCCGGCAATGTTGTAGATGGTGAATGTGCGCGGAGTGCTGCTTGTGATGATGGCTCCGCCGCGTACGCCGCGTACGCTGAAGTCTGTGGGCGTGGTGATATCGTTGACGTCCACGGTATTGCTTGTGCCATCGTAGATGGCGAGGCGACGAAGGTTGACGGTGACACCGACTTTCTTGCCCAGGGTGAGGCGCAGACGGTCGCCGGCGTATCCCCATCCGTATTCTTTGCGTTTCTGTGAGATGTCAAGGATTACCGGTGTCCATTCCGAAGTGGCCGGCATTTTGTCGTTATAAGTCGTGGAACGTGTATTGGTCTCGGGGTACATAAAGTAAGCGACAAGAGGCGTGATGTCTGCCGAGGCTTTGTATTCAAAGTACAACTTGGTAGCATTGGCATTGAGGTTTTTGTCCAAAGGATTGGATACAATGTACGGGTCGCTGCCGGTGGTGTTGATTGTCCAGCTTGAGTATGCCAGGTTTTGGCCGTACAGAATGTCGCTTTCGGAGGGGTTGCATTCGGCATCGCGAGACAGTGAGTTGTCGTGTGAATTGTAGTTATCCAGCTGGAGGTTGAGCGTGGAGGCGTATTCGCCGGTGTTGATGCAGATGTTGCGTATCTTGAATGTCAGTCCGGATTTCGTGCCGGGATCGAAGCGCATATAGTCGCCTTCGAAGCCCCAGCCGTGTATTCGGCACAGCTCGGCGATGTCCACGGTCTTCTGTGTCCATTTGGTGGAGGCATTCAGGTTGCCCAGGCTGATGGAGCGTGTCTCGCCGGCGTAGTCTACGAAGTATATCTTGGCGTCCTGCACGGAGGTTGATGCTTGATATTCGAACATAAGCTTCGTGGCCTTGGGCAACAGATTGGCCGCGAGCTTGGACGAGTAGAAGAACGGGTCGCCGCCGGCGGCGGTGACGATGGTCGCACTGCCGGTGTTGGCATCTTTTTTGACGGTGCATTGGTTGGCGCCGTCCGAAATTGTCGACAGATTGGCTATCAGCGACTTTTCGCCGCTGTTGACGCAAATGTGGCGTATCTTCATGGTGCGTCCCGAGACGCTGCCGGGGTCGAAGCGCAGCTTGCTGCCGGCGCCGCCCCAGCCGTATTGTTTGGCGAGGGGTGCGAGATTGATGTATACGCGTTTCCAGTCGGTGGAGGCGCTCAGGGGCACTTTGACGGAGCGTTCTTCGTAAGCCAGCGGTGAGATAAATACTTGGAAGTCGGGGATGTCGTTTGCTGACTGGTATTCAAATACCAATGTGTTGGAGTTGTCGGACTTGGCGGCGGACATCGCCTGTGTGCTTACCTGCGGGTCGCCACCGGTGGTCTTGAGCGTATAATTCTGATAGGTGCCGTCATAGGTGATGGTCATATCAGACTTCGAGGATTGGTCAAGCTCGAGACGCGTATTTTCGCTGCCGGAGGTGCTGACGCCGTGATGTATCTGTCCCCAGTTGCTTATGCCTATGATGGAAAGGTATTGGTCGAAGACTGAGGATTCTTTGTCTGTCCCGGCGGCCTGCCATACGTACCAGGAGGGCTTGGCCACGTGGTCCTTGGTGCGCAGGCCCAGGCACAGGCCCTCGGCGGGGTTGTCCCACCAGTTGTGCCACATGATGGCGTCCACGCCGGCGTTTTGCATCGTCTTTTTCCAGGCCCAGGCTGCGCCGGCGGCTTGTACTTTGAGGTTGTAGGTGCTGTTGTCCAGCGAATTGACGCCGTTTTCCGAGAAGAATAGTATGCGTTTTTCTTCGCCTTTGTAGTAGTGCTCGCGGCGCAGCATCCAGTTGGAAATCACTTCAATATTTTTGAAGGTGCTGTACCCGGAGTTCTCCAAATAGGTTGCTTCGGTGTCCGCTTCCCAGAATTTTGGCTTGAAGAAGTTTTGCGGATAGGGATGTGCGGCCACGCCCCAGCGATAGTCTCCTTCGGCGTTGCTGTAAGCTACGATGTTATCCAGCATACTTTTGGCGGTAAATCCATCGGTGCTGTGCGCTTTGTTCCAGCTTGATGTGAACGAAGCCAGGACGTAGGCGTTGGGGTCGTACTGGCGCACGATGTTGGACACCAGGCGCATGGATTTCTCGTAAGTGTCCACGTATCTCAGCAGCGGCTGTGCTCCCATATCGGTCCACGACAGGTTTTGGTCGACTTCGTTGTGCAGTATCCAGTGGTGGATGCGGCCGTTGCCTGATTGTGAATAGCGGTTGGCCAAGTAGTCGATGGTGGCGGCGTATGCCTCGACGCCGTGGATGCTGCCCATGTCGGGCATGGTGTAGGGCGCTTTGCCGCTGTATTCGGGATGCCGCATTGTCGAGGAGTAAGCCGCCTCGCCGCCGTCGGGAACAACGAGAAGGATGGCGGCCACAACTACGCCTTTCTTTTCGCAAGTCTTGAGCGTGCCGTCCAAGCCGTCGATGGCCCCTTGGTTGATATAGAATGTCTTGCCATTGTAGACGTAAGGCACAGTGCATCCGGAAGCATTATTGCATCCCATAAAGGTGTTGAGTATAATATTCAGTGTGGCCGAGCCGAGGCCCAGATTGTCAATGTCTCCGGCGACTACCGGACCTATACCGCCTATGCCTTTCTTGGTCTTGAGAATGCCGGGCGAGGCGTGGCGTATCTCGTATACTTTATCGGCATAACGTCCGTGTGACAGCAGATTATGCTTGGCATCGGTGATGGCCCAGCGAGACAGCAATCGGTCGTATTTGCAGCCTGCAACTTCGATGTATCGTGGTATGGTCACCTCAAATTGGCCTGCGGGGAGGTTGGAGGCAGCATCGAAGCACTCGGTGTTGAGCGTCAAGTCGCCATACATACGCGAGTCTATGAGTTTACATCCGGCGGAGGCGGTGGTGCCGCGTACCAGGATATTGTCCTTGCCTACTTCGACATAAGTCACCCGGGCGGTGTAATCGGCGGCGAGATAGCGCTCAACACCGCGTGCAAAGGACGCTTTTTGGTCCGAAGACATTCGTGTGCAGCCTTTGATCCCGAGGTTGCGTATATTGATGGTGACTCCGCTTCGGTTGCCGAAGTCGATACGCAGTTTGCTGCCTTTATTGCCCCAACTGAACGCGTTGCGTTGAGGCGTGATATTCAGCACGAAACGTTTCCACTCGCCTTTGCCGGTTGTCTTCAAGGCTCCGGGCACTTTCAGCGAGCGCGCCTCGCTCTCGGGATCGCGAAAAAATAGTTGCAAATCAACGTCTGCTGATGTCTGATAATCGAATTCGAGGCGGCAATCCTTGACATCCATATTAGCAGGAAGGGCTGTCGAACAGATATGGGGATCTGTGCCGGTGGTCTTAATCACGTAATACGAGGAGCTTTGGGTGTACGTCATATCGACTTGCGTCGATGTGTCCATTGTCAATCCGGTGTTGGCCTTTGACGCAAAAGGCAAGGACGTAAGCAGAGCCAAAAGGCTCATTTTCAGTTTTGTCATGTGCGATGTATGGTGTTAATGGTTCTTAGGGTTCTGTAGATATCAGGAGCGTGGTTCATGGAAGAGTAGCAATCGGGGTGTGACGGTTGTCAAGCCGTGCCACCGCTATCATGGTCTGTGCAAAGGTATAAAATATTTATAATATAAAAGTTGTTAAGCGTCATTAATTTTTGGAAAAATTTGGCGCATGGAATACAGTGTGCCCCTCTATACCGGAGTAGTTACTCCGGAAGGTATAATATAAATGCAAGAGGGCCGATAATCGGCAGCTCGGTCGGATGGCTTTGCGCGGGCTTGAGTTGCGAGACGATTGTCGGCGATAATGGCTTAATTGTCAGACGATAGCTGTGTTTGAGTTGCCGAATTGGCCTTTCGGGCGTTTGCCGTCTCAAAAAAAATGTCTAACTTTGCGGCACCAACGCCACGCGGTAGTAGCTCAGTTGGTAGAGCATCAGCTTCCCAAGCTGAGGGTCGCGGGTTCGAACCCCGTCTACCGCTCCAAAGATAAGCGGCTGTGAATTAGCCGCTTATGGGTGAGAAAAAATCAGCATCGGAGTTGCTTTTCGGACTAATGCCAACTGGCTCGGACTTATCCTGTTTTGTAAGGACTTTAAGGACTTTAAGGTCTTTAGGGTCTTTAAGGTCCTCAGCCAAAAAATTCCACATTCGACATTCCGCATTATCATGGATATTGCCGTGATACGGCAAGATGGTTCGATAATCAGGCGTTTGCGTCGGGGCTGTCGTGCCGGTGGCGGCTGCGCAGGCGTCGGATGATGGTGGCCGAAAGCGTGACTACGCGGGTCGAGATGACGGAGACGCGGTCGGAGAGGGTGTCTATGCGGTCGTTGATGCGCAGCAGACGGAATATGCGGTCGCGTATGGCATCGATGGCTATGCAGGCGATGAATATGGCGACTGTGGAGGCCACGAAAAGCGGAACAAACCACCACGAATGTAGTGCGCCGTGCACGTCTATCCAGCCGTTCCATAGCGCATGGCGCACGTAGACATTGTCGTGTATCAGGTAGACGCCGAAAGTGAGGGGCGCGATGCGCACCATGGCGCGGACGAAGGTTGTATTCGGCGCTTTGAGCCGAGCCGTCCAAAGAAACAGCAGCAGTGCCACGCCGAAGAGTATGCCGTTATTGTCATGATAATCAACCATCATGGGCGCCGTCCACGGCGAGTAATGTATGAAGATGCGCCCCAGGAATACGGCGGCTAATGCAACTGCGGCTGCAAAATAAGCTTTGCCGAAATGGTTGGGCCCGTCATGGTCGAAGTGCAATCGGATGTAGCCGCCTACAAAGAACAGGAATACAAACCATGGCAGTGAGTTGTTGCCGCTTAGTTCATCGCCCAGCAGGAAGTCGAAATTGATGACGGCCATCACCGCCAGCAGCACGATGTACAGTCGGCGCGTCAGCGTCTGTGCCAGTGTGGCCAGGAATGGCGCGAGGGCCACCAATGCCACGTAGCGTGTCGCAAACCAGTAGCGGTCAAAGTATAGCGGCATCAGTGACTTGCCGAAGTCGTTCCGGCTCAACGCCAAGTCCGAGAAGGCGAAGAATAGCGCAAAAATGACCACCGAGTAGAAGAATATCGGCGCCCAGGTCTTCGGTATTTTAGGCCACTTGGGTTTGGTGGAATTTATAAGGAAGTATCCGGTGATGAGGATGTAGCAGTTGGTGGAGACCTTGGAGAGACAACCGGCCAGTTCCATGGAGCAGAGGTTGAACAGCGAGGCGGCATCGGCGCTCACGCCCACGGGTTTTTGCCCGACGCCGTGCATCAGGAAGTGCCAGACGACGATGAGGAACATCGCCACCACGCGCAGTATTTCGAAGCTTGGGTTACGTTGTTTGGCCATGACGGCGAGGTCTTGTTCTTTTGGGGTAGGCTCAGTGTCTTCGTCCGGGCTATGCCCTCGTTTGCGAGCACAAAGATAGCATAAGCCGCCGACATTTCGGCCAAAATTGCGCGGCAAAGTTGCGCAAGACGCTCCTTTCTATTCCCAAAAACCGGCCAAATGGCCAACTTTTGGGAATAGAAACGGAAATTGTCAAGAATATCAGGCATGTATGTATAGGCTTTTGTGCGTTAGGCAAAGATTTTGTACCTTTGTCCGAAGTATATGCGTATGCGCGGGTGTGCCTGCGCACGCGTGAGTGTTTTCCCACGAGAGACCATAGGAAGAAATTACGATTACTAACACGATATAATACATAGATTTATGAAGCAAGAACCGTCGTTGCTGGTGCAATCTCTTGCCCAGTCTCAGACTTTGGCGATGTCCCAAAAGAGTGCCGAATTGCGTGCTCGAGGAGTGGATGTAATCAACTTGAGTGTCGGCGAACCGGACTTCTATACACCGCAACATATCAAGGAAGCAGCCAAGGCGGCCGTAGATGCCAATTTTAGCTTTTATTCGCCCGTGCCGGGCTATATGTCGCTACGCCGTGCTGTCAGCGCCAAGCTCGAGCGCGAAAACGGCGTGACTTTTGCCCCTGAGCAGATAGTTGTGGGCAATGGCGCCAAGCAGGCGCTGTGCAACAGTATTTTGGCCATAGCCAATCCCGGAGATGAGGTGGTGATACCCACTCCGGCGTGGGTCAGCTACATAGAGATGGTGAAGATGTCCCGTGCTACCGTAGTGACGGTTCCGGCCGGCATAGACACCGACTTCAAGGTGACGCCGGCACAATTGGAGGCCGCCATCACCGATCGTACGCGCATCGTGCTGTTGTGTTCGCCGTCCAATCCCACGGGTAGTGTGTACACGCGAGACGAGTTGCAGGCACTGGTGGATGTCATCGCGCGCCATGAGCGCATCATCGTCATCTCGGACGAAATTTACGAGCATATCAATTTTGCGGGCGGCTTTACATCGCTGGCGTCTTTTGACGAGCTTCGCGACCGCGTAGTAGTCATCAACGGCGTGTCCAAGGCTTATGCTATGACCGGCTGGCGCATAGGATATTGCGCTGCTCCGCTGTGGGTGGCCAAGGCCGTGACCAAATTGCAGGGACAATATACGTCCGGAGCGTCATCCATAGCGCAGAAGGCTGCCGAAGCCGCCTATAATGGTCCGCAGGACTGCGTGGTCGAGATGTGTGCCGCCTTCCGCCGCCGTCGCGACCTGGTGGTGGAGATGGCGCGTGCTATCCCCGGATTGCGCATCAACGAGCCTCAGGGTGCGTTCTACCTGTTCCCCGAGGTGTCTGCATACATAGGTCGCAAGGCGCCTGACGGCACTGTCATCGCTGACAGCGGAGCTCTGGCAATGTATCTGCTGCACGAGGCGCACGTGGCCACTGTGGATGGCGCCGCTTTCAGCGCTCCGGGATACATACGCCTGAGCTATGCCACCTCGGACGACAACTTGCGCGAGGCCATGCGCCGTATCGCCGCCGCACTCGAGCGTCTGGCGTGACACATCGCTTTTGTTGAATTACAATATCGGACAACAATATAATACAAAGATAGATACACTTCAATGGACTTTATCAAAGAATTGACGTGGCGAGGCATGATACATACGATGATGCCCGGCGTCGAAGACCAACTGAACAAAGAAATGACCACGGCATATCTGGGTATAGACCCGACTGCCGATTCGCTGCACATAGGACACCTTGTAGGCGTGATGATGTTGCGCCACTTTCAGCGTTCGGGACACCGTCCGGTGGCACTGGTAGGCGGCGCAACCGGCATGATCGGCGACCCGAGTATGAAGAGTCAGGAGCGCAAACTTATCGACGAAGAGACCCTGCGACACAACCAGGAAGCCATCAAGACCCAGCTGTCACATTTCCTCGACTTTGACAGCGATGCACCCAATGCCGCAGTGATGGTCAACAATTACGACTGGATGAAGGACTTCGGATTCCTCGAGTTTATACGCGACATCGGCAAGCATATCACCGTCAATTACATGATGGCCAAGGATAGCGTCAAGAAGCGTCTGAGCGGCGAGTCGCGCGAGGGTATGTCCTTCACCGAATTCTCTTATCAGTTGCTGCAAGGCTACGATTTCCTGAATCTATACCGCACCATGGGCTGCAAGGTGCAGTTGGGTGGCTCGGACCAATGGGGTAATATGACCACCGGCACCGAGCTTATACGACGCATCGAAGGCGCCGAAGATGCGTGGGCTATTACTTGCCCGCTGATTACAAAGGCTGACGGCGGAAAGTTTGGCAAGACCGAGAGCGGCAACGTATGGCTTGACCGTCGTTACACTTCGCCGTACAAGTTCTACCAGTTCTGGCTCAATGTCAGCGATGAAGATGCGGCCAAGTATATCAAGATTTTCACTTCGCTGACGCAGGAAGAGGTCGAAGACCTGTGCCGTCAGCAGCAGGAAAATCCCGGTGCACGTCCGCTGCAAAAGCGTCTGGCTCAGGAAGTGACCACGATGGTACACTCGGCCGAGGATTACGAAGCCGCCGTCGAGGCCTCCAAGATTCTTTTTGGCAACAACACCGCCGACGCGCTGCACAACCTCGATGAGGCTACGTTGCTCGAAGTGATGGAAGGCGTGCCTTCTATGGAGGTTACGCGTGACCAGGCTATGGGCGCCAAACTGGCTGATATCCTGGTGGATGAAGCTCATTTCTTTGCCAGCAAGGGCGAGATGCGCAAGTTGGCGCAGGGTGGCGGCGTGTCCATAAACAAGGAGAAAGTGGCCGACGTGTACGCACCCATTGACGAAAATATGCTGCTGGCCGGCAAGTATATGCTGGTGCAGCGCGGCAAGAAGAATTATCACCTGCTGATTGTTCGCTGAACATAACTGCATACGGCCATCGCGGACTTCCGAGGCGGCGTACAAACGCCATGCGACGGAGTCCGCGATGCGCATTTAGGTATATCGTAGAGGGAACGCCCCCTACAAAAAATTCATTATAAAAACATTCTCAGGCTGATACGGCTGAAATACTTGAATTATGGCAGACAATTACCTTGAACGGAAAATGGAGGAGCACGGGCGTCCGGCGCCGCGGCGCTGTAATGCCGATGCGCGTCTTGCGACGGCTTTCGGCTGCGAAGCGCTGTGTCATTTGCGCGTGCTTGTCGTCTCGGCGGATTATGAAGCTGTCGCCGAGGCGGTGCGCGTGTTCCGCGCCGCCGGATGTCGTACGGCGTTCACGGCTGTGGGCGATTCGCGACGTCCGGGCACGGACTTTGCTCAGAGGTGCGGTGCGCGGTGCTATCCGTGTCTACAGGCTGATGCTCAGACGTATGGCCGAATTGCGGCCGACCTTCGCTATCATTGGGGTGCGGTGGACGTGGTGGCCGCCGATGCCGATGCGGCCTTGCCTGCGGACTTGAAGGACTGCCCGCGCATAGACTTGTCGGATGCGGCGGCGTACCTTGATAGTTTCAGTCGATAGTCTTGGCTTAGCGTTGCACGAATAGAAAGCGGCAGCGGCGCGATTCCCGAGAGGGAGTCGCGCCGCTGCGTTGTGTGTGCGCTTATGTCTTAGGCGTTGCGAACTTTGTCTACAACGGCCTTGAAGGCTGCGGGGTTGTTGAGTGCGAGGTCGGCGAGGACTTTGCGGTTGATTTCGATGCCGGCCTTGTGGATGAGGCCCATGAGCTGGGAGTAGCTGAGGCCTTCGACGCGTGCGGCGGCGTTGATACGCTGAATCCACAGTGCGCGGAAGTTGCGTTTCTTTTGTTTGCGGTCGCGATAAGCGTAGGTCAGACCTTTTTCCCAAGTGTTTTTGGCGACGGTCCAGACGTTGCGGCGGCAGCCAAAGTAGCCGCGTGTAAGTTTCAGAATTTTTTTACGGCGAGCACGAGATGCTACGTGGTTTACTGATCTTGGCATTTCTTTTTGGTGTTTTGAATGACAGCGGCTTGTATTGCTCTTAGTGTATTGTTACGCTGTACATTCGGTTAGTAAATGTGTAAAAGAGATGGTGTTGCGTCGTTGCTTGTGAGCCTTTGCGCGGTGTTCCGGAGCAGGGCCATGCTTAGGTGCCGATGCTGCGTTGCGTGTAGGCTTATGCTGCGGCGCGGGTTTTGTTTATGCTCCTTATTTGAGGGCCAGCAGTGCTTTAACGTTGTTGACGTCGCTCTTGGCTACCAAGCCGAAGTGGGTCAGGTTGCGTTTCTGCTTCTTGGTTTTTTTGGTCAAGATGTGGCTCTTGTAAGCATGTTTTCTTTTGATCTTTCCTGAGCCGGTAAGGGCGAACCTCTTTTTGGCACCGGCGTTAGTCTTAATCTTGGGCATGTTGTTTTGTTTAATTATTAATAGTGTTGTTTATTTCTTCTTGGGAGACAACATGATAATCATGCGTTTGCCTTCCAAAAGGGGCATTTGGTCTACTTTGCCGTATTCTTCGAGGTCGTTGGCAAAGCGAAGCAGCAGTACTTCGCCTTGTTCCTTGAAGAGTATCGAGCGTCCTTTGAAGAAGACGTAGGCTTTGACTTTGGCGCCTTCTTTAAGGAAGCCTATGGCGTGGCGCAGCTTGAAGTTGTAGTCGTGGTCGTCTGTCTGAGGTCCGAATCGTATTTCTTTGATAACGACTTTGGTTGCCTTGGCTTTAATCTCTTTCTGCTTTTTCTTCTGCTGGTACAGGTACTTTTGATAGTCAAGTATCTTGCATACCGGCGGCTCGGCAGTCGGGGATATTTCCACGAGATCCAGCTCGAGTTCTTCGGCCTGACGCAGGGCGTCGTGAATGGAGTATATGCCCGGTGTGACGTTATCACCTACGAGACGTACTTCGCGTGCACGAATTTGTTCGTTGATGAGGTTGGGATTTGCGGGCTTTTCGCCGCGACGCGTCATTGGGGGACGGGGGCCCGAGGGGCGCGGAGGCCGTGGGCCGGGATGATAGGGTTTTTTCTCCATTCAGTGGGTGTAGATGTTGTGTATTATGTTTATATTGTGCGCGTTAAAGGCTTCGCAGAGCTTTAATGTCCTACGGAGTCTTTGACGTCTTGTGCTATTTGCTCGGCAAAGGTACTAATTTTCATCGAACCTTGATCACCTTGACCTTGTTTTCTTACCGAAACTTCGCCGTTTTCTTGCTCTTTCTCGCCTACGATAAGCATATAAGGTATGCGCTTGAGCTCGTTTTCGCGAATTTTCTTGCCGATTTTTTCGTTGCGGTCATCGATGATAGTGCGGATGTCGGCTTGGTCGAGTTGGTCGACAATGCTGCGAGCGTAGTCATTGAATTTCTCGGAGATGGGCAGCACTACCACTTGGTCGGGCGCGAGCCACAGGGGCAGATGTCCGGCAGTGTGCTCAAGCAGTACGGCCACGAAGCGTTCGAGCGACCCGAAGGGTGCGCGGTGGATCATCACGGGACGATGCTTGAGGTTGTCGGCGCCGGTGTACTCGAGGCCGAAGCGCTCGGGCAGGTTGTAGTCTACCTGTATTGTTCCGAGTTGCCAACGGCGACCTATGGCGTCTTTGACCATGAAGTCGAGTTTGGGGCCGTAGAATGCGGCTTCGCCGAGTTCCTTGCGTGCCTTGAGGCCTTTTTCTTCGCAGGCTTCGATGATGGCGGTTTCGGCCAAGTGCCAATTTTCATCGCTGCCGATGTATTTTTCTTTGTGTTTGGGGTCGCGCAGCGATATTTGTGCCTCGTAGTTGTTGAAGTTGAGTGCCTTGAAGATATAGAAGATGATATCCATCACTTTGAGGAACTCGTCTTTGATTTGCTCGGGGGCGCAGAAGATGTGTGCATCGTCCTGCGTAAATCCGCGTACGCGGGTCAGTCCATGGAGTTCGCCCGACTGCTCGTAGCGGTATACGGTGCCGAATTCGGCGATACGCAGGGGCAGTTCGCGATAGCTGCGCGGGAAGGCGCGGAAGATTTCGCAGTGGTGGGGGCAGTTCATGGGCTTGAGTAGGTACTCTTCGCCTTCTTCGGGGGTGTGTATGGGCTGGAAGGAGTCCTTGCCGTACTTGGCGTAGTGTCCGGAGGTGACGTACAGCATCTTGCTGCCGATATGGGGAGTGATTACCTGCTGGTAACCGTATTTCTTTTGGATGCGGCGGAGGAATTGCTCGAGGCGGTCGCGCAGGGCGGCACCTTTGGGAAGCCACAGGGGCAGTCCGGCGCCGACGTTGGAGCTGAAGGTGAACAGCTCGAGTTCTTTGCCTATTTTGCGGTGGTCGCGCTTCTTGGCTTCTTCGAGCAGTACGAGATACTCGTCCAGCATTTTTTTCTTGGGGAAGGATATGCCGTATACACGAGTCAATTGGTCGCGCTTTTCGTCACCGCGCCAGTATGCGCCGGCTAAGGATGTGATTTTTACGGCCTTGATAGGTGCTACCGTGGGAATATGCGGACCGCGGCACAGGTCGGTGAAGTTGCCTTGGGTGTATGTGGTGATGTGTCCGTCTTCGAGTTCGCTGATAAGCTCGCATTTGTACTTCTCGCCGCGGTCGCCGAAAAGCTTGAGGGCGTCTGCTTTGGAAATGTCGCGACGTACCACGGGGTTGGCGGTACGTGCCAGTTCGAGCATCTTGGCCTCGATGCGCGGGAAGTCGGCGGCGGTGATGGAATTGCCTGCGGGGTCGATGTCATAATAGAACCCGTTTTCGATGGCGGGGCCGATGCCGAATTTGACTCCGGGGAAGAGTTCCTGCAGCGCTTCGGCCAGCAGGTGTGCGCTGGTGTGCCAAAATGCGTGCTTGGCCTCGGGGTCGTCCCATTTGTGGAGCGTGAGTGTGGCGTCGCACTCTATGGGGCGTGTCAAGTCCCATGCTTCGTCGTTGACGGTGGCGGCCAGTACATCGGCGGCGAGGCGCTCGCTGATGCTCTTGGCTATTTCTAACGGCGTCGTGCCTTTGGCATATTCTTTGACGCTGTTGTCGGGAAATGTGATTTTAATCATATCGTTGTATGTCGATGATTGCTTGCATAATTATGGCGGTGTGCGGCATGCGGCTGCCGACACTAAAAGCACCTTCGCCTCGGGCGCCGGTGCAAAATCGCCGCAAAGTTACTAAAAATCTTTGGATTTCAGTGGATAAAATTCCGGAAAAGTTTTGCTGCGTCTGCAATTAGTCGAAAGCGGATGCTTAGACTTGCCGTAGTACGGCTGTGTCCGAAAACGGGGTGTCCGGTGTCGTAAGCAATGGCGCAGCGGCGCTTTGTGAAAACGAGCACAAAAGAGTTGCGGGTTAACAATAAAAAAGGTAAATTTGCAGTCAATGACACTCAAAACCCGATAACGAACATAAATTTTTTTTAGAATAGCTTAATGATGAAGACGTGCCTAAACTCCCGAGACGGACTTATAGTGTTGGAAATGGATAAGTTGGCGTATATCCAAGCAGATGGCAATTATGCGAACCTTGTTTATATGTGCGGGGATTCGGTATTAGTTACCTTGGGATTATCCAAATTGGAGGAAGTTATACGCCGGGCATGGCCATCCGATAAGGTTTCGCCGTTTGTACGAATGGGGCGAAGCCTGATTATCAACCAGACGTACCTATCCGAGGTGCGCATCAATACGCAGAAATTGGTGTTGTCCGACAACGTCGGGCACAAGTACACGCTCTCGGTGCCCAAGCCGGTGCTCAAGACTTATCGCGAGAATATTTATGACCTGTATGTCCGTAATCAGCAGATGTAGCATATGGTAAGAGAATATATCATAGGTCGCTCGGCAAGTTCGGCAGTCAAGGTGCCTTTGGACAAAAACGGCGTCAGTGGCACCCATGCCAAGATTTCGATTGGAGACAATGGCGTATGGATGTTGTGTGACTTGGATTCGACCAACGGCACGTATGTCAGTGATGATTTGGGCGTATTTCACCGGATATACAGCAAGGAGATATCCGAGGATGACATCATACGTCTCGGCAGTGGCGGAGCAAGCAGTTTTGTGTTTACGGCGCATCGAGTGCTTGATGATGCGGACGATTACTCATACGAGTTCAGGCAGTTGCGCAGACGTTTGGCGGAGCGGCGTACATCAGAGGCCGCGATGGAGAAGCGCATGGAAATTTACGGCTGGCTGACCCGGCTGTCGGGTTTGGCTGCCGTCGGTGTGTGCGCAATCCTTGATGCGCTTGGGAAGATAAGTGTTAATGCCAATGTGAGATACATGCTCATAGCCTTTGCCCCGGTGGTGGTAGGCTTCTTTTTCAGGGGCAACACCAAGACGCTGAAAAAGCTTCGCCGCTGTCGCGAAAGAATCTTCATATGCCCAAAATGCGGGAAGCCCCTGTCCGAATATGACATCGAGGACGGGCAATGTTCGCGTTGCCGGGCCAAATGACCAAGTTACTCCGGGTTGCCACATGAATTATAACCATACGAAGATAATGCGAATAAATGCGAATAAAGAAGATAAGGCGAATATCGGCGGCAACGGTTTTGAAGCCGTCATGGGCGTATGCTTCGGATTTTGCATGTACGTGCGGCATTAGTGTGGTAATGAAAGGCTCCGGAGTGCAATTCGTACAAAAACCCCGTATGTTCACACAAAAAGGCACTGTGTGCTTGGAGGCTGTCACTTAGACCTGTAACTTTGCCTCCGAAACGAATGATTTAAAGACAAAAGACCCAAGACAATGAATAGTACAAAGAATACTACAAAACCGGTAAACGAACCTTCCAAAAAAAATAGGCGGGACAAGGCCGCAGCCGCAGCTGCGGCTGCCGGAATAGCCGGGGCGGGCGCGGCATACGCTGCATGGCCCGGCTCGGAGGACGATGCACAAGCCCCCGAGCCCTATCGCATTGAAGCAATGCCTGCTGAAGGGGTTGCCGGAGTTATAGAAGCCGAACCTGTCGCAGAACAGAGTGACAATCCGGGGCAAGTTCGTCAATTCGGGGATGGCGTTTCTGTGAGCAATGATAATAGAGACCGCATTGTCATCGAAACTGACGGCGAGATTGTAGGCCGTTCGGAAGGTATCGGAGTCTCCGCCGCCCCGGCAGAGGATGTAATTCCCATTGCCGAGAAGCAGGCAGACTTCGATGATATTGATGCCGAGGCGTCTGTTTCTTTTGAAAATGATGACACATCGGTATATCGCATCAACGGCGAGAGAGAGTCCGCGACCGAATACCACGATGTATACGGCAACGAGTTGACAGTGGTTGATATCGATAATGATGCATTGTTTGACGGATATATAAATACAGATGTCGCCGAAGTTTATGCCGATTTCGAGCCGAGTGTATCGGCTGTTGCGATGGACGATGCCGAGATGTCGGCAGATGAGAGCGAGGAGTATATGGAATCCGGAGACAATACCCATGCTGAAGAATATAACTCGGACACCATAGGGGATGACATCATCGGCGATGAGGACCCCTTTGGCGATGACCCTTTGGCATAATCGATGAAAAGCAATGAAAGGAGAAGAAACATACATCACCTTCAATTGCCTCAATCCGGGGTGCGGAAGGCGCATCAGGATCAAGCGTCCACAGCATACCGGGGTCTATGAGGTGACGTGTCCGCACTGCCATGCGACAAAGCGACTGCGCCTTTCTTCGGAAGACGAGATAGGACACAAAACGCCCGGGCAGTCTCGGGAACCGGGCTCGGTAGAGGCTGTCGGAGCGTCCGTTGCAATGCCATTGTCAGGAGTGCAGGCCGCTTTACCGATTGACAATTCGGAAAAAGAGGTGATAACACTCTCGGAAGATTTTTTGACAGACACTACATACGTTGTCGAGTGTCCGCACTGCCGCCGCCAACGGCTCAGTATTATGTCAAAGAAGCAGGGAGTCAAGAACTTTCGGTGTCCATATTGCCGGGGACGCATTACGGCCGAAATCCGCAAGCCTACAGAGGTCTTAGATGATGAGGATACGCTGATGTACGGCGGACGTCTGGTGATGTTACGCCGTGGTTTTTTCAACAAGGTTTTCGAATTGCATGACGGCATCAACACCATAGGGCGGTACGACGAAGACACTCCATGCGACATCGCCGTCCATAACGACAGTAATATGTCGCGACGCTCGGTGCAAGTCGAAGTGGTCTGCACTGAGCGTGGATACACTTTCCGACTGACGGTGCTTAATGCCACCAATCCGGTGTTGCACAATGACAGGCAGTTGAAGCCCGGCGAATCGGTGTCGCTCAATTTTGGCGACAGCATCACTATGGGCAAGACAAGGTTCCGTTTCGAAAAAGAAAAGAAATGAAAATAGAGATAAGGCAGCCATATTCGTTTAGACAGCTCGGTCGCAGTCCCAGACAGGAGGATGCCCGTTATCCCGACCTGGATGTCCCCGGGCGCGATACTCGTGTGTTCGTGGTGTGTGACGGAGTGGGCGGCCACGGAAGCGGTGATATAGCCAGCGCATTGGTGGCCGCGGCCGTAGGGGAGTACATGTGCGGACTCAATTTGTCGCGTCCGTTGTCCGCCGAGACAGTGGGAAAAGCTGTCGGACATGCCATGCAGAAGCTCAGGGAAGCCTCAGACGGGAAGCCGTCGGACATGTCCACGACGCTGGCTATGGTCTGCCTTCACGGCGGCGGAGTGATGGCGGCGCACATAGGAGATAGCCGCATCTACCATATACGGCCCGATGCCGGTATTATGTATCGCAGCGAAGACCATTCGCTGGTCAATGTTTTGGTGCATACGGGGAATATCACGCCACAGGAGGCCATGAACCACCCCCAAAGCAACGTAATCACGCGCAGCATAGGGTGCTCGGCCTCCGGCGAGCGCCGGTCGCCGGCTTCGGTGATGCAGATCTCGGATGTCGAGCGAGGCGATTACCTGTTTGTGTGTTCCGACGGGCTGACCAAGGTCGTCGATGACGACATGCTGGTGCAAATCTTGTCCGGCGATGCGACAGACTTCGAAAAAACAGCGGCGCTGGCTCGCTTGTGTCGCGACAGCGTGGACAATAGCACCGCGTTCCTGATACCTGTTGCCGGCATTTGCGGTGTCGGGTCGGAACATGTCCGCGCTACCGGATGCGACCGGGGCGAAATCACGGAGCTTCTTGACAGAGCCTCTCGCGAGGTGCGCGATGTCTCTCCGGACACGAGGACAAAAGAGTGCAGGTTGTGCCGCCGCCTTGCCAAATGGATTGCACGGTGGCGCCGTCGGAGCCCGTGGCCATGTCTCAGAGTGCAAACATGTAACAACGCCAATACTACCGATACTAATCATGGATGATAGCCGTAAAATAAGCAGAGCCTTGCCGATAGGTACGGAAATCGAGTCTGATACCGATGTATACACGATTGACAGTGTGCTTGGTTCCGGCGGTTTCGGGGTTACCTATAAGGTGGTACGACGCTCGGACAGCAGAGTTTTTGCTCTCAAGGAGTGCTTTCCCAATACCCTGTGCGAGCGTGCCCCTGACAATACGATGTCATATCTGAAGACCAATGCAGAGACCGTGGAAGGTTGTATCCGCAACTTTATGACCGAGGCACGCCGTTTTGACAGGCACAATATTTCGCATCCGAATATCGTGAAAGGTTATGAAGTCTTTGAAGCCAACCATACCGCCTATTTTGTGATGGAATACGTCGAGGGCCAAAGCCTGCATCGGTATGTAAAATCCAGGAACGGCCGGCCGTTGTCCGCCGGCGAAGCTTTGGCAATCATGCGTCCAATCATGGAAGCCGTGTCATACCTGCACGACAACAGGCTGACCCATTTGGACATAAAGCCGGATAACATAATTCTCGAAACCGGTGAGAAAGCGGGAATCTTTCGTCCGGTGGTGATAGATTTCGGACAGTCCAAACATTACGACCATCGCGGCAACGCCACCTCCACGCTCACCAATGCCGGATGTAGCGAGGGTTTCGCGCCGCCGGAGCAGTATGCCGGACTCACCAGATTTACGCCCAAGGCGGATATTTACGCATTGGGGGCGACGATGCTATACCTGCTCACAGCGCAACAGCCGCCAAAGTCCACGGAGATTACCGCTTCCGACATAGTTGCAATGCTTCCGATGCGAACCCCGAAGACTATAGAAAATGCCATAATCGAAGCCATGCAAACCGATATGCGGTCTCGCACCCCTTCGGTGCGTGCCTTTGCTTCCGCCTTGGGCATTGACCTGAATATCGCCTCCGGCGGTAAAGCCACCGAGCCTATCGGTGTTATACGACATCGTAATAGGAAGTACTCGACACCGATGATGCTTCTGTTCTATATTGTTGTGGCCGTTGTCGTTGCCGGCATCGTATGGTATGCCGCGCGTCCCACGGACACACCTTCGCAACGTCTGACCAAGGCAATAATGAGCGAAGATAGATTTACTTTGATTGAATTTGCTAATGTCGATTCGCTGCGAGCATGTCTGCCCTTGGCGCTTATCTATAAGAAGTACGGTGATAGTGAAAATGCAGTATTTTTTGCCAAAAAGGCATTGAATTATCCGGCTGACAGTGAGAAGGCGGCCGCTTTTCTGCAACAGATGGATTCTGACGCTGTCAATAGGGTCTTGTACGTCCCGTCGGAAGACTTCGGAAATCGGGAACAAGATTCGGGCGGGTCTGCGGAGACTGTGGCGGACAAGTCCGACTCCGAACGGCTTGAGGAAGCCATACGGCTCAATGACATAAATGAGGTTAAGCGGCTGGCTGAGAAGGGATATGCCCCGGCATACTATAATTTGGCGCAGCTTTATTATAATAGGCGAAGGCATAGCGAAGCCAAATATTGGGCAAACAGGGCCGTGAACGCCAACGTTAATGGGACAAAAGCACGTCGCCTGCTGAACCTCATGGAAGCCAATACCGGAGGCGAGGAAAAACCGACAAACAACGCAAACAAACAGGAAGAAACAGTATCGCGGTCGGTAGAGACCACGACGCCATCAACCACAGTTCAGGACAAGCCGGACAAGACGGATTATTATAGTATGACCATCGGGCAATTAGACGGTCTCGCACGCAAGGGCGACACGAAGGCTTATGCGCCTCTGGCCGTCAAGTGCTATAACGCCGGACAAAACAGCAAGGCCCTGCGCTACGCCCAGCGAGCACAGAACAGTGGCACCGCGACTCCCGAATCGGACGAGATTTGCCGCAAGTTGGCACCTAAGAATTAATCAAATACTAAATCCATAAAGATATGAAGCGCAAATATATATTACTTTTAGTGGCAGCACTGGCCGCATTCGGTGCTTACGCACACGAAACCGTTGCCTCGGGGCTGTCGGTTGACCCGGCATCTTGCAATCTCGGAGCGTCAGGCGTTGTCGGACAGTCCATAAGTCCGGAATGTACCGAGAATAGTGCGGAGGTCTCGCTCCCTGACCCGTCCTCATATGTGGACTTGGGGCTGTCAGTCAAATGGGCCGCCTGCAATATCGGCGCCGAAAATCCGTGGGAGTGCGGCGATTACTATGCCTGGGGCGAGACGGAAACGAAAATGAATGATTCCGGGCATTACTGTGCTTATTGCTGGGGTAACTACAAATTCGGAGACGAAAATTCCATTTCCAAGTACACGGCAAAGGACGGCAAAACGACCTTGGACAAAGAAGACGATGTGGCTTCTGTCAAATTAGGCGCACCGTGGCGTATGCCGACTGAGGCGGAATGCGATGAGCTTATAGAGAAATGCACGTGGCAATGGACTGAGTTGTACGAAATGCAAGGCTATAAAGTCATTGGCCCAAATGGCAATTACATATTTCTTCCTGCCGCCGGATGGAATTATTATGAGAAAGAAGGTGATACCGGTAAAACAAGTTTTGAAGGTATAGGCGATGGCAAATACTGGGTATGCAATTTGTCTGATGACAATAAATACGGGAAACGGTTGTCTATCGACAAAAAAAACACTCCGGAGGTTTGGGCGACTGCGCGTTGCATCGGCCTCCCTGTCCGTCCGGTGTTCAAGTAGCCGGAACGCCGGCGGCGAGCACTGTACCGCGAGTTGGAATCGAAGAATTAATCAAATACTAAATCCATAAAGATATGAAACGCAAATATATATTACTTTTAGTGGCAGCAATGGCCGCATTCGGTGCTTACGCTCAACACGAGCCGGTTGACTTGGGGCTGTCGGTCGACTGGGCATCCTGTAACCTCGGCGCGTCCGCGCCGGAGCAATACGGCGCGTATTACTCTTGGGGCGAAACGGCCACTAAGTCTGTATTTTCGTGGAATACATATCGTTACGGTAATAGTGATGCGTTGACCAAGTACAACAAATCGGACGGGAACCGTACACTTGCGCCCGAAAACGATGCCGCCTCGGCGACGTGGGGAGGAGCATGGCGTATGCCCACCAAGGCCGAATGTGCCGAATTGCTGGACAAATGCACTTGGACATGGAGTAATCGCAGCGGCGTCAACGGCTATATCGTCACCGGGCCAAGCGGTAATACCATATTCCTGCCGGCCTCCGGGCAGCGCGAAGGCAGCGAGGCGTCAGACGTCGGTTCGTGGGGCTGTTATTGGAGCGCAACACTCAACCATCGCAGCATCCTCGTAGCCGAGAGTCTGTCTTTTGACCAAGGCCTGTCAAGTGTCGAGGTCGCTTCCCGTATTGTCGGACAAGCCATAAGGCCGGTATGTACCAAGAACAGCGTAGAAGTCTCGCTCCCTGACCCGTCCACATACGTGGACTTGGGCCTGTCTGTCAAATGGGCAACCTGCAACATCGGCGCCAAAAATCCGTGGGAATGTGGCGAGTATTACGCATGGGGAGAGACGGAGCCCAAGGAAAGCTATGGATGGGAGAATTACAAGTTTGGAGAAAATGAGGATTTTCTATCTAAGTATACAGCAATGGACCACAAAGCCATCTTGGATAAGGAAGACGATGTTGCAGCAATAAAATTAGGCTCTCCTTGGCGCATACCGACTGAGGCAGAATTTATGGAACTTATAGAAAAATGCACATGGAAGTGGACCAAGTGGGGCAATAAAGAAGGCTATAAGGTTGTTGGGCCAAATGGCAATTTTATATTTTTGCCAGACTCTGGATGGCGTAGGACTAATGATGATAGTCTTAAATATTACGGATGCCAATGCGGTGCTAGTTATTATGGAGCTAATGAACTTGGCCGGGACGAGACAGAAATTAAAATGCTGGGGTTTTTCCAGGGGGAAAAGGATTATCTTCATGTTGGCGACTATGTTTGCCGTTGTATTGGCCTCCCGATCCGTCCGGTGTTCAAGTAGCCGGGTGCGTTGACGGGTGAAAAGGCGCGGATTGGTACAGAAACCGCGGGGGTTCGCACAACAAGCGGCAAAAGTGTTGACATCGGTATATAGTGGATGCTACCTTTGCATCGTAAACATTCACAAACCAAACACATTCAAGAATATGAAAACGTCACAAGTCAACATCCGCAACTGCGAACCCGTAAACACCGAGAGCATACAGCCCTCCAAAATCAAGAAAACAGTCATTGCCGCCTCCGGCATAGCCGCCGCTGCCGGCATCGGCGTCGCTGCCACGATAGTCGCGCAGAAAATCGGTGGGGACGAGCCCATCCCCGAAATCTCGGAGAATATGGATGGCTCCGAGGCTGTCACCCCTGTAGCACCCGCCGGCGGACATCATGGCGGACGTACACACCGCGAGACCGTGGAACATGCGGCATCCGGGCACACAACATCCGGCCATTCCGCAGAGGCTGCCGGCGATATCGCCGTCTCTGACGATGAGGACAATGACGCAGTCATCGAGCCTATTGTGGACGCCGATATAGACGGAAGCGAGTTTGCCGAGGCAACCATCACTGAGGCGACAATGTTTGACGATGAACCGGCTTACGCTTATGGGCCGGTGCAAACAGGCATTGACGAAGTCCCCTCCGAGTTTAATATCGAGGACGAGATTCCGGTGCTTGAAAACACTGCTTATATAGAGTCCGTCCCTGATCCGGACATGATAATAGACGTGACCATGGTCGATAATACCGAGGCCTGGCCTTCGCCGGACGTCAGCGCCGGGGAGCAGGACGCGTGGCCTGCCCCGTCCTCCGATATGGAAATGTGGGCAGATGTCGAAGCATGGTCGGGCGAAATAGAGGATGTGAACCGCGACACCGACGCATGGCCCGGCGAGACAGGGACATGGCCCTTAGACAATGAGTCAAATGGCGAGATAGCCGGACTCTAAAAGGTAGGCCGTCGCCCGATAAAAGTCATAAGTTCAATCCATAAAACAGACCAAAGTCATGAAAAAACAATATATCATAGCACTTTTATGTGCCACTACCATATCCGCCGCCATTCAGGCGCAGTCAATCACTGAGGTTTCGGACAGCCTGAGGGCTATCGTCCGAAGCGCCACCGACGGCAATGCCGAAGCGCAAAACATTGTCGGCGGATGGTTCTACGAAGGCAAGCATGTCACCCGGGACTACGAGCAGGCTTTCCGGTGGTGGTCCAAGTCTGCAAAGTCCGGCAATGCCAAAGCCATAGGAAATGTGGGCCTTTGCTATCAATTGGGACGCGGCGTCGAAGCCGATTCGCTGCAGGCTGTGCAGTACTATACCACGTCCATAAGGAAAGGCAATAAGAAGCTGTTCGAGAACCATGTCGCCCTCGCCGATAAAGGCAACGTGTTCAGCAATGTCTTTGTAGGTGAAAGCTACATTGAGGGGCTTATCGTAGAACGCAATCGTGCCAAGGCTATCCCGTATCTGAGGACTGCCGCCGAGAAAGGCAGTGTCGAAGCCTGCGTGTCGCTTGCCCGGGCTTTGTATAGGGAAAAACGTCTCAAAGAGGCTGCGCTTTGGGCCGAACGCGGCGCATTGAAGGGTAATGCAGATGCCGAGTATCTGTACGGAATGTTCCTTATCCGTGGATGGGGTGTGGCGCAAAATGCCGAGAAGGGCGCCGACTATTTGTTCAAGGCTGCCGAAGCTCGCAACCGCGCCGCTATGGAGCTGATGGGCGACTGCTATATGTCCGGCACCGGGGTAGTGCGCAACGAAGCTGCCGCCGTCAATTGGTATATGCTTGCGGCAGGTGCCGGCAGCGGTTTGGCTCAAATGAAACTCGCCGACTGCTTTCGCAAAGGCATCGGTACGGAAATTAATTACGATCGCGCCCTGTATTGGTACGCCGAGGCTTATAGAAACGGGCATAGGAAGGATTTTGAGGACCTCGTGAAAAACGAATTGGCCGGATCTCCGTTCGAAGCGTATATGGAAGGGCTCAAAGCTGTATATTTCAGGGACTTTGCGGCGGCGCTGAAATGCTTCAAGAAAGTCGAGAAAGCCAAAATACCCGAGGGCCGCATTATGACAGCCGTAGTTATGTGCGACCAAGACTATGCCAAGCATAATGTCTCGAAGGGCATCAAGATGCTCAATAAGGAATTGGGTGGCAACTGCCTTGCGAATTATTTCCTGGCTCTTATCGGCGAGGAACTCGGACAGGAGGCCACCGGTGTCGATGATATAGACGTATATGCCTGCATGAGTGCAGCTGCTTTGTGCGACTACGGACCGGCGCTCTGCCATCTTGGCGATATGTTCTACGAAGGCCGTATAGCCGAGCAAAGCTACGGCGCGGCATGCGAAAGTTACGCTCGGGCGTTCGAACTCGGACAGCTGGAAGAGCGCTCGGCACGACGCTACGCCGACTGCCTGCGCACCGGCCGCGGTGTCAAGGCCGCGGACAAACGTCTGGCCAACCGGGTACTTGCATCCATACACACATCCGCAATACCGACACTTCTCGGCCTTGTCAAGTAGCCGAAGTCTCCGGGCTGCCGCTGTCAAACGGTAGCCCGGAGAAATATCTTTGGATTCATAAATTACCGAGAGAAGCCCTATAAGACAAACCAACACGACAACATCACCGAAACATGAAACGACTAATTACTATAATATGCGTCAACGTATTTCTATGCGCGTCAGCGCAAGTTACGATGCCCGAAGCAGGCACTTTGGCTCGCGAGTACTACGATAAGGCTGTCACAGGCGATGTCGAGGCGCAGCACGCACTTGCCAAGTGTTATGCCACGGCAGACGGTGGTGTGGGTCGTGATATGTCCGCGTCTTTTGACTGGGATCTTAAGGCGGCGCGGAACGGCAACGGCGATGCCATGTATGCCGTCGGATGCCGTTACGCCGAAGGCATCGAGGGTGTGGTCACGCAGGATTACGGCGAGGCTCTCCGCTGGTGGCGCAAGGCCGCAGAAGTGGGCGACCTAAGCGGCGATGCACATTACAAAATTGCGGAATGTTACATTTACGGCTGGGGCATTGGAAAAAACGAATATACAGCTTCCGATTGGTTCTTGTTGTCGGCCGGACGCGGCAATTTGATGGCGCAAATATGGTTGGGCCGGACGGCGTTGGACGAAGGCAGGGCCACCGAGGGTGTGAAATGGTTGAAAAAAGCCGCACTGCAAGGTAGCCCCATTGCCCAAGTACAGCTTGGCAGGGCGTACATGGATGGCCTGGACGGCGTAAAACAGGATAATTCCGAGGCGCTGATGTGGTTCAAAATGGCTGCGGAACAGGAATGGCCGGAGGGGCTATATTTACTGGGAACAATGTATCTGATAGGGAAAGGGTGCGCTATGGACACGGAAGAAGCGTTTAGGCTTATAAGGCTGTCGGCAGAACAAGGCTATGTCCATGCGCATTTCAATTTAGCACAACACTATTTCTATGGTCAGGATGTTGTTAAGAATCTTACCGAGGCGGAACGTTGGTGTCGCTGCCCGGCAGAAGACGGCATGGTAATCGCGCAAACACTTATGGGGTATATACTCTACGAACAAGGGCGCAAGGCCGAGGCGGCAGGTTGGTGGGAAAAGGCCGCCGGGCAGGGAGATGTCTTTGCAGTCTTGGAATTAGGGAAATACTATATCTATGACCTTAACGACTACCGAGCCATTCCCTATCTCGAGAAGGCGGCAGATTTAGGCTGTGGCGAGGCTGAGTGTCTCCTCGGTTGGTGCTACCTGAACGGCTGGGGCGTGACGGCGGACAAGGATAAGGCGAGATCGCTGCTGGAAAGCGCGGTAGGACATGGGGTTGAAGAAGAGGCTCGGCGCGAGCTTTCCCGAATTGATAAAGAGATAGAGCCGGACATCAAGGATATAATATATAACGCGGTTCTCGCCGGCGATGCGGCGGCTCGGCACGAATTGGCTGTACGATATGCGACCGGTGACCATGTGCCGCGAGATATGGCCGAGTCAGTCAAATGGGACAAGAAATCGGCAGAGCAGGGCAATGCCGCCGCACAGTACTCATTGGGCTGCCGTTACGCCAACGGCGAAGGGGGGCTTGACAAAGACATGGATGAGGCTCTCCGCTGGTGGCGCAAGGCCGCAGAGCAGGGCATTCAGGACGCTTATTGCCGCATCGGGGAGTGCTATGGCGAAGGAAATGGCGTGTTGCGCAACGCCTATACGGCCGTAGAATATTTCAAGAAGGCTGCAGACAAAGGACATTCCTACGCTCAGTATAGCTTGGCGTCCGTATACCTGCTGATGGGACTGACGGAAGAAGCCGCGAAGTATTTTGAGAAGGCGGCAGAGCAGGGCAATGCCGAGGCGCAATTTAATCTTGCGCGAATGTATTACTTCGGCAATGGCGTTAAGCAGGACTATGCCGAGACCGTCAAATGGCTCGAAAAAGCGGCAGAATATGACTACTGGCCGGCGGTGTATGCTCTCGGCTACTGCTATATCTTGGGGGAAGGCGTGCCGGAGAGTTTCTATAACGGAATACACAAGGTGCAGGAGGCTGCCGAGAACGGGCTTGAAGCCGCGCAGGTGTCTATGGCGGACTATCTCTATGTAGGCGAGAAGATTAAGTGCGATTACGCCAAGGCGTTGGAGTGGTATAAAAAAGCGGCGAAGCAGGGCAATGACTATTCTATGTATCAGATCGGATTGTTCTACGAAAGGGGATTGGGGGTGAGCAAGGACTTACAACAGGCTCGTTATTGGTACAAGCAGGCCGAAGAAAACGGCAATGTCATAGCTGCGGAAGCCATCGTGCGTATAGATGGTCAATAGTTAGCGGTTCGCCGAGTTCGCACCGACTGATGCCGCGTCGGATGCCGCGTCGGATGCTGCGACTGATGTCCGGAGGGGATGTCGTGTGCGGACTCGCATAATAAGGAAGGGGAAATCTCACGACTTCCCCATTCTTGTTAAAACCTTAAAAATCTAATCCTATGAAAAACTAATCATTTTATTAAGCAGTTCTTTAACCCTAAACAAAATTGAATTATAAGTATAAGATTGAGGAAGGGACGATTTGCGCTTGCTTATCGGTTCCCTTGCCTATGTTCTCTCGTTGTTTTTTGTACTCCGTGCGCTGTATGACACGAGATTTATGTGTCATCGTGCATCCTGTGCATCGTGCATCCTGTGCATCGGAGCTGTCGACCTTAAAGCCGATAATCTTTTGCAGGTCTAAAATATAGACGCAATTCCGAGGGTAAAAGTTTAATGCCTCGCTTCTTTTTATATCATTTTAACATCTCGCCTTATTTCGAATAGTAGCTCGTTTTGCCACCCTCCGGCTTCGATACTGATGCCGAGGGTGCCGACAAGGTTTGTCTTGAATGAGTGCTGATTGTGTTATTTGGAGGATGTATGCGTATGGGTTGCGAGGTCGATGATGGCTCGGGCGGCGGCATCGGCGGCATCGGACGAGCCGAGTATGCGTCGTATCTCGGCATATCCTTCGAGCATCTCGCGACGTGCCGGGGCATTATCGTCTATGATTGCGGCCATGCTCCGGGCCACGGCATCCGCAGTGCAGTGGTGCAGCAGCATTTCGTCGATGACGCGTCTGCGGGCTATCAGGTTGGGCAGGGTGACGTAGTCAACTTTGAGCAGGCGGTGCATGATGGCGTAGGACAGTCGGCTGCCGTTGGCGCGATAGCAGGCCACTTGCGGCGTGCCGGCCAAGGCCGCTTCGAGCGTGGCCGTACCCGAGGTGACAAGCGCGGCTTGCGCATAGGCCAGCAGCGGCATCGTGGCATTGCGTACCACGTGTACACGTTCCGAAGCATAGGGTGCATAGACACTGTCGTCCATACCCGGGGCGGCGGCCACGGCCACGCCATATTGCGGAAAGTGTGCTGCGGCCTCAAGCATTACGGACATATTGTTGCGTATCTCGCCGCGGCGGCTGCCGGGCAGAAGCGCTATGTACGGGCGCTTCGAGTCCATGCCTTGTGCGGCAAGAAATTCGCAACGCTCGGGCTTGGCGGCAAGTGCGGTGTCAATTTCGCCCACCGAGGGGTTGCCGACATATTCCACCTCGTAGTGGTGGCGCTGCCTGTAGTAATCGACTTCGAAGGGGAAGATGACGAGCATGCAGTCCACTAATTTTTTGATGGTACGGACGCGCCATTCCTTCCACGCCCAGACTTTTGGCGAGATGTAATATGCCACGGGGATGCCCAGGCGGTGTGCTTCGGCGGCCACCTTGAGATTGAAGCTCGGATAGTCGATGAGTACCAGTACATCGGGGCGTGCGCTGCGCAGCGCCTCTTTGGCGGCGTGCAGATTGGCGGAAATGCGTCGCAGGTTGCGCAATACCTCGCTGAAGCCCATGAATGCCATGTCGCGATAGTCTATTACCGGCGCGATGCCGCTGACGGCACGCATACCCTCGCCGCCGAGATATACAAATTCGGCTGCCGGGTCGTGGCGGCGCAGAGCCGCCATCACTTGCGAGGCATGCAGGTCGCCGGATGCCTCTCCGGCTATCATGAAGTATTTCACTGTGTACTGTTATCTGTCGCTTTGGGAAGCCGCCGAGCGGCTTATTGTGTCACAAATTTAGCCCTTTGTGCGGTGACGGCCAAATCCGACGCCCGTTTTTTGCTTGTAACGGCACGGGAAAGATTCAGATAAGAAGCGCAACGGCTGTCGGACTCGTTTCGTTGCCGAGGCAGGATTATTGATCAAAGGACGAAGTCTGGAATGAAAGGTTCTTCCCTGTAGGTGACTGCGCCGCGACGTCGTGCGCACTCAAATACGCTTTCGAAGATATGGTGTACGTCCGAGTCTGCGAAGACACAGTCTATGCCGTTATCGTCTTCTTCGACATCATCACCGTCTTCAACCATTAATGTAATGTGATAGTTTGCTGTACGACCTTCCGGTATAACGGTTTTGAAAACGAGCGTGGATGTGTTCCACATCAAGATATGATAGTCTGTTTCTGTGCGTTTTTCCCATAGAATGGGGCCGGGTATAGATGTTTTATAAGTAAGGGAATCGGGCCTGTATATAAGTTTGGCCTTAATTCCGTCGATGGGACAGAACGTATACCGGCCGATTGTTTTGCCTGATGTGTTATTAAACTGCAGCTGCAATTTCGGTGGCTCGTTGCGTGCGATATCGGTAAGGTCTACCCATATTTCGCAGGTGCCTTTCTTGTATGTCTTGCCACGCCAGGATAGTCGTGAAAACGGGATTTCGTATCGTTCGTCATATTTGCCGGGCTTGTACTTGCCTTTTGCCATAGCTACACCGGGGATGATAAGCAGAAGTGTCAGTAGCGTCACTATTAGCCTTTTGCATTTGCCTGTTGTGGCGATGGTCGGTTCTTTGGACATATTCATATCGGTTTAGTATTTGGATTTTTGTTTATGCGGTTTGGAGGCGAGGTCGATGATGGCGCGTGCGGCGTCGTCGGCGGCATAGGCCGAGCCGAGTATGCGGCGGCGTAGGGCTGCCATCACTTGCGAGGCATGAAGATCGCCGGATGCCTCTCCGGCTATCATGAAGTATTTCACTGTGTGCTGTTATCTGTCGCTTTGGGAAGCCGCCGAGCGGCTTATCGTGTCACAAATTTAGCCCTTTGTGTCGTGACGGCCAAATCCATCGTGAAATTACGCGCAACCATGCACCCCCGGTCATACGAAAAACATTGCGCCTTTTAAGTTTTTTAATGCTGCGCCGATGCTATAATGCGGCATTTTGGTGTATCTTTGTGCTGTTGTAAAGCGACGTATGATTTTTATACACACATTTATCTTAGGGAGACTATCTTAGGGAGACATGTTGCCCCCGACATTTCCCGGACGGTCGTGATGCTGCATTTCGCAGTTGCGATGTACACTGTGTCTTCCGAAGCGAGACAAGGCGTGTGCGATTACGCACATATGCATAGGGACTCTGATACATACGATTTTTTAGGTACACATAACATATTAAAAGTAAAAAATTATGAAATTCAAAGCAGGAAATTCGTACGAGCTTCCGGTAAAGGAACGCATTGTACAGGGCAATTCGCAGTATTTTATTGTAGAACATGACGGAGTGGAGTATCGTATCCGTCTGTACGATTTTCAAAAAGAGCAAAAAGACCCGGCAACGCTGCTGTGCCTCGCCAGGCAGGTGCAAGACGGCACTATTGCGTTGGTGCAGGATTATTCGGCATTTTTGGACCAATTTTACAAGGTAGGCGAAGAATATCCCTTTACGGTAGTGTCCGGACTTAAGGGGTACGAATTGCCTTATTACACTGTGCGCGATAATCATGGCCTTATTTTCAACCTCGCCAATTTCGGTAAAGCCAAATTGATGCCTTATCAGGATATACGCTGCCGGGTGACCAAGATTGACCGTTACAGACTGCGCCTCCAATTGATAGATGATGAGCAAGTACAACGTAAGGTCAAATTTTACAGCCTCCCGGCCATAGGAGCCGAATTGTGCATAGGAGCCGAAGCACGCCTGGCCGAGAGCCTGCTGCTTGCCGATGCATCGTATGCCGACATCGCCTCGGCCTACCGCAGCCACCGTGGCGAATGGGTGCTGATGTTCCTGTCCAAGGTGCGCGACACCATCGAGACGATGCATTACCGAACATTGCGCCGCCACATCCGCATCCTCAGGGCATACGTGTCCGTATGTCTGTTCCTGCTCGAAGAAAGCCGACTGATTTCGAGCCTCGACGATACGTGGCGCACGCGCTGGCGTCGACGCCTCGAAGGCTATGTGCGCCATGCCAGCACTTCGATACGCGCCCTCGAGATGATAGATTCGGGTAAGCATACCGCCTACTTGGACGACATCATAGCCAAGATGCGCCAAAGCGGATACCTCTACAATCCCGGAGACAAGCTCGAGGTGATGAACGCCATATTTGCACTGTGCCCGGACATCATCGAGCAGCGCATGGATGACATCCTTTCTATCATCTCCGACGGCAATCACAGCAACTGGAGTCAAGATCCGTTTCGCTCGGCTTTCATACGCGTGCTTGACTCTTACGTGCGTCTCAACAAGACCCGAGCCGACGGCCTGACATACGATGACCGCGCCGGCCGTGATATGTTGCAGCGCATGATACGCGTACTGGCCCTGCGGTTGCTGCTGTCGTCCAAGGACGATGATTTCGATATACAGGAATATCGCGCCGCACTGGTGCGTTATCTTGTGTTTGAGAACGAGGCTTTGGCTCCCGACTTGCTGCGCAAGGCCTTCGAGGCCGCAGCCGGGACATCCGAGTCGCCCCTGCGCTTTGGCTGGAAGAGCCTTGACAATCTTAAGCAATTGGCCCTGGAAGCCGCCTCTGCCGACTTGTCTTCCCCGACCTCTCCGTCCTCCGCCCAATACTACATGGGCAAGGGCGCCGGCCTCGTGGCCACGCGCGAAAGCCTGCACCTTGTTTCGCAAAGTCGCGGCGGTGTCAATCGCGCCATCCTGCCCGTCGATATGCTGCCATGGCAAAACATCCAGATATACACATCCGAACGCATAGCCGCTCTTCCCGAGGGCTGTGATGACTTGGATGCTCTGTCGTGCTTCTGGGCCGATGTGGAGCATGCGCTATACGAACCCGGTAGTCTGACACGTCCCTCTCGTGCAAATCTGCGTGTCGTCGATGCCGGGGACACGGTCCGGGTATATGTCTCCGAAATCGAAGGCGACGGACGCCTGTTCAGGGTCAAACCTGTGGACGAAAGCATTTCTAACGGCGAGGGTACGCTGAGCCTTTCCGAGATAGTGAAATATGATGTGTACGGCATGGCCATAGATGATTTTAGGGACGACTTTAACAACGCGCTGGTATTCGATGCCAAAGTCCTGTCGTTGGGTTCGGGCGATGAGCCGCGATATACGCTGCTGCCGGCCATCAAGGATATGGTGCGCAACGACCTCGACGAAGACACTCCCCTCGAGTGTCTGGTCATGGGATGGACCAAGTACAAGGGCCGCGAAACCTATCTGGGTATATCGGCGCAGGGCGACCCGGTCAATATCGTCACTGAGAGTACCAAACTTTCCAAAGGCGACTACGTAGTGGCTACGTACATGTCTATGGAGCCCACCGGGCGACTGCTCTGCCGATACAACAGGCCGGTAGACGAGGATTTTAATACATTCACGCCGCACGATGCCATACGCACGATGCTGTTCCTGCTCAAGTCTTCGGTGTTCCATATTCCCGAAACCATGGACCTTGCATCGGAAAATACCGATGACGACCTGCCCGAATCGACCATCGAGCCCGAGCACGTGGTCGAGCTGATACACATCATAGACCGCGTGGGGTCGCTTGAGTCAAGCTATTTGCGCCGATTTAATTATATGGCCTTTGCGCGTATGCTGGCGCGACTCATAGACAACAACGGTCTGGTGCAATACTATGCGCGGCGCATGTCTTTTGTCCGACGCCTGCGCACCTTCGTCAGCTCGGGATACATCAACGTGGATGATATTCGTGCCGACGAAGAAAATTCGGGTGACTATCCGGTACTGGAAATGCGCAGCCGTCAGTTGCGCATACTCAGTTACATCTACGATTCGTCCAAAAACGATTTTCTATGGGACATCATCGCCGGTGACTACGACGAGACCTCCGTCGGCCTGGCCAAATTGGCTCTGACGGCCAACCTGTCCATGGAAATGGACGTGGACGAAGCCCAAGGCGCCATCACCGGGCGCATATCGCAGTTGCTGAACATCGAGGTCAAAATACAGCAGCCCATATTCTTGGGCGAAGAAACACAGACGCTCGAGTTCAAGAGCAGCTACATCTGCCCCGAAGACGGACTGCACATCGACATGCCGCGTCAGCGTGACCATATATTGCAACGTATTTGCGGATTTCTCAACAGCGCCCAAGGCGGCAAGTTGTATATCGGTGTCAACCGATACGGGTACGTGGTGGGCAATGACGACTTATATCACCATCTCTTCGGTGGAGACCGCGACAAGTACGAACTACGTGTGCGCAACGACATCCGCATCAATCTCGGCGGAGCCGCCAACGACTGCATATCCACGTTGTGGCTCGACCCGGCCGAATCCGGCGGCAAGAACGTTTTTGTCATCGAGATTCGTCCCAACCAGTTCGGCACCGAGTACGGCGGCAAGTACTGGGTGCGCCAAGGCACTTCCACCTATCCGTACACGCGCAAGGAGTTCCTGGCCATGCAGGCCAACCGCACCCTCGCCGACGCGCAATGATATGGCGGTGCGCAATGATATGGCGGTGCTCCACAATATTAAGCGCAAAATTGCGTTTACTAATAGACCGGTCTTCGCTCACGCGTGCAGGCCGTCATCCGTATCACCAAAGCAAACACATCACACAATGTCCATGAGACAGAAATACAATTGCGGACGCTGTGCCGCCGTGGCCCTGGCCTTGGCGACGGCTTTCGGCGTCATGGCCGCCGACGATATTAAGAACGACGAATTCAACCCCATCACCACCGGCGTGACCTCGCTGGGTATAGCCCCGGACGCACGCGGCGCATCCATGGGTGACTTGGGTGTCGCTTCAGATCCGGACGTCAATTCGCAGTTTTGGAACCCGTCAAAATATGCTTTTGCCTACTCAAGCGCCGCCGTGAGCCTGAGCTACACGCCGTGGCTGCGCAAATTGGTCAACGATATCTTCCTGGCCAACCTGTCGGCATACTACAAAATCGGCTCGGGCGACAATCAGGCCATCAGTGCCTCGCTGCGCTATTTCTCGCTGGGCGAAGTCAATACAGCCGGGCCTTCCGGGGATGCCGGACAGAGCCTCAACCCCTACGAAATGTCCGTAGATGTCGGCTATTCGCGCAAACTCTCCGAGAAATTCTCCATGGGCGTTGTTTTCCGCTACATCTACAGTGACCTGGGTTTCAGCGACAGTTATGCCGGCGATCAAACTTCGGGTGCCAGTGCTTTCTCGGCCGACATCTCGGGATACTACACCACCTATCCCATCATCGGACGCAGCGAATGTCAATGGTCCTGGGGTTGGAATATCTCGAACATAGGCACCAAGGTGTCTTACGACAATGGCAATTATCCGGCGTTTCTTCCCACCAACCTGCGTCTGGGTACATCGTTCACCTTCCCGCTGGCCGATTATCATAACTTGTCTATCAACCTCGATGCCAATAAGTTGCTTGTGCCGGCCAAGCCGCGCGAAAGCGATTACGATACTCAGACCACCGAGGGACAGCAGGCATATCTTGATGCACTCGAAGACTGGGAGAATATGTCGCCAATCACCGGCATATTTAAGAGCTTCAGTGATGCACCGGGTGGATTTAAGGAGGAGTTACGCGAAATCACCTGGTCGCTGGGTGCCGAATACAGCTACAACCAGCAGTTCTTCCTGCGCGCAGGCTATTTCTACGAGAATAAGTTCAAGGGCAACCGCCAGTACTTCGGCATAGGTGCCGGCTTCTCGCTCAACGTCGTGCGTCTGGATGCATCATATATGCTGGCCACGGCGCAGACTTCGCCTCTGGATCAGACACTGCGCTTCACCCTGACTTTCGATATGGACGGGCTGCGCGACCTCTTGGGCAAGCGCAAACGTTGACACCGGCTGTCGCCTTCGGCTTTGATGCCACTTGCATTCGAGACAGGTGGCGTCATAGGGCGCAACCTGAGCGAAATACCGCATTCCACATTCCGCATTCCATATTCCATATTCCATAAACACTTGAAGATATGCAATATCCACGTATCGGCAACGGCTATGACGTGCACGTCCTCACCGAGGGACGCCGTTTGATTTTATGCGGTGTCACCATTGACCACGACCGCGGCCTGCTGGGGCACAGCGATGCCGATGTGGCCATACACGCCCTGTGCGATGCACTGCTTGGCGCAATGGCGCTGGGCGACATAGGACGTCATTTCCCGGATACGGACGCGCGATATGCGGGCATAGACTCGCGCCGGCTACTGCGTCACGTGGTTGCGCTGATACGCGACCACGGATATATGCCTTATAATATGGATATTACCATTATGGCACAAGCGCCTAAGATGGCGCCGCACATCACGGCCATGCGTGCCAATATGGCCGCCGACCTCGGTATAGATGTCGATATGGTGAGCGTAAAGGCCACTACCACCGAGCGCCTGGGATTTGTAGGCCGCGAAGAGGGCATAACAGCTCTGGCTACAGCCGTAGTCGTCCCGATTTCATAATAGTCTCTGTCTCATAACAGTTCCTGTTTCATAATCATACGGGGATTAGCGGAGCATCATATAGGTCGTTACTTTTGGTCGTTACTTTTGACTGTCTTATAACAGTTCCTGTTCCATAATCATACGGGGAGGCTGCGTGCACACAGTCGCTATATGTCCGCGCACAAGCTGCCGAATCCGCCGAATAGCGGATCCGGGGTCTCGGCGCCGCCTACATGGTTCGCGCCTGCATCGGCGATATCCCCGGCATCGCATGTCTCCATACCGCTATTCATCGGCGTGTCCTCGTAACTAATCGTAACATGCGGCGCGGCAGGCACTTCGACGCGCTCTGTGTCATCGCCCGCGCCTGCATTGGCGGCAATATCGTCTGCCGATTTCTCGTTGTCAGGCGTGGCGGCGCGGCTCAGCGAGGCATCCTCCTTGGTCAATACGGACGCGACACAAACCCCGGCGACACCCACGGCGGCGCTCACGCCCATGGCACGGCCGAGCGACATACGCTGCCCGGCATCAGGCAGCAACGCCGCCGACGGAAAATCCTCCTGCGAAACATCCGCAGCCTCCTGATTGCCGGGCGCCTGATTGCCGGGCGCCTGATTGCCCGGTGTCGGCGTCGCATCCGGCGCCGGGACAATCACTTCCGTAGCCCGAGCCATTTCTTCTTCTGAAAGTCCGTTGCTGTCTTCTGAAAGTCCGTTGCCGTCTTCTGAAAGTTCATTATCAAAACGGTTGTCTGAATACATGCCCATTGTCTAACGATTAGTATTGGTTGATGAGCGGCCTATGGCCTGTAATGTCTAACGATTGTATGGTGTACGGCCTATGGCCTGTAATAGATGTCAAGGCGTAAGGCGGGGAGGGGGAGAATGAGTAGTAAGATGGTCGCCTTGACGCTTCTGACGACACAAAGTTACGGGCCATCTCCCTTCGTCCCCAAACATTTCCCTCGATATTGTATGAAATATATCGTTTAATCCACAAAACCGATTTCGTATTCGACATTCGACTTTATCAGGGCTTTATCTCTGTGGCAGGACGAAGCCTTTCCACTGGTCGTTGACATTGAGGGTGGCGCGAGTGGCGCCGGCGGC